>Ga0247804_10000732_pt1 | contig 15048 bp, 18 predicted proteins | sample UWRJL029104C1_FD_181142 | JGI IMG/M metagenome (GOLD analysis project Ga0247804, IMG submission 181142) | Plant litter microbial communities from Arlington Agricultural Research Station in Wisconsin, United States - UWRJ-L029-104C-1 | ecosystem: Environmental > Terrestrial > Plant litter >...
CATCTCTCGGTGTCATTGATGCGTTACTTAATGTGGTACTTGATCTAGTACTTGAAGGAGAGGACAACTGTGGCAGAGGCCCACGCGTGAAGTAGACAGGATAAACTCCTGAAGTAGGAGACGGGGAGCCGTATGTGGAGCTGGTTTCCTGGCCCATGGCCCTGATTGGGAATTGAATTCTATGCACTTGGCCACGGATTAAATAGGCCAGGAATCATAAAAGATGTTGGAGGTATTAAATAAGCTACTGACTCTCGACCTTGAGTGAGCAATACCCCGAGTTCTGTGCAAGTTAGGACATGGCTTGAGTGTTCCAAATACAAAAATTGCTAGGCTTACAATGAGATAGAAATGCAAAGCCAAGATACTGTGTGACGCAAATGATTGAATGGTAAGGAACAAGACCAAAAGTGGTGAGACATGAGGATTTAAGAGGTCAAGAAACAGCACCTGGTTGCACTTTCCTTTTCATATTATAAACAATATAAATCCAAGAGCGACTGGAAAACTGCTAATTAGAGACTTTGGAAATGATTCAGCAAGACTTCAGCAAGCAAAATCAGGACTTGAAATATAGTGATTCTGGCTAGCCCTTCCAGAGAGAATGCATGGCAAGACATTATATCAGTGAAGATTAGATTAGGAAAAAAATAAAGCTCTAACGCATCACATGTTCATTTACCATCTCTGAGATGTGAACCTTTTGTTCTCTGATGTTTGGATATCTCAAAACGCTTAACACATTACGTTGGTATTATGGAGTCGTAGCTAACAGAGCGGTTAAACTTTTTGTTTCCAATATCTGACCATTAAATGCATTATGTACAATGAGAAATCTCTGAAGCAAGGTGGTTGCTATCATATGACCAAGATTAATCCGGCGTTCAATATGATGGCTTACTCTACTTCTCTTCAGACTAACCAAGGTGTTAGTACTAGAATATACTGGGGAACTAGTGATTCCGGTTGATTTTAAGTAGTATAAGGGATTAGAAATTCAGGATATCATGGTTGTACCTTTGAGCTTGATTTTTCTTTGTTTTCCGCCTTGGCCTTGTCTTGAGAAGATTTACTCTTTGTGTTGTCATTGCCTGCTTTCTTGGTAGGAGTTTTCTATAGGGAGGTAAGCGTTCCACGTTAGATCATAGAGAATCTGTTCATCATACCTCTGCCTCCTCCTTTTTCTCCTCCACCTCGGCTTTCTGGGCTCCAGTTTTCTTTTCATTGGTCTTGGTTGTACCCTGCTTTGGTTGGCTGCCTTCATCATCAGAAGTATCTGGTGTCTATATTAGGTCGAAAGTTAGCAATATGATAATTACAGAGTCGCAACACCTTCCCGGAGTGGAATGTGCTTACATCCTTGCCCTCACTATCGCTTCCTGAATCATCAGATTTCTCGCTGGCTTCATCCTTCTCCTCGCTCTTCTCGGATGGCTCCTCGGACTTCTCTTCAGATTTCTCCTCAGATTTCTCCTCGGATTTCTCTTCGGATTTCTCTTCAGATTCTTCCTCCGGCTCATCCTTGGGTTCTTCCTTAGACTCCTCAGCGTCCTCTTTATGATGCGATTTTCCATGGCTATCTCCATGGTCATCATGACCATGCGAGACATCATCCGAACCTGAAAGAAGCCACCAACAAGATGGGACGGTCACCGCGACGGCTCCGGCAGCCCTGATAGAGATGTCAATCAATTGAGTTTGCGGAAAGAAAGATCAATTCTAGCTTACCACACAGCATCACCGCCTGCCTTTGCTGGTGCATGACCTCCGCTGGCATAGCCTCGTCGAATCGCCTGGCGGATTACTTGTGGTCTAGCAGCAACATTTGACCTGGCTGTAACCCGGAAGCAGGATCGCAACGCTGCAGCTCTTGAGAATGCCATTGTGTTAGGTAAAGCTGAGCAATGAAGTCCAGAAATAACTCTGCAGATGAGTGTTTTTAGCACGGATAGTAATGAGGTGGATTGGTTCAGTACCAATTCAATTGATTCGACAATTTGGATAGATGGGAAGTTGGGTGGGAGATGGCTGGGTAATCGTATGACGGTGCTTCCGATGGGCACGCCAGACTTTTACCAGAGCTGCACCCCTGGAAGCCTACATGGAGCTCGGTAAATACAATGGCTACAGCAGCAACTTCAGGCACACATCTACGTCTGGCCTCAGGCACAATATCATACCCCACCAACCGTTTCTTGGCGCTGAGGTATCTATATACTCTCACTGCTCTGGCACACTCACCATTGGCACATTTTCTAAACATTCCTCAATACCTACCATCTTGAATGCGTACCTAATGTGCCGCCTCGTATACTCAAGCCCTGCTTTTCAATTTACTATCCAAAGCTGTAAGTAACCTTGCCTCATCAATAATCTATTCAAAATATTCTGTCTATCCTGCCTGAAGCTCTCCTAACAACCCCACTAGCCTTGAACTGAAATCTGAAGACCACAAAGCTTTGTGTTTCCACAAAGCCCTTCGCTCTAGACTTCAGAGTAGGCTGGTAATACGAAAGATTGCTACGCTTCATCACAAACTCATACCGTATCAACATGTCGTCTACGCAAATACCTCAAAATCCGACCTCTGCCGCAGTGGCAGCCCTGCTTCCCAAGCTCCACGATGCCGACCCCGATTTCAGATTCATGTCCTTAAATGACATGCTAACTGTCCTTACCATTGGAAAGCCAGACTTTCTCTACAATGACTACAATACTGCTGCACGAGCCGTGGATGGTATTCTCAAGTCACTGGATGACCAAAACGGAGAGGTTCAGAATCTGGCAATTAAATGGTATGTTAAGAATGTTACCTGCAAGACCTCTTGTTTTTCTTGGCTAACACTCTATATCTAGCCTGTCGCCACTTGTTAGCAAGATTCCGTCTACCATACTCGCGCCATTAATCGAAAAACTTACTACATTGAACCTCCAGAACTCTGTGGATAACTCAATTCCAGCGATGGCTCTTCAGAAAGTTGTGGCTACCCTCCCAAGACCAGTCACCGGCGTAACTCCAAGTAAAGAGGTATCAGATGCTTATTCAGCTATAAGCAGGGTTCTCATACCTCGACTTGTTGGCAGGGTTGTGTTAGGGAAGGCTAAGGGAGTTAAGCTTCCAGCGCCGCCTCCAGGGATGCTGGATATCAAGGCAGAGGTAGGCCCCGAAGCTGTTGACGTTCTCATCGAAGTGGTTAGATGTTTTGGGCCAATGCTTCAACCAATTGAGGTAGAAGCTCTTCAAGCTGTACTTGTTGGCATACTTGACTCTGAGAAATCAAGCTCGGTTGTGAAAAAGCGCTCTGTGGTTGCAGTATCTATACTGGCCCTTCACTTAACGGATGCAGAGCTGAGTGGCTTTGTCTCCCAGCTTATTGAGAATCTCCGTAATCCCCATCTTACCCCTGTGCAAAGACGGCTATATATCACCATACTAGGATCTTTAGCTCGTTCTATCCCTTCGAGATTCGGACCATACTTGAAAACTATCGCACCTTTCGTATTTGCAGCATTGAGTCAGAGGGAACTCGAAGAGCAGCTGGAGAACTCAGCGGAAGACGGAGAGCCTGATTCAGAGGTTGACGATGTACGCGAAGCGGCATTGGTTGCCTTGGAAGGATTCCTTGCTTCTTGCACTAGTGAAATGCGTATTTTCACGGAAGAAACAATATCATCGGCTTTACGTTTCCTAAAATACGATCCAAACTACAATGATGATGACGATGAGGAAATGGGAGGAACGCAGCCGGATGAGGATGATATGGATGATTTTGGCGACGAGTTTGAGGCTGATGATGCCTTTGACGAAGATGATGATGATGATGCAAGCTGGAAAGTTCGGCGGTGTGCAGCAAAGACCCTTTATACTCTCATCTCGACTCGTGGAAGCGGCGATCTTCTTGATGATGGCACTCTCTATACCCAAGTAGCACCTATCCTTGTACAGAGATTTAACGAGCGAGAGGAGAATGTCCGCCTTGAAGTCATTGCCACTATTGTCTCCTTGGTCCGCAAAACTGGCGAAGGTATTCTTACACACCTATCAGTCGATGAGGGAGTAGATTATATCAGTACCGTGCCCACGAGTAGGAAACGTAGGCGCGAGAGCAGTAGTGCCGGGACATATGATACCAAAGCCCTGCTTTCGACTTCTGCGGGTGTTACATCCCCAACTGCTGAGCCAGTTCCTGCGTTAGGACCTAGGGCTGATCTTGCAAGGTTAAGTCCCTCGCTCATTAAGGTGGCTAGTAAGTTGTTGAAGACCAGTACTATCCCAACAAAGCAAGCTCTCGTGAATCTACTGGATGATCTCGTTTCGGTTCAGAATGGTGGCCTGGGAGAGTACTTCGGTCAAATTATTGATCCAATAATTGACTCGAGCAAGGCTACTGCAGGCTCGGTATCATCCGGTTCTATCAGTGCTGGCGGAGCTGCTTCCGCCACGGTAAATTCCTTGAGAATTGCAGCACTTCGATTAATCGGTGACATTTGTAAGACACACTCTTCAAGTGTTTTACAGCCATACCTGCCAAAAATTGTACCTGGAGTCTTGTCAGCAGCTAAAGATAAGTTCAATAAGGTTCCGTCGGAGGCCATTAGCACCGTTGAGCAGATTGTTAAGGTATTAACACCACCTCGATCGAGGTCGATGGAGAAAACCCATCAGCCAGACCTTCAAAAGCTCTATCAAGTAATAGTTGACCGGGTTTCATCAACAGATGCAGATGTTGAAGTTCGCCAACGTGCGATCCACGCTCTTGGAATCTTACTGGCGCGCACAGCGAGCCCTGCAGGATCATCACTTCTTTCCATGGAGGATCGTACTGCTGCATTGGATCTACTAAATGACCGATTGAAGAATGAGACTACCCGGGTTGCGTCCGTTCATGCCATAGATGCAATTGCTTCTCTATCGACCGGAAAGGACCAGCTACAAGCTAAATGGATCCGCGAGGTGTCATTGGAGTTGTCAGCGCAATTGCGCAAGGCGAATCGTGCCTTAAGAGGTGCGAGTCTTGGTGCTTTGAAAAATTTAGTCATTGCTCCAGCATCGAGAGGCTCTTTTGATAAGTTGACAATTGAAGGCCTTGTCAGCGCCCTTCTTCCTCTTTTAACCACCAAGGACTTGCATCTGCTAGGTCCTGCCCTCCTGGTTCTAGCTTCCCTGGTGGTAGATGACCAGACGCTTGTCGTCACTCAACCTCTCAATCAAGCCTTGTGCGATTTGATGAAGGGGGATACGCTGCAAGGGGCAGTTCTTGAAGCTCTGCTTGTCTTGGTGCAAAAGATTGGCGAAGTAGGCGCTGGTCAACCGTTGATGAAAGGTCTATTGATAGAAGTTAGTGTAAATGGTGACCCGGCTGTTGTTGGTAAAGTCATAGGTACATTGTTAGTGTACGGTGAAACCTCACTCGACGTGAAGGTTAATGATTTTGTTACCGAGCTCAATAGTCCACAATCCGAAGCTGCGAAACAGAGCCTCTCTTTGGCAGTACTAGGCGAAACAGGTCTTCGTCAGGGAGGACAGTCGCTTCTGAAGCCATCGATATTCTTGAATCAATTTAGCTCGGCATCTGACAAGGTGCGGCTGGCGTCTGCTGTAGCTTTAGGTCGTGCAGGTGCTGGAAACATCCCAGTCTATATGCCTGAGATTCTTGATACCATGGATAAGGGTGGCAATGGTCAATACCTGCTTCTACACTCTATCAAGGAGATTCTTCAGCAGGCTAGTAAGAATTCTGCCGACATCACCAATTACACTAAGGCTGTCTGGGAGCGACTATTAGTGGCAGCCCAAGTCGAAGACAACAAGGCCGTTGGCGCTGAGTGTATTGGTCGTCTGGTCATTATTGATCCAAAGACATATATTCCGGAATTGCAGGTTTGTTTATTTTTATCTAAATTTTCTGCCAAAACTTACGCTTATAGAAATATCTGGGCAACACATCGCCATCTGTCCGTGCTATGGTCATCCAAGCGATTCGATACACACTACCCGATAGTGATGAAACGTTCGACGCAGTTCTCAAGGTGACACTCATTGAGATGCTTATCGTTATGCTCAATGATACGGATCTGGAGAACCGTAGGCTTGCTTTGACAACTCTAAACTCTGCCTCACATAACAAGCCTGACCTCATCGTACCAAAACTCCCCCAGCTGCTTCCTTTTGTTATGAAAGAATCTGTTATTCGCCCAGAGTTAATTCGAGAAGTTATGATGGGACCATTCAAGCACAAAGTAGACGACGGCCTTGAGGTTCGAAAGGTATGTCTAGAAGTGCCCTATAAACAAAATCTCTCTAACCCCAACTACAGAGCGCTTACGAGACACTTTATTCTCTTATGGAGACAGCCTTCTCACGGATGAATATCGTAGAATTCTATGATCGTGTGATTGCCGGTTTAAAGGATGAGCATGATATTCGATCGCTTTGTTTTCTTATGCTAAACAAGCTATCGGTTCTGGATACCGATGAGACTTCAAGACGTTTAGATGCTATTGCAGAGTGCCTCCGTGCCATCCTTTCCACGAAGCTAAAGGACAATGCGGTCAAGCAAGAGATTGAGAAGCAAGAGGAAGCTATTAAGGGTGCTCTCCGTATCTCATTGCAACTGAATAATGCTATCCCAGGAGCCAGTAGTGGCCTTCTAGCACAGGGAAGTCAACACCAAATCTGGAGAACTTACTGGGAGTGGATTGAGAAAGACTTCCAGGAGAGTATCCGAGCTGCACGAGCTGAGACAAACAGATCAGACTGAATGGATGGATACGAAATATTGGGTTAAAAATGATGGTAATTGGAGGTGATGACCAAAACTTATGATATGATGATAGAGCGACCGCATTTGACGAATGTTTCCGCATAGTTTGCGCATGGCAATGAACGCAGTGCCACTTTATTGATGGACTTCAGAAAATAAAAAGCATTTCGAGAATCTTGATTTCCTCTAGTATCGTGAAGTTTGTCTCAATGCAACGTCGGAGCTAGTTTATAAGCTACCATTGCTCCCGTCATTTTCCTTAAGAGACACAAGATAGAGAATGATAAACATAGTTTGTACATTGATTTTGATATTTCTACCTACGTTTTTCTATTCTACAATTAGAAGTCCAGCTAGGCAGAAGAGAGGAGGTGTTCGTCCATAATTTACAGTGTAAATTAAAACGAGAATTTCGATCAGATAGGAACTCCTTTTTTCCCATGCCTACCCATCACAAAGCTAAGTATACAAGCTCCCTATCGCACAAGTTCGGAAATGCAGTCTCGATTCACACAAGTCTCTTCACTTGATAATGCGTGTAACAAGACCAGTTGCAACAGTCCTTCCTCCCTCGCGGATGTTGAAACGTTGTCCGTTCTCGAGCGCAACTGGGTTTATAATCTCGCATCTCATTTCGACGTTATCACCTGGCATAACCATCTTAGAATCGGCATCCTCAGTTCCCTCGGGCCAGAAAAGGGCAGCAGATTCATCAGCGGTACGGATGAAAATCTGGGGACGGTAGTTCTCGTGGAAACCGGTGTGTCGCCCTCCTTCCTCCTTAGTGAGCACGTACATGGAGACCAAAAATTCCTTGTGTGCCTTGGTAGTTCCTGGCTGAACAATAACCATTCCACGGCGAATGTCTTCACGCTTGACACCACGGAGAAGCAGACCGGAATTGTCACCAGCTCGGGACTCGTCGCAGGACTTTTTGAAGGTTTCAATATCTGTGACCTTGGTCTTGATTGGGACCTCTCCTTTTCCAACAAGCTCGACTTCGGAATCCTTCTTTAGGACACCACGCTCGACACGCCCAGAGGCGACTGTACCACGACCGGGAATGGAGAAAACATCCTCAACAGACATCAAGAAAGGCTTTTCTAATTCACGCTTGGGAGTTGGGATCCAGGTGTCGACAGCCTCAAGAAGCTCATCAATCTTCGTCTCTCCAATCTCGGGTTTCACTCCGTTCAAGGCGCAAAGAGCAGATCCAAGAATGATAGGTGTCTCATCACCCTCAAATCCGTATGTGGTTAAGAGTTCTCTCATCTCCATCTCGACCAACTCCAACATTTCGGGGTCCTCAAGAGCATCAACTTTGTTTACGAAGACAACGATCTTTTGTACACCAACTTGACGGGCGAGGAGCAGATGCTCTCTTGTCTGTGGCATTTGTCCATCTGAAGCAGCTACAACGATAATGGCTCCGTCCATGCTTGCAGCACCTGTGATCATGTTCTTGATGTAATCGGCGTGACCAGGACAGTCGACGTGAGAGTAATGACGAGCGTTCGTTGCATATTCGATATGGGCTGTAGAAATCGTAATTCCGCGCTTCCGCTCTTCAGGAGCCTTATCAATGGATCCATAATCGAGAAAGCTTGCCAATCCCTTCTCCGCCTGTCTTTTTGTTATCGCAGCTGTCAATGTAGTCTACGAATGGTGTCAGTTGTCACAGTTATGTTTCGAGGTCTATAAATCCTACCTTTCCATGATCGACGTGGCCAATTGTACCTTTTCAAGATTAGCAAAGTTTCCCGATAGCTTGTACATCTAGCATACCAATATTTACGTGCGGCTTTGTGCGCTCGAAGGCTGCAGCATATGCACGCGTGGCGTTTATGACGGAAGCTCCATTTTGTCGTTGAAGAGCATATCGTAATGGATTGACTGAATTACCTGATTGCAAGGTAGACCGTGCTGTCCGCAGAAAGGGAGTAAGCGTTCGCACAAACGCCGGCATGTTTAATGAATGGATCTAAAGTACAAAAAGAAGGAGAAGATGATGTGATGGTGATGTTGATGAGGCCCAATATTTTTGAATCCAAAAACTTTAGTCCATATCGCACGTGACTTGCTTCCCCTATTTACAGTTTTCAGCCATCACGCTCTACATTTAAACCTCAACTCCTAAGATATCTTTACTTCAAGTAGTCCGTACAATTGTGTTTCGTGAGTTTGTAGGTGACTAAATACATTACGCAGAAATATACAGAACTCTGTTCCATGAGGGGTGAAATCTGTATCTATTCATTGCCTACTAATGTGTTCGGCAATAAAAGAATTGGAACCAAGCACTGCCATTCTGATTAGTAATGTTGAATTAGTCAAACCTCATGCTGTCTGAAGAAAAATACGTCATATTGGTTCGTGCTGATGCTTCTCTTTTATACACAGATAAGTCTAGTTCTATGGCTTGCAACACAAGTGTTCAACAGTGCTACAACAGCATTCAGAAACGCTATTGATATCAGAAGGTAGTAATATCAACACTTTTCAGATATCTCAATTTATCAAAGCCTTCTGTTGGCCGCGGACCACGATATCTTACTCTCAATATTCTCGGACAAGGCTTATTCTCCCAAGAAGGAATATGCAGCTCCTTCTCGAGTAGTCAGGCTGATCATGCATATACTTCTCGCAACAGCCATGCAGCTGCACTTTCAAACATCTCTCTTCGTCTTTTTTCTACACGTATCTTTTTCTCCCCAAATGCTGGGGTAGCATCAAATCCTATGGCGATATCAGTCTCTTAGTAGATCCAAATACTGACAAACACGATGCGAGAGGCTTGTTACAGAGATACCTTTGTGACCAAATATTAAAGAAAATATGGAAGGCCACCTACCGTGTTCCTCGCCTATAACCCTTTCCCACTTGATTCCATTCTTTTCCCATAGATTTCCCGGCGTTATGGCTTCACCACTTCGTTCTTTGGCTAGTCGCTCGGCCAGCAGCTCAGACTCTCTACAGAGTAGGTCAAACTCACAACCAAAGAGGTAAATCTTAGGTGGTAATGATTCTGAAGTGGCATATAACGGACTCAATAAAGGATCCTTCAAATCCTGGCCTTGGCTACAATAAGCCCAATTGAAAGCAGGTGCAGTGGATTCCAACGGTTCTGGCTGTTGCAGTGACAAGTCAGTATTTTTGGTGGACCAAAGAGCTTCGAGAAATATGGTTTACCTACCCCTGCATGTGCTGGTCGTGTGGCAAGCCTTGAGAAATTTCGGGTCAGTTACTAAAACCTAGTCATCGGATGGGAAGCAAGTTGAGGGAGCTCTCTAGCAAACATACTTAGCTTTGGTGGTGGTAGTGAAGTCCACAACTGGATAAAAGGATACCACCCCTCCAATCTTGCCTTGGAGACTCTTGTCTTGACTAACCGAAAGTGATAGGTTTGCACCAGCACTAAATCCTCCTATGGCGACCTTATTCTTATCAAATGGCAAGGTATCATCATTCAGAACTGACTTGACAGCTTTGATAAGATCATTTACGCCGGCGGGAAAAGGGTGAGCTGGTGCCTTGCGATAATCGAGGCTTACAACAAGGAAGTTGTTATCATTGCTAAACTCTGTACAGAACCTATCATCGACATGCGGAGAACAAATGCAAAATCCACCGCCATGTATGTCAATATAGAGAGGTAGTGGGGGATCACCTTTGCTCCAGGACTTTGGAACAAACACCCGGTTTGAAAGGCCTTTTTGGTAAACTTTAATGAGGGTAGGCCCATATTTCCTTAGCCCTGGAAGATTCGCGATTACAACGAAGAAAGTGATAAGTGATTTAAGGAACCAAATTCTACACCAGGATGTTGCTCGGTGCCGAAGTGAATACTTTGGGGTTATCCAAGTGCGAGCCTCATCATCTCCTGCATCTCCCATCTTTATCACCTAGAGATAATTTAGAGTTTGATCTACATTCAAGAACCGAATATGTATTTGAAAAGTGACAAAAAAGACAGGTGGCGATGTTACACAAAAGCCCAACAAGGGGCAATGTTGCTGGTATTGCCGAAGTAAGAACCGAGAGGTTTAACTTACCTTGACCCAATAGCTCAGCAATTATTGAATTGTTGAGAACAATGACCCAAGAAAGCTATCGATCCCGTATAGTTGGTAAATATATATCCAGAGAAGTACGTTTACTCCGTCTCCAGTGTTGTGAGAAGGTCGTCCCCCAATGAAACATATCCATGAGCGCTAGCCGTTTACCCATATTTCCAGCCAATCAAGAGATCCAATTGCGCTTCAAACATCGCCCTATGTTTAGCTGCTGATGGAGCTTCCACATCAGGCGCTGCGGCGTCCAAACCCAGCTTTATCCGGTTTGGCATTAGCATCCGCTCCAATTGCTACGGTGCTCTGCATAGTTATTGGAGTTGTGTTTACTGCATAATTCCATCATTGCCAACAGGTTGCTGCCTAGCGACTACATACTGAACGGCACGGATGTACGGTCAATACTTTTGCTTCACAACAACATCAAGAAACGCTCTTTCACTTATATACTCTTGTGCGACAGCTCATTCACAAGAGCACTGAATCTAGGATTTGGATTCAATTACATGAAGAGCAATTCTTAGTTGTAGTCGCAAACTGTACAAGAATGGCGACCCCAGGCAACACAACGTTCGTGAACAGTTGTTATTTCATCGCATTTAATTGATAATCTATTGCTCGAACGATACTGACTGTTAGGCTACATACAGATCTCGGTTGGAAGAGAAAGCTGGCTTACTCCGTAATGATTCCCAACCACCTAAACCACAACAACGAAGCTACATTCTCAGAGGACTTGTAGCCTCTCTTCTACTTCTGGCTGTCTTTCACGCTCTACCATCGTTGGTTAGGAGGAATCCTCCCCAGATATTTGTTGAGCGGGAATTGTATGATTTTGAAGATGTAATCCTACCTCCCTCGGAAACGTTTTGCTCCAAATGTAACTTCAATATAGATCACCCCAAGTGAGAAGCTTCAATGGTATCCATGCTTTAGCTTGGAAGCTGGCTTCAAGTGTGCGCGTCTGACGGTATGTGAAGAAAGACCCGTAATTCAATGTTTGCTTGAACGAAGTAGGTGCCAATGGATTATCATCGTCCTCTCAACGAATCGAAAGAACATCCTAAAGTTCATATCGCACTTACAATGTCCCCCGGAAAGCACAAGGGTTCAAAGAAGTATTCTACTTCCCCGTTACTACTGAATCCCGGTGGTCCTGGTGGTTCAGGAGTTCGGTTAGTGTAAGTAGCTCTATGCTTCTGATGCCTTTTTCGATTTCCATGATTGTATATTGTTTAGACCGATCTCAAGTAGCTCGTCAGCAATTTAGTATTGCTAGGTGGCAGTCACGTTCGACGCCGTGACGTAGAGTATTAGGAGTAGGAGCTTGAGCGAAACATTCCAAGTATAGTTTCTAATATAGCTTGCAGGCTAGCGATTGGGCTTTTTAAAATCGGAGACATTGTTGGTGAAGAACAAGACGTGATCGGCTTTGACCCAAGGGGGATTGGTGCAACAACACCACGTGCAGATTGTTTTGCGTACCCCTTGAACAGCTCAGGTAGCGAAGCAGAATGGCAGAGCCCAGAGGAAGACGTTGCTCGAGGAAACTACCACAGAATGATGTGGGACATCAGCGGAAAGGAAACTGGCATCGTCAATTCTACTTCAGGTTCTCTTCAGAAGTTAAGTACGCGCGCCAGTACAATGGCAAAGCTGTGTAAAGAAAAGGACTCCATAAGTGGAAGATACAGCATTCTAAAATATGTTCACACTCCAAATGTAGCAAGGGATATGATTAGCATCATCGATGCATGGGATGAGTGGACTTCCTCCTTAGAAAGCAAGTCCAAATCAACATGCCGGACTAAAGTGGCAACATCTGAGCCCGAGATGGGCAAGCCAAACCACGAAATAAGTAGTGGCCAAGAAATTCTAGATACAAAAGGCAAGCTTGTTTATTGGGGTTTCTCCTATGGAGTATGTGCTTTTCTGTCCCCGATTCTAGATCAAATTGCTAATTATGCTAGACATTACTTGGTGCCACATTTGCTTCTATGTTCCCAGATCGGGTTGGGCGTGTTGTTTTAGACGGTGTTGTCGACGCAGACCTTTACGTCTCACCAATATGGAGCGACAGTATTCGAGACGCTGACGCTAGTGAGTCTTAACTTTCTCATCGTTCTCTAACACTGAGATACAAGGTCCTCGATGCTGCAACATAGTCATTCTAACGATTCTGTAGATTCTGATTCCTTTCCAAAATATTGTCATCAAGCCAGGAACAGCTGTTATTTGTATAGAGAAGGTGACACAATTAAAGATTTGAAAGCACGCTTCTATAACGTGTTAGAAAACCTGAGAGACGAACCCATCACCGCCATTGATAAAAGAATTGGTGCACCTGTTATCATCAACCACAGCGATATCAAAACAATAGTTTTTGGAAGTCTTTACTCACCCACGGCTAGTTGGCCATGGCTTGCCTTTCTACTTGACCTTCTTTACAAAGGAGAACATGAGATGATCGGGAAAGCACTTGGTTCGCCAATTGCGTTTCACCGTAAACCTACCTGTGGCCTTCCCGGGCCTTACTGGGGCTACCCTGAGGAAGCTCAACGTGCTATCATGTGCGGTGATAAGCGGTATCCTGTAAGTCGATTCAGTTTTGGCTATAATAATACAGACTGCTAATAAAACTCAGCTGAATGAAACAATTGCCGAGCTTGAAGCGAGATTTGAGAAGCTATCCAGCACATCATCTTGGGCAGACGTTTGGATGACAATTTCACTAGTTTGTGAAGGTTGGAATATTGAAGCAGTCGACCCTCCGATGCGTTGGGATGATCATCCAGCGCATAAACCAAAGCCCATCAAAACTGGCTTCCCCCTCCTATTCGTCAGCAATACAGCCGATCCTGTCACCCCTCTTTTTGCCGGTGTTAAGATGGCCAAGAGGTTTGTGGATGCTGGACTGGTCGAGCAGCATTCCGAGGGACACTGCAGTTTAGCTGCCGTCTCCAAATGTACCATGACTAAAATCCGTGAGTACTTTTTGGAAGGAAAGGTTCCACCTCCACCCGTCGAGGGCAAAGATCTGATCGATGGGAAATGGGACAAGTGCGATGCTGATGAATGGCCATTCCACTCATACCATAAAGAGGAATATTTGGCCACTGTGGAAGCATCCACGGAAAAAGACGCAGATATGCTCAGTGTAGCGAAGCAGATGCAAGGTGCTTTGCGCCAAATCGAGTTGTGGGGGCAGCCGAAGAAAGCCTTTGAGTTTCTCTAAGCTCTCCAAGGTACAGTCGAAATATTGTATCTCTCGAGATTTTGGGATCGGCACGAGGATGCCTGAAACCGTCAATCATTACTTCTCCTATGTCATTTCATATAAGTTAAGGTTTGAATGGATGCTTTGATGAGATTGTACTCCTTTAGCTTTTTATTAAAAAAGAATAGTATCTTGCTCCAGGTAACCTTTTCCTTACAAGTATCATGCGAAGCAAATATTGAGACCCTGAGAGGTTATGCAGTGTATTTAGGTGTCTAGTGTGATCCCGTACACAGCTATTTTTGAAGTACCGTTAAAAGGCGATCTCAGATTCAAGTGCAAGAGTTGTTCAAATGATCCTAAATACAAGCACAAGACTTCTGCTTGGGGTGATTTATGGTATCCTTTATATGTTTTATATGTGGCTAATCAGGCATTTGTACATGTCCAAAATCTATACACCTTGCCACTGGAAGGTTACACTTGTTGCCTTTGAAGTAGTGTAAATAGTTTGCTGCGTACTGCCACTTGGAGCTGCGGCTGCGAAGAAAGTAGTAGCTCCATTATACGCCAATTTACCGCCGACAGCCTGACTTGTATTAGCGCTGCTCTCTTTACTCGGGCAGGAAGAAGTAAAGCATACCGTAAATATTGTAGCTGTGGTTCCAGAAGCGCAGGTAAGCTTGCCGCTAGTAACAGCACAGGCTCCTTTCGAAGAAGCTAATGTGAAGCCAGAGCCTACGACATCTATTAATATGAGGTGTTGTAAAGTGCAGTATAGGAAAACCGTTACCAGATGCTTTTGCTGTATATGTTGCGCAGCTCCCACTAGAATACCATGTCCCTGCACTAATCAAACATCCTGTCTGCGTTGCACCTACGTATCCATTAAAGTATCCCGATCCTGAAAGGATTTCTGTGCCACCAGTGGGGGTTGAGCCTTAGTATGTTAGTCTACATGTACAATTACAAAGAATCTCGTAAAGAGAACAACTTG
>Ga0247804_10000733_pt1 | contig 15047 bp, 14 predicted proteins | sample UWRJL029104C1_FD_181142 | JGI IMG/M metagenome (GOLD analysis project Ga0247804, IMG submission 181142) | Plant litter microbial communities from Arlington Agricultural Research Station in Wisconsin, United States - UWRJ-L029-104C-1 | ecosystem: Environmental > Terrestrial > Plant litter >...
TGCGCTCGTTCTCGGAGAGGCTCTGCACGAGCTCGGCCACGAAGTTGGCGGGCAGAAACTCCAGCAGCGCCGTCCGGTCGTCCGGCGACATCTCGTTGAGAATGTCGGCCACCTTGTCCTGCGCCAGGTTTTCCAGGAAGTGGCGCTGCACCTCCAAATCCAGAAACTCGAACACCTCCGTGGCCAGCCTGAGCGGCAGCAGCCGGAAGATTATCAGCTGCTCGCGCTCCTCCTCGTTTTCGATAATCTCGACCAGCTCGGCCGTCTGAAAATCGCGGAGCAGCTGCTTGAGCTTAAAGAATTCGCCCTCCTGAATCAGGGACGTGATGGTTTCCACGGTCTGCGGCTGCATCATGGCAAGAAGGGCGGTTGTGCTTCGCTAGGCAAGCGGGATTGAAGTAGAAATAACTGCCCAAAAGTACGGCCAAAGCCGGGCTTAAGCCACCCGCCCGGCCCGAAAAAAGCCCTTCCCGGCCCCATTTAACGAAATAATGACGGCCGTTTCCAATAAAACGTCCCATCTTGCTGCCCCAACTTCCTGTGCCTATGTCCCACGCTTCAGCTTCGCCCGCCGGCCCCCTGGGCACCTTGTTCCTGTTTGGCGGCGGCGACGACGAGCCCATGCTGGCCCGCCTGGCCCGGATGCTGCCCCGGCGCACGGACTCCATCGAAATCCTGACCACCGCCACCCGCCGTCAGCCCGCCCGCACCGCCGGGGCCTACGCGCACTCCTTCCACCAGCAGCGCTGCCCTCACGTCAGGCACCTGCAAGTGGATGAAGACCACCCCGCCGACGACCCCGCCACGCTCGAACGCCTGCGCCAGGCCCGCCTGCTCTTCATCAGCGGCGGCGACCAGGAGCGCCTCACCGACTTCCTGCTGGGCACCGAGTTCCTGCAAATCCTGAAGCACAAGCACCAGCACGAAGCCGACTTCATCCTGGCCGGCACCAGCGCCGGCGCCTCCGTGATGGCCGAAAGCATGCTCGTAGAGGGCGTGGGCTGGCGCGGCCTGCTGGCCGGCCGCGTGCTCTGCCTGCCCGGCTTCGGCCTGTTGCCCGGCGTCGTGCTCGACCAGCATTTCATCGAGCGCCACCGCTACCCGCGACTTTTCCACGCCGTGCTGCAGCAGCCGCACCTCCTCGGCATCGGCCTGAGCGAGGAAACCGGGCTTATCATCCGCCCCGGCCAGCCCGCCGAAGTCTTCGGCGACGAAGCCATCGTGGTCGTCGATGGCGGCCAGCTCACCCACGTCGGCCTTGCCGGCTTGCCCAAAGACGAGATGGTGAGCGGCCACGGCTTCCGCCTGCACCTGCTCACCGACGGCCAGGGGCTGGATTTGACGACCCGCCAACCTGTTGTTTTAATTAATAATTGATAATTAACAATTAATAGTGAGGGAGAAGAAACGCGGCCTTTAGTGTCAATTACTCATTATTAATTGTTCATTAAACCGGCAGGCACTAAATGGCCCTACCTTTGCGTTGAGGCGGCGATATATTATCTGGTTGATTCATGCTGAATACCCGTTTGTGGCTGCGGCCGCTGCGCTTTTCCGTCATTGCCCTGTTGCTGCTCACGCTCTTGCCGTGGGCCTGCACCCGTAAAACCGTTTCCTTCAACACTACGCCCGAGCCCCCGGTCGCCGTGGTCGTGGCCGACACGCTCACCCACACCGCCGACTCGCTCAAGGGGCAGCCCTCGCTGAGCACGGCCCGCAAAGTGGTGCTGACCAAGGAGGAAGAGCGCGCCGCCAAGGAGAAGGAAAAGGCCGCCCAGCGCAAGTCGAAGAAAAAGAAGAAGAAGCTGTTCCTTGGCGAGCGCACCAAAAAGGCCTTCGTGAAGAGCGGCCCCAAAGGCCGTAACCAGGTAATCGAGATTTTCTATTACCTGCGCTACTTCCAGCAGCCCAACCCCTACGCCCCGGCGCGCTACTACTACAACTCGAAGAAGCATAAAATCTTCAAAGCCACCGGCGAGATTACGCCGGACATGAAAATTCTGCACGGCCCCTACAAGAAAATGCAGAACAACAAGGTGCTCGAAATCGGCTACTACGCCCTCGGCACCAAGCACCTGCGCTGGGAGCGCATGGACAAGAACGGCATCCTGCTGGCCAAAACCCACTACGAGATGGGCTTCCCGCGCGACGCCAACATCAGCTACTACGGCAACGACCGCAGCCTCATCAATGAAGTCGTGCCCTACATCAACGGCAAGCTGGAGGGCGACTACGCCAAGTTCACCATCGAAGGCCAGCGCGAGTGGACCGGCCAGTTCGAGAACGGCCACAAAGTAGGGGAGTGGACCCACTACTGGGGCTTCCGCAACCGCAAGCAGCACATCTACCAGTACCCCGAGTCGGGCTACGACCCCGAAGTAGAGGAGCCCGAACTGGTGAAGGAGTACAACCGCAACGCCATCCTCATCTACGACAAGGAAACCGGCCTCGACAAGCGCGGCCAGACCGAGCAGGAGCAGGCCCCCAAAGGCCGCGCCGTACCCAAAGCCCCCGCCAAAGTGCAGCCCAAACGCGCCAAGCCCTAATAGAAGGCGTCTTCGAAGTGCTCCAGCCGGAAGCCGCTGCTGAGCTGCGTCAGGGCAATGATGTCGAAGCGAATATCCCCGCGCCAGTCCAGCTCCTCCTGCAAATGCGTGGCGGCCAGTCGAAATAATTCCTTCTTGCGCGCCGATACAAACGTCTCGGGCGTGCCGAACTGGCTGCCCGAGCGGGTCTTCACTTCCACAAACAGCAGCAGGCTTGTGCCCTGCCGGGCCACCACATCCACCTCGGCGCGGCCGTGGCGGTAGCCCCGCGCCAGCACCTCGAAGCCCTGGGCCGTGAGGTAGTCGGCCGCCGCGCTTTCGCCGGCCTGGCCTAAGTCGTGCGGGATGTGTGCCATGTGGGGAAAATCAGGAATGCAGCCGGCAAATAAAGCCCGGCAAACGCATTCGGCCACCAAAGCCTGCCGCCGCTAGTACCTTTGCACGCCCGAAGGCTTTGCGCCCGCTATTTTATGGAACAGTATTCGACCTGCTTTGCCCCCGAACCAGCTTCGGCTCCGGTGGCTGGACCGCTGCCGGCTACCGGCGGCGCGCCCGCCCAGCACCTGCAAGTTTACCGCCTGGGCTTGGTAGAATACGTGCCCACCTGGGAGCAACAGGAGGAATTGCTGGCCGCCACCGTGGCCATCAAAACCCACAACCGTCAGGCCGAAGCCACTGACGGCCCCTTCCTGCCCACGCCCAACCACCTGCTGCTCTGCGAGCACCCGCACACCTACACTCTGGGCAAAAGCGGCAAGCCCGAGCACCTGCTGCTCGACGAAGCCGCCCTGGCCGCCCACGGCGCCAGCTACCACCGCATCAACCGCGGCGGCGACATCACCTACCATGGCCCCGGCCAACTGGTGGGCTACCCCATCCTCGACCTCGACAACTTCCGGCCCGACATCCACTGGTACCTGCGCACGCTGGAAGAAGCCGTTATCCTCACCCTGCGCGAGTACGGCCTGCACCCCGGCCGCATCGGCGGCCTCACCGGCGTGTGGCTCGACTGGGAGGAAAACGCGCCCAACCCCCGCAAAATCTGCGCGATGGGCGTGAAGTGCAGCCGCTGGGTCACCATGCACGGCTTTGCCCTCAACGTGGAGCCCGACCTGAGCTACTTCGGCTACATCGTGCCCTGCGGCATCACCGACAAGGCCGTTACCTCGCTGGCGCAGGAGCTGGGCCGCTCGGTAGCAGTAGCCGAAGTGCAGGAGCGCCTGCTCGTGCACCTGGCCGCGCAGCTGGGCGCCACGACGTATTAATTATTAAATCCGTGACGCTCAAATTGCCCGTAAGCCCTGAGTAAGCCCGTGATTCTATGAAAAAAGACATTCCTTTCGACCCCGTAGAAGGCGTTTCCATTGCCATCGTGCCCGACCAGGAGGCCATCACGCCTGCGGGCCTGCCCATCTGGCAGGTGTACCTGCTCAATCACAATAGCTTCCCGCTCGAAAACGTCATCGTCAACGCCAACGGCTACGGCGAGCAGGAAGACGGCGAAAAAGTGCGCACCAGCACCCTGCGCTACCTCTTCCAGGAAGTGCCGCCGCACGCCGCCGTGCTTGTCGAGCCCCTCGACCCTGGTTTGTTTCATCTCAACAACCAGTACTGGGTGAGCTACTTCCGCGGCGCCCAGATGCTGGACAAGAAATACATCTTCGTGCCCGATTCCATCGTGCCCGATAATTTCACGCACATTTCCCTGCTCGACCGCATCGGCGTGCTGCATAGCTAAGGGGTTTTTCCTTCGCACCGTCTCCGTATCTACCCCCGGTTTCAGTCATTCATCAACATGAACCATCTTGGTATTCAGCTAAGCCTCTCCGGGATGTGGGCGTTTTTGGTGTCGCTTTTCGCGGTGCCATCCATCATCTACATCGCCCACCTCAAAAACATGCTCGATACGCCCAACGGGCGCACCGTGCACATGTCGCTCACGCCCCGCCTGGGCGGGGTGGCCGTGTTTGCCGGCTTCATGTCAGCCCTCACCATCTTCGCGCCCCTGCACAACGGCGTGAAAGAGCTGCTGGCCGGCTGCATCATCCTGTTTTTCGTGGGTCTGAAGGATGACCTCGTCGGCATGTCCGTCGCCAAAAAGTTCGTCGGCCAGCTCCTCGCCACCGGCATCGTTATGATAATGGCCGACGTGCGCATCACCAGCTTCCAGGGCATCCTCGGGGTATATGAGTTGAACATCGGCGTCAGCTACGCCTTTACCCTGGCCATGATTGTGGGCATCACCAATGCCATCAACCTCATTGATGGCCTCGACGGCCTGGCCGGCACCATCGTGTTGATTATCTGCAGCACCTTCGGCTTCTACTTCTACAAGTACGGCGGGCCCAGCTTCGGCAACTACGTGTTCGTGTCTGTGTGCCTCATCGGCGGCATGCTGGGCTTCCTGCGCTACAACTTCCACCGCGCCCCCATTTTCATGGGCGACACCGGCTCGCTGGTCTGTGGATTTATCGTGTCGATACTAGCCATCCAATTCATCGAAATGGGTTTGCGCGTCGGCCAGCCGTTCGGCCCCACCTCGCCCGCTGTGGCGCTGGGCATTCTGTTCGTGCCGCTGTTCGATACCCTGCGCGTGTTCACCCTGCGCATGATGGCCGGCCGCTCGCCCTTCTCGCCCGACAAAAACCACATTCATCACCGCATTCTGGCCATGGGCTTCCAGCAAATCAGTACCGTAATGCTGCTGGGTTTGCTTAATATTCTGGTCATTCTGTTCGTCATCAAGTTCGCCTACCTCGGCAACATGATTCTGATTGGCTCGCTGGTCGGCTTCGGTGTGCTACTGAGCATCTTCTTCGGCGTCTATCAAAGCCGGATTTCCCGCCGCCAACTGGCTGCCTCCGAAAGCAACTAACTTTCCCATGTCGTTTCCGGGCCAGCTGCGCACCTTGCTTTTTCTGGCTGGCAGCCTCTGGCTGCTGCTGTGCCCCGCTGCCCTGCGCGCCGCCGAGTACCAGCAGCTACCACCCGTGCCCCCCACCGGCCTCACCGCCGAGTGGCTCATCCACGACGCGGCCCGCAACCGGCTCATTCTCTACCTGCCCGGCTACCACCAGCCCGCCCACGCCTACTACCAGTGGGTGCGCCTGCGCCCCCAACAGCCGTTCGTGATTTCCTTCACGGCGCGCCCCGGCCTCAGCTTGTTTCTCGACAATCAGCTGGTCTTCACCGCAACCTCGGCCTCCGCCCACTCCCTCGACCTCAGCCGCCTGCTGCCCGCCCAGATGAAGGCCGGCGCGCACCTGCTCGGCGTGTGGCAGCCCGAAGGTTCGCCGGCACTGTCGTCATTTTCCTCGGTAGCCGCGCAGCCCGCTGCCGCCGGCGGCACTGTCCTCAAAGCCACCTGGGCGCAGCCCCGCTTGCCCGGTCCGCAGGGCGAAAGCATTTTTCTGGGCTTCCTGCTGGTGCTGGGGCTGCTCTACGGCGGTGTGCGCTCCACTTATCAGTCGGGCATGGCGCGCATCTTCCAGGTCGAAGAATTATTCAGCACTGGCAGCGACCAGCAGAGCTTCCTCGTTAAGCCCGCCTTCACGCTGCTCAATCTATTGCTGGTGATGCTCTTCGCCTTATCGGCTGCCTTGTTGCTCACCGCCATCCACACCGATTTGCAAAACCTGCCGCTGCTGCGCCGGTTCATCAACGTGCCCGAGTCGGCCATTGCGGCGCGGGTGCTGCTCTACACGGGCATCATCGCCAGCTTCGTGCTGGGCAAATATCTTTTCCTAGAGCTGCTGGCCTACATCTTCGACGTGCAGGAATTGGTCAATGTGCAGTACCGCGAGTTTTTACGCACCACGCTGCTGGCGGGGCTGCTGCTGCCGGTTATCCTGTTGCTCTACATTGTGTTCAACGACCGGCTGCCCGGCGTTATCAACGGCGCGGCCAGTGCCGTCATCGCCGGACTGCTCATCATCACCGTGCTGCGGGTGGGGCGCACGCTGCACCACTATGCTTCCTTATTCAATCTGCATTTGTTTGCCTATCTTTGCGCTACTGAAGTCCTGCCCTTATTGGTTCTACTTCGGCTTATTGTTTTTACGTACTGATTAGCTCCCGCAATTCCGGCGGTCCGCAGTACCAAATTCGTCTCCTCTATACGTTTCTAGCGTTACCCTTTTTCATCCTGTATGGCCGAAAGTGCAGATAAGCCGGGAACAGGCCGGCACGCCAAGCCCATCCGCAGCATTCTGGTTACCCAGCCCAAGCCCGCCAACGACGTTTCCCCCTACTTTTCGATTGCCGAAAAGTATGGCATCAAGGTTGATTTTCGGGAGTTCATTGAGGTGCAACCGGTGTCTTACAAAGACTTCCGGCGCGAGAAAATCAACATCCTCGAGTACACGGCGGTGATATTCACCAGCCGGAATGCGGTCGACCACTTCTTCCGCATTTGCCAGGAAGCCAAGCTCGAGATGCCCGCCGAGATGAAGTACTTCTGCATCTCGGAGCAAACTGCCAACTACCTGCAGAAATACATCGTGCTCCGCAAGCGCAAGCTCTTCGTGGGCGAGCGCACGGCCGCCGATTTATTCGACGTCATCAAGAAGCACAAGGGAGAAAAATTTCTCTACCCCTGCTCCGACATTCGCAAGGACGACCTGCCCGTGTTCATGCGGGCCAACAACCTGAAGTTTTCCGAAGCCGTCATCTACCGCACGGTAGCCGCCGACCTGTCCGACTTGTCCGACGTGAAGTACGACATTCTGGCCTTCTTCAGCCCCTCCGGCATCAGCTCGCTTTTCATCAACTTCCCTGATTTTACGCAGGATGGCACCCGCATAGCCGCCTTCGGCCCCACCACCGCCAAGGCCGTTATCGACGCCGGCCTCATCCTCGACATCGAGGCCCCGATGCCCAACGCGCCCTCCATGACCGGGGCCATCGAGGCCTACATTCGCCGCCACCAGGCGCCCGATGTCGGCAAAGCCGAACCTGCTTCGGACAAGCAAAACGCCTAAATTCGCCCAGCGGCGGGGAACCAAATCAACGGAATTCCCCGCCGTTTTTTTAGCCCCGAATTTTTTGGAAGCTGTTTTTCCACTACATTTGGAAGCTATTCTTGCAACCACCCCCCTCTCCACCCTATTTTCCAACCACCTTAGCCCTTATGAAAGGAACACTACTTGCGACCATGCTGCTGTCTGTAGCGGCTGGCTCGGCCCTCGCCCAGCAACAGCCCCAGTTCACTCACTACGGCCTCAATGGAATGTACTTGAACCCAGCCTACGCTGGTATTAAGGACCGTGGCGAAGTCAACCTCATTGGTCGTTATCAGTACTTCAACTACAGTGGTACGCTCGACGATGGCGGCTCGCCCCGCACTGGTCTGCTTACTGCTTCTATGCCGCTGGCCAACAGCAATGGTGTATTTGGCGGCCTGGGTCTGTCGGTATACTACGACCAGGTTGGTGTGCAGAAAATCACCAACTCGGCCCTGTCTTACTCGCAGCACATCAAACTGGGCGCAGGCAAGCTGGGTATCGGCGTGCAGGGTATCTTCACCTACCTCAGCAAAGGGACCTACCGCGCTATCGACTTCGACGACCCTAATGTACCGCGTGATGGCTCTGACAGCAAGTTCGACCTCGGTGCTGGCCTGTGGTACGAAGCGCCGAAGTTCTATGCTGGCTTGAGCATGAACAATCTGATGCGCTCGGAGTATTCGCTGCGCAGCGAGAAGACCGGTAACCCAGTGTCCGCCAGATATATCAACGAAAATCACGCCTATCTCACCTTTGGATACAATATCGAAGCCTCGTCTTCCGTTGTAGTAACGCCAAACGCGCTGATAAAGGCAGTACTGCCCGGAGACTTCAGCGACGTTTCTAAAAAACTCGATAACACCAAAAACTATTCCTTTGAAGGCGGCGTTCGCGCCACGTTCAACGACCGGTTCTGGGCTGGCCTCAACTACCGCTACGACGAATCGTTCGCTGGTCTGCTGGGCCTCAGCTTTGCGAAAGACAATGCTCTTCGTCTGGGCTATGCCTTTGACTTCATTGCCTTCAACCAGGACGCGCGTGCCTTCAGCTCGCACGAAATTATGCTCACCTATCGCATGCCGAAGATTAACCCCTTCCGCCCCGCTATCCGCACTCCTCGTTACAGCTTCTAAGCGCTTCTATATTTTGCTAGGCCGCGTCACGGCATAAAAACTGGGCTTTTGGCGGCTCGTCGCCCACCGACTACTTACTCCCCGGAGTACAGTTGGCCGGGTATATAACGACGTCCGCCGAGCAAAGGAGCTTTTTTGACCGAAAAGTCACCCCCCAAGCTATTGCATGACAACGCAAAAAAGTGTAGATTTGCCAGCCCATACAAATGCGCTATCGCCGCATCGGCCATTAAACAGACAATTAACCTCTCCCATGAACAAGCTTCTAGCACTATCTCTCTTCGCCCTTAGCGGGGCTCTATTGGGTAGCTGCGCCAGCAAGAGCCCCAGTGGGGACCTTGTAGGTGCAGAAGACCGCCCGGTGTTCAATCCGCAAGAAGTACCCTATGGGATGGTTCCCTGCCCGGGTGGTACGTTCCACATGGGCCAAACCGACCAGGACATTTCGGCCTCGATGGTAAACATGAACAAGCAGGTGACTATCGCCGGCTTCTACATGGACGAAACCGAAATCACCAACAACGAATACCGTCAGTTCGTCGAGGCTATCAAGCAAGACTCCATCGACGTGCTCGGCGAAGAGTACGTGATGACCGAACTGTATCCCGATACTACGGTGTGGGTGCGCGACTTCACCTACCACATGGGTGACCCGCTGCTGGAGTACTACTACACGCACCCCGCGTTCGACGAATACCCCGTGGTAGGTGTCGACTGGTTTGCGGCGAAGTATTTCTGCAACTGGCGTACGAAAAATAAAAACCAGGCCAACGAAGAAATTGGCTACGCGGCCATGCCGAACTTCCGTCTGCCCTCCGAGGCCGAGTGGGAGTATGCTGCCCGCGGTGGCCGCAATCTGGCTACCTACCCCTGGGGTGGTCCGTACCTGCGCAACAGCAAAGGCTGCATGCTGGGTAACTTCAAGCCCGGCCGTGGCGACTACGCCAGCGACGGCTTCGCCTACACCTCGGAAGTGGGCTCGTTCTTCCCGAACGATTTTGGCCTGTATGACATGGCCGGCAACGTAGCCGAGTGGTGCGACGACGCCTACATGGAAGCCTCGGTGCCGGTGGTATGGGACTTGAACCCCACCAACCCCGACGATAACGAGCCCCGCAAAGTAGTGCGTGGCGGCTCGTGGAAAGACATCGCGTACTTCCTCGAAACTGGTGCCCGCAACTTCGAATACCAGGACTCTTCGCGTTCCTACATCGGCTTCCGCTGCTCCATGATTCAAATCGGCATGGGCACTAACAGCTCGCTGAACTAATCCCTGACTACACCACCCAAGCCTTTACCCGCTTCAACCCTCCTCATTCTTTCACACACCTTCTTCAACCCTCTCTTCTTTTAACTCCCCATGGCCGCTAAATCCAACTTCTTCTATGACTCGGTGATGCCCAAAATTTATGGCATCGGCGCTGCAGTAGTTATCATTGGTGCTCTATTCAAAATTCTTCACTTGGATGGTGCTGACACCATGCTCATCGTGGGTCTGGGCACCGAGGCTGTTATCTTCTTCCTGAGCGCATTCCAACCCAACCCGACCGAGGTTGACTGGTCGCTGGTGTACCCCGAGCTGAGCGAAGGCTACGAAGGCGGTGCTACGCCTGCCGAGAAAAACACGGGCAAAGGCTTGACCACTAAGCTCGACGACATGATGAAGAATGCCAACATCACCCCCGAGTCTATCAACTCGCTGGGCCAGGGCCTGAACCGTTTGAGCACCACCACTTCGCAACTGTCGCAGCTGGGCGAGGCTACCAACGTAACCGACGAATACACCAAGAAAGTGCGCGCTGCTGCCCAGTCGCTCGACGGTATCAACAAGGCTTACTCGAACACGGTAGAGGCTATCACGGCGATGTCGAACGCTACCTCGGATGCCAAAGAGTACCACCTGCAAGTGCAGAACGTGACCAAGAACCTGGGCGCGCTGAACGCAGTGTACGAAATGGAACTGCAGGATGCCAACACCCACCTGAAGTCGATGAACCAGTTCTACGGTACCCTCGGCAAAGCCATGGAGAACATGACCCAGGCTGGCAAAGAAACCGAAAACTTCCAGAAGCAAGTGACCGACCTGACCGGCAACCTGACTTCGCTCAACCGCGTGTACGGCAACATGCTGAACGCTATGCGTACCAGCGCTTCGGCTTAATTGCCCGGCAGCCTAAACATTCCCTCCACCCTTATTAAAGGACCCTCATAAATGGCAGGCGGAAAAGAAACCCCGCGGCAGAAGATGATTGGCATGATGTACCTCGTGCTGACCGCTCTGCTTGCGCTCCAGGTTCAATCAGCAGTAATGCTGAAATTTAAATTCATCGACGACGGTCTGCTCGAAATCAACGGCAAGACTGACGTTGCAGCCAACGGCACCGTTGAAAGCATTAAGAAAGCAGTTGCTGACAACAAAAACCAAGCCGGCGACTTGGCCATCCTCAAGCAAAGCGAAGAGGTGCGCGCCAAGACTAAGGAAACGATTGCCTACCTGCGTGAAGTGCGCGACAAGCTGGTAGTAGCAACCAAAAACCCCAAAGGTTCTACTGAGTACAAGGACATCAACGCCGATGGCGAGGTGGCTAACACCATGATTGGTGGTACCAAAAAGAACGGTCTCGGCTATCCGCTGAAGGCTAAGCTGAATGAGTACTCAACTTACATTCAGAAGTATGTTCCCAGCGTAGTGCCGCTGGCTCTGGATGGCAAAGAGGACAAGCGTATTCTGAACGCTAAGGACCAACATACTAAAGAGCAGAGAGGTAAAGACTTTGCCGAACTGAACTTCGAAAGCACTCCGCTGGTAGCTGCCTTGGCTACACTGTCGGAAAAAGAAACCGAAGTGCTGAAATACGAGGCTGAAGCGCTGCAGAAGCTGGCCGAGAAGGTAGGTGCTAAGACGGTGAAATTCGACAAGATTATGGCCTTTGCTTCGGCCGAATCGAACACCGTAGCTGCCGGTACCAAATACAAGGCTGAGCTGTTCCTGACGGCTTCGGCTACGGGCCTCAACCCCAAGATGACCCTGAACGGCGGCCCGCTGTCGGTGTCGCCCGACGGTAAAGGCAAGGTTGAGTTCACGGCTCGTCCCGGTGGCTTCAATGCCGAAGGTGTGGCTAAGTCTTCGTGGACTGGTACCATTCGCTTCAACCAAGGCGGCCGCGATACTACCTTCACGGTAAAAGTGCCTTATAACATCACCAAGCCGGTGATGCAGATTCAGTCGGCTTCGGTACAGGCGCTGTACTTCAAGTGCGGCAACAAGCTGAACGTATCGGTGCCTGCGCTGGGTGCTCAGTATAAGCCTAGCTTCTCGGCTTCGGGTGCTACGGTAATGCAGGGCGCCAAAGTTGGCGACGTGACGCTGATTCCAAACTCGAAAGAGGTGACCCTGAACGTAAGCAGCGCTGGCAATGCCATTGGCTCGCAAACCTTCCAGGTTCGTCCGATTCCCAAGCCCGAAATCAAATGCTTCGTAAGCGGCCGTGAGGTTAACGAGAAGCAAGGTACTCCCGGTACGGCAGTACGTAACATGGTGCTGAAAGCTATTCCGGATGCAGGCTTCCTGACTTTCCTGCCGGAAGATGCTCGCTACCGGGTATCGCGCTACGAAGTGACGCTGGTGCGCGGTCGTCGTCCGGCCCTGGCTCCCAAAACCGTTTCGGGTCCTAGCGTTGACAACACCGACATCGTGAACAACTACCGCGAGGGTGACCGTATCTACGTTGAAGTGAAAGAGGTGCAACGCCAGAACTTCCAAGGCAACGTGGAAAACGTGAACGTTTCGAAGAACTTCAACATTCCGCTGCTGTAAATTCGAGTCTATCGCTGTCGAATTATCAACACCCCCTTCTTTAGCTCATCATCAGTTATGAAATCCTCTCATATTTTGGCTGCTCTGACGGCGGGACTGACGCTTTCGCTGTCGGCCTCGGCTCAGGAACAAGCCACTACGGCGAGCAGCAACGGCTCGAACCGTCCTATCCCGACTTCCGACCAGATGTTCCGCAAGACCATTTGGCGTCAGATTGACCTGCGTGAAAAGCAGAACAAGCCGATGTTCTCGGAGGGTAAGGAAATCAGCCGGGTAATCATCGAAGCTGTGAAGCGCGGTGAACTGCAGGCCTACAAAGGCGATTCGCTGACTTCGACCTACACGCCGCAGGAGGTTTCGGGCCGCATGTCGTATGCCGACAAAGGCAATGAACTGAGCGAAGAAGAAAAGGCGGCCGGTTTCTCGGCCGACGACCTGGGTGGCGGCGGCGATGGCTGGGGTGCTCCGGCAGGTGGCTCCAAGCCAACTGCCAAAACGGAGAAGCGAGTGAAATTGGATGCCAAAGGCAAGCCAATGAAGGACAAAAAGGGCAAGACCATCTACGAAACCGTCGCTGTTGCCCAGCCGGTAGCGGCCCCCAAGCCGAAGCCTAACTACGAGTACCGCTACAAGGACTTGTATGAAATCGAGTTGAAGGAGGATATGATTTTCGACAAGAAACGGTCGAGAATGTATCATGACATCAAGACTATCACGCTGCATGTGCCGTCGGCTGCTCCTGGCAACGTATCGGGGATTGAATCGCCGATTGCGACGTTCAAGTACAGCGACTTGGTGAAGGTGTTCCGCAACAATCCGCAAAACGCCATCTGGTTCAATGCGCAGAACGATGCGCAGCACAAGAACTTGGCCGATGCATTTGAGCTGTGGCTGTTCAACTCGTACATCACGAAAGTATCGAACCCCGGCGACAGCATGCTGTCGGACGTGTACGGCAGCGAGCGCGACGGTATTCTGGCCGCTCAGCAGACTGCTTCGGACCTCGTGGAGTATGAATACAACCTGTGGTCGTTCTAGTGCTTTAGCAACGTAGAATAAGATTAAAAAGGCCCCTGGCATTGCGCCAGGGGCCTTTTTCTGTTTAGCGCGTACAGGTCAGAAAAAATCTGCCTGGTTGATGTGCAGAAATCAGCGGGGTGGCATCGGGATACTAACGGCAGGAGGCTGCCGTTAGTAACGCATCACTTTATCCCCCCACACCATGCGCCCAATACCTTCTTTTGCTGCCCTTAGTGCAGGCGTCCTTTTCTCATTGGCGGCGGCGGCTCAGCCAGAAACTGCTGCTACGGTTAGCAGCAATGGCTCCGTGAAGAACATTCCTAACTCCGACCAGCTGTTTCGCAAGAGAATCTGGCGGATGATGGATTTGCGGGAAAAGCAGAACCAGCCGATGTTTTCGCAGGGGCGGGAGATTAGCCGGGTACTGATTGAGGCGGTGAAGCATGGGGAGTTGCAGGCCTACCAGAATGACTCGCTGACGTCGACTTTCACCATCAAGCAGGTGGTGGGTAATATGTCGTTTTCGGAAGGTGGGGATGGGCGGAGCCAGGCGGAAATCGATGCGGACATCCCCAGCGACGACAGCGACAGCTGGGACCAGCCCAGCCGCCGCCAGCCGCGGCTGGATGGCCGGGGCCGGCCGATGCGCGACCGGAGCGGGCAGATTTTATATGAGACGGTAACTACGACGCGTTCGGTGCAGCCGAAGGCTAGCAGCTACGAGTACCGCTACAAGGACCTGTACCAGTTGGAGCTGCGGGAGGACCTGGTGTTCGACAAGAAGAAGTCGCGCATGGTGCACGATATTCAGACGGTTACGCTATTTGTGCCGTCGGCAGCACCGGGCAATGAGTCGGGGATTGAGAAGCCGATTGCCACGTTTAAGTATGCCGATTTGGTGCGGGTGTTCCGGCAGCACCCGGAGGTAGCGGTGTGGTTTAACGCGCAGAACGATGCGCAGCACAAGAACCTGGCCGACGCGTTTGAGCTGGGGCTGTTTCACTCCTACATCACCAAGATTTCGAACCCGCGCAATGAGCGGCTGGCTGATACGTTTGGCAGCGAGCAGCAGGGGATACTGGCGGCGCAGCAGTCGGCGGCTGATTTGGTGGAGTACGAATACAATCTGTGGTCTTACTAAAGCCCGGATTCAGACAGATTACTTAGGTGGCCAGAGAGAACTGGAAATGGAAAAGCCCTCGCGATTCGCGAGGGCTTTTTTGTTAGGCTTCGGCTTAAGTCTGCGAGTCGAAGTAGGCTTGCAGGACCTTGGTTTTGGCGGGGCCGATTTCGGCGATGAGCTCCTGGGGGGTGAGCTCACGAATCTTCTTGACCGACTTGAATTTGTTGAGCAGCTTTTCGGCGGTGATGGGGCCGAGGCCTTTCACGTCGGTGAGCTCGGTTTTGAGGGTGGCGGCGTCGCGGCGGTCGCGGTGGAAGGTGATGCCGAAGCGGTGGACTTCGTCGCGCATGCGCTGAATCAGGCGCAGGGTTTCGCTCTTTTTGTCGATGTAGAGGGGGAGCGGGT
>Ga0247804_10000736_pt1 | contig 15026 bp, 13 predicted proteins | sample UWRJL029104C1_FD_181142 | JGI IMG/M metagenome (GOLD analysis project Ga0247804, IMG submission 181142) | Plant litter microbial communities from Arlington Agricultural Research Station in Wisconsin, United States - UWRJ-L029-104C-1 | ecosystem: Environmental > Terrestrial > Plant litter >...
GACCTCTCCCGTACGGAGAGCTTCCTTCCCTAGACTTTACCAAAACAAGAAACCTTTACACACGTTTTACGCACAGGAACCTCTCCTCCGCTTTCATCGTGAGTCCAGGTCCTTGACAAATAGTCTGCAGATGTTTTGGTTATTAGATTGTTTTCACAAGTAGTAAGAGCTATACAGAGACTAATGATCTAAATAATCACCAACTGGAACATTCTATCTACAAAGCAGTTGAATCCAATTCAAACAACAGGAAGTGAATCAGATTTCTAGATATGACTTCGTTAGTTAGTGTTGAAGATTTTAAACAATCATCAGCACATCCAAGGCCAGCGAGTATAACGGCAATGTATTGAAGCTAAGCCACCCAACTGTTGAATTGTTCTTTGATATATTTGATTTAAACTAATGATAGCACAATCCATGTATTGGTACTGACCGATCCTTGCCTAAAAGAATCTGATAATAAGTATTTTGTTAGTAAAACTATAGCTTTAACACTTGATCAGAACACAAGCGGAAGATGCTTGGACCCTTAATAGCGTGAATTATCCTTTCAGGCATTATTTTCCCCGGTTTACAGTGTAACTGGGATAATATTGGTTTACCTTATTTACACAGTTTATGACATAGCTGTAGGTGGTGAAAATAAGGTATGGCCCATGCCTTACCTCAAATGATTTGAGGTGATTATGAGATAACTCTAACTCTATCAAATCCTCCCCTGTCGAGGGTCTACAGTGACAATGAGAAGATGGGCCCTCAAAATTTGTAAAAAGGTTCTTGTATACAGTCTAATTTGGAGAAGAAAGAACTTCGTGATGCGAAGATATTTAAGTATAAGATTAGAGGGAGTTGCTGGTTGAGGCGTATGGCCACATCTCCAACTCATAAAGTATAGTGTTACTTTAAATGTGTCTCAACTATTAAGAAGCCATGACAAAATCTATCTGTGGTACGTCAAACGGGGAGCTTTTGTAAAGTGAGATTAGTAGGCGAAGTCAATACCAATGCAGTGTTGATACGCAAGTTTGATTATTCCAGCTACGAAGAATAACCACTACCTATACATACTCCATGCTCTTTACATAATACAGATCCTGGATCCACCTATGATGGGGCTCCATTGCTTAGCATCCAATGTGACATTATCTCTGAAGTATTAGACTGTATAAGTATGTTGAATAATGAGTTTAGCGTGTTGTTTTATTCGTAGTGTAACTATGTAGCATTACTTTGTGCTATTGAGCCATTCTCTGACCATAGAGTGATAGGCATGAAATAACAATTGAAATGCGAAGAAAGTTACACAGACACATTCAGAAATTTCTATTTAAACATGATTTATACTCGTGTCCTATCACTTAGCTATAGATCGAGCCACCAGCCTATCATCTCTATGTTAAGCAAATAGAAGTTTAAGGTATGGCTATTCAAAACTCAGGCTTGAAATGTAAATAAACAGCATTATAGTATAAAAAAAATGGCAGGGAAAGAGTAGCCGCCAAGGACGTATTTGAGCCAGTCAAGTTACAATGTTAATTGAGAGAAAAAGGTGGGAGTTTTTTGAGTTGTTGATTAAATCAAACACATCCAGCAAGCACAGGTAGCGCGATGTGTTGAAAAATGTGATACAGAAGAAGACATTGATGAATCAGAGTTAAATAGTGGCGATGATTATAAGTAAGGGGACATGCAAGAGAAAATTGATAATTGGATTATTCACGATATTAAATATAGAGGATAAGAGCTTAGGGACGACGATTGCGTTTGTTAAACGACGTGCGTACTGGTAAGATAGATGCGTGGCTTTAATACACCAAGTAGAATGTTGTCTCAAACAAGTTTGGAGCTAGCTATGACAATTTGTAAAACGGTGCCCCTCATGCCCCTCAGCCGTTACAGTATGTCTCAATATGTTTGTCCAATAAGGCATTCCACATATTGTGTAGCGATCCCCGTCTGATCGATGCGAATACGACGAAATTTTACTCTGGGCACTACCGACCTGAGTTGAGTATTTCAGCAGATGGCGTTTAATAGAACGTTGATCCGAGCAAATGTATAAGTTTCAAGTCTTTATCTACCATTCTGAAAAAAGTAACGGGCAGTTACAAAGTTGAGACACAGCCGATCATGACGGTTTTGGTGAGTTATGCACCAATTTTATCTTCGCGTTCCGAACATCACGTTAGGGTGTAAAGAGAGTCTCATCCCTTCCGAGAAGGTGATTTAGAATGAGTAGTGATAGTTAAAATAACAGATAAGCACAAGAGGTTGTCTTACACCTTTGCAAAAGTCAATGCAGCGTGTCACTAGTTGTTACAAGAAACCTGCGTGGAAATTATAAGCAGCTCTTCCACCTCAACCACGCAGAGTATTTCACAGCTTTTACATAGTCAAGAATTTCCAATTGTGAATCACAGGTGAAGATTAGGGGGGTGGGGAGCCGCATGCTGGAGGCTTAGGCTTCGTGATCTACACATGGGTTAGATCTTCTCGTACGATGAATTTTGGGGGGGAGATCTTTGCTCAGCAGAAACTCAATATTTGTCGCAATTTTTCCGAGGAAATAAGAGACCCACCCGCTCGGAACAACAGTCCGTAAAGTCAGTTGGTTTATTTCATCTCAACAAGGATATCCCTCACAAACACGTGTATGAATATATCCCGCATAGAAGTGTATAGTGTTATGTAAACACGGCAGATATGTACACACGTGGTTCAGTTGCTCACAATTCATGGCACTCTGGTGATATGCGATCTCAAGCGCAAAGTACTTGCACGCCACCAAATTGAAGTTTATCGTGGCGCTGAGGTGAAATCATAAACGTGAGCAGAAAGCAGATCGCTGGAGGATCAATTCCCTTTTCTCCAACGACCGAGGAAAAGGAAAGTATGAAATTCTTGCATCAGTTGAACCCTAGCAGGCCGTCCAGCTCATTGCTTACTACGTGACGTGCACCCCTAGCTTGCTGAATACGGTGAGACGCGTTGCCCTTTCGCCGGTTAAATGAATGCCTAGAGTTTTTCTTATTTCAGGAACAACAGCACGTCTGCTCGAGCCTGTCTCGAAGCTTCAGTGCTTGCTTTAACCATTGGTCTCCTTCGTAAAGTGTTATTCTACGCTGATGTTGAATTTGTTAGTTAGCATGAATATGCCAAGTCAACTCAAAAGTTATCATAAAGCTTAGCGGGATGGGGCTAGAACAACATGGAGCGAAGGTTTACTGCGCCCGCGCCAAATTCTTGGAACTGTAGACTCACCTATCGATGTCACGGAAATGCTTACCGGGCTGGCAATAGTTGCAATACACAGCGCACTGAATCCCGCTAAGGAAATTCAAAATGCTGGTAGTCCGAAAGAAGCTTTGTTTTCTTCTTTGTTAATGAGGGGTCCGCCGGACAGTGCTCAATCTAAATGGAGTTACACGGTGAACCACGCCAGCCACACGTGCTTGCGTGAATACCCTCGTATCCCCAGTCTTCCTCATCTCTAAACTTCTACCTTTTTGCTCCTCTGTTTGCCCTTCAATTCGAAACTCACCTGGTCGAAGGATGATACCAACCTAACGTACTTGTGACGCTCTCTCCACGGTCTTTGGTATAAACAATCAACGACCTGCTGCGCAATCAGGCAGCTCTTCCGAATCCACACTGAGTTGACAGCAAGAAGATCTCACCAGTCGTCTATCTGTTTCTCTCTACCGGAATTCATTTCGTCCGTCACCTGCAACTTAATCAGCATGAGTTTTTTAAAAGTCTTCATATCGAGCTTGGTATTGGCTGCATTGGTTGCATCTATGCCTCTTCCAATTAACATTAACATTCCCCTCCCAAGGGATGCTCCTTTGTCGATTACAACCATACACACTTACCCAGGGGCCCTCACTCCATACCCGGGCGTGGGAAAAATTGTGTCGCTATCAATGATACAGACGTTGAAGGACCCAGTCAGAGAATCGGCCTGGGGTGACCAAGCACAGGGTCTCTTGCCGACAAAGCTCGCCCATCCAACTACGCATTACAACATTTTTTATCACCACTTCGCTCAATCGCCCATGCCCCAGGAGCAGGAGAGTTATGCAATGGTCGCTATAGTGGCAGTTTTTTTCGTTGCCATGGCCTTGTTCGAACTCTGTACCAGATATCATGGTAGTAAAAGCTTAGCTGGGATATCTCCACATTACGACAGGGTCTACCTACCTGGGAAGATGGAGGAGCCTGATGCTTATATGGTACAACCTGTATTCGAGAGTGGATTAATGCGCTCAACGAAAAGGAACATATGACCAGATTCGTAATGATGAATGTGGTATTTATGATGGCTTTCCCCAACCTCATGCTAGTAAAAGCATGCTTCTGAACGAATAGTTATGGACCGGTCTACCAGTATCTAAGAGATATTGCATGGAAGGATACCTCAAGGAAATCGGCGTTGAGGACTTGGAGTCGCATAGAAGCCAGAATGGGTTTCAACACCTGGCCCAAAATCAACACGGGACGCAGTCTACTACAATTTATCATATACCGTTAATACTCTTCTTACAGAGAACCCAACAACTTCCAGACTTTGGGCAGTAAGGAGAGTAGCGTGTTCGAATCTTAAAGCTCCTTTAAGATTCGAGCTAGACAATCGAAACCCGAAATTTCGCAAGTCCGGAATGATACTAGCCTTGGCCTAGGCAGCAGTGGATATGTGTAGCAAACCTTTTGACCTTTGTCTAGGTTGCTCAAATGTTTGAGGAAGAGCATCGATATTTTAGATGATGTCAAGAAGTCAGCATATTTTATTTGTTCCAATGATTCGTCAGGTGACCTGTAATAGCTCTCCACATTCTCGTCTCGATCTTCGACCAAGCTTCTTCAAGAAGTGTTTAGCAAAGTATGGTTTATCAATCACACAAGATGCTCACAATTCATGGTTACAAAAGCCAAGATCGCCTTCATAAATCCAAACACTTCCTTCCTAATCTGATGCCGTATCTTTCTCGGACTTGATTTTGCATATGTAATCAACCCCCATCAGACTTTACAATGTTGGATCTCGATCATGTATCCCATCATATTATGTTATTTTAATTTCTGCGTGTAACTTTGATTAAATTCTCTGCCGCGGGCCTCTTTACGATCTTGAGCTGTGTATCTCAGGCTCGCATACGTTATTATCATCGGAGACAGACTTCTCACACGCAACTGTAACTTGCCAAAGTAAAGATAGTAGCAGATTACGTACACAAGGTCTTCCGGTCAAGTATTGTAATTGTATGCTAGCTTCAGTAGCCCGGAAATGGGGGTTGTAGCAACGCAGCACGCCTAAGTATTTACGTCTCGTTCTCGGGCAACAGATCTGATACGAACGTACCCGTCAATTAAAACGACTTGACAACAATAGACTACGTTTGGTGATCAGGCAGATGTCCTTGGTACAAGTATCAAATAGCAATTGTCAATTTGTATGGGTAGTAAGGTTTCGCAACTGCTTTGAAGTCCACCAGAGTAGAAGAAATAGGCCTCAAAATGCGTGCAATCGTCTCTATTGTAATATTTGTAGTACGCCATCAATTAGGTGCTAAGCTCTATAGTAGTTGCTATAGACGTGTCAGAACGGGACCTAGTATCAACTAAATAGCCTGGGCGAGGCGTAAGGAATTAGGTAGCAAATATAAAATCCGAATTATGGTATGATTAAGGAGCTGCGCTTAAAATTGAATCAAAGAGGCAGTGTCTTCCGTCAAATGAAGTAACTTATGTTTTCTATATGAGTGTATCATAATGCTTGATACACAAATTGCTGCCGGCTTCTCCAGCTTGTAACTCTACATGCTATATTGGTATATACTTCTAGCTCATGTATTTCATGCAGAGGCAAAATATACTGATCGTCTTGACAGGTATCTTACAGTATGTATTAGAATTACCAGCTTTAAGATAGTCTTTCATAACTTTAGGGGAGAATGCGTATTCTATACTCGCTTAACCCTTTCCTCAATGGAGGAGTTAAGCAGCTGATTACCTTATCTTAACTCCGTTATCCATGGATTCCCCACCATTTAGCTAACCGTTGCATCATGGACTGACATAATCCGAGGCTCAAAACGAACTTCTTTATTTCCATGTCAAGCATACCAATGACTTCTCGGCGGCCTAATTTCTGGTTATCCTAAACTAAGATACTACTAGATACCATATTTTGTATGTCCTGGACCGTATCTGCTGGTACAGCACTTGTGTTTCAACATGGCAGACCAGCCGCCCAGTGGCTCAGGAATTAGTGACCATACGGAGTCGCCAGCTGCGACACCTGCCACAACGAATTTGAGTGAAGATATTGAAGAAGACGAAGACGATGAGGATGAGGATGACGACGACTTTGATATCGAAGAAGATGAAGAAGACGACGAAGACGAGGAGACCATGAGCCCCGAAGAGGAAGCATTCTTCCAACAACTTATTGCCGGAGATAGTGATGATGGAGGGGATTTGGACGGTGGGTGGCATGCAACTTGCGTGAGAACAAAGCTTATTGAAACTCCGTAGAGCTTGGAAATATCGATATCCAGATACCCACTACTGGAAACGATGACGCCGATACCAGTGAGCCCTACTACATCTTGACATTCATTCAAACATTGTTACTCATATTTCGATACGTAGTTGCGGCACAAAGAAGACAGATTATGCGACTGCTCCGAAACTCGGACATTGCTCGCTTGCTACAAATAACTGTTGGTGCGGATGAAGGTGAAGATGATGATGATGGGTACGCAAGAATAAGACTACGGCGCAGAGGAAGGGCGGATCCAAATCGATTCCCCAAAATCCCCAGCGAAAATGGGCAGGAACTCATGAACTCTGGACAATTTGGGTCAAACGAGACCGAAAATATTCGGGAAGGTGAGATTATTATGAAAAAGAAGCTAGCAAGAAGGATACTGGATAGAGAGCTAGCTACGGTCAGCTATTCGGAACAACAGCTTAACCAGAGATTGATGGCCCAGGTAAGTTGGCCTGTCATATTGTGGAGAAAGATTTCCTCATTACTTTTAGGGAATGATACCATCAACCAGTGCGGATACAATCATAAATTACAATCAGCCAGTATACTCGGGACAATTCTCAGATGACGGAAACTTCTTCTTTTCAGCCAATAAAGATTTCCGAGTTCGCATGTACGACACATCAAATCCATATAAGTGGCGGTACTACAAAACTGTCGACTTTCCTGACGGCCAATGGACCTTGACAGACGCATCCTTAAGCCCGGACAATAGATATCTGGCATATACATCCATCCAATCAACTGTTTGCCTTGCACCAACAGATCCTAATGATAAGGGTGACCCTTATGTTCTAGATCTAGCAAGTAATACTCCTAATCGAAATAATGGTTGGCGCCAAAGATTCGGTGGTGGCTTCGGTATCTGGTCTGTTAGATTCTCGGGCGACGGGCGTAGATTAGTTGCTGGCGCGACTGAGGGGAAAATCGTGGTATATGATATAGAATCCCGTACGGTACTACACTCTTTTGATGGCCATGATGCAGATGTCAATGCTGTGTGTTTTGCGGACGCCTCTTCTCCCCATATTGTATACTCTGGTTCGGATGACAAAATTTTGAAAGTGTGGGATACTCGAAGTATGGGTGGAGATCGCGAGGTGGGAGCATTTGTTGGACATATTGAGGGCCTCACTTATATTGATAGCAAAGGAGATGGCCGTAAGATATTTGTTCACACCTATCATGAATCAGGACTAACCTTGTCATAGGATATATTCTTAGTAACGGAAAAGATCAAAGCATGAAACTATGGGATCTGCGAATGGTCATGTCACGCCATGATTTCAAGAACATGGTACCCGATCCTCGGTCGGCTAGAACTGATTTTGATTATCGCTGGGGCTCATATGACGCTGAGGATTGGTATGCCGATCCCAATGACAACTCCCTTGTTACATTTAGAGGGCATCGGGTGCTGCGAACCCTTATTAGATGCCATTTTTCTCCCCCTGGAAGCACTAACTCCAGATATGTATACTCTGGCAGCGAGGATGGCAAGGTCTATATTTGGAATATGGACGCCACGCTGGCCGGCACAATCGATGTTCAGGCTGCGACCAAAAACACTCGCCCTGCGCACAGAGGCTATCATCAGATGGGTGCATGGGCCGAGGAGCAGGATTATTCGCGTTCCGTTTGGAAAACATGTGTTCGGGATGCTAGTTGGCACCCGAGCGCTCCTATGATTGTTGGTACGTACAAAGCCCTTTGCTCTGCTACTTGAGCAAGGAATCCAACTAATCGTTCAATTCAGCATCTGCATGGAACGGATATGCAATGTCAACAGGCACCTGCACAGTGCATTCATGGAACGACGGTGCGGAGGAGGATGAAGCAGAGCCTAAGATGGGATACAGAGTAAACCACAAACTAGAGGATGACCGTACTTTGTACACCAGTCGCGCAGCAAACTGATCCCAAGTCAGCCAAAAAATGTACCGAGAGTTCAACAGATATGCACGCCTCGAGAAGGAGCGAAAATACGATTCCAAGGGCTGGAGTTTAGGGGTTTCATATTGCCGCTTGTCTACACATTTCCTACACATACTGGGCGGGGAGTTGGTGTATATGGTGCATATATTTGAATCCTAGTTTATAGCATGTTGATAAATACGAAGTATCATCACGATTTTAGGACCGATCAAGGGGGGAACAAATAAACGATCTAACATGTGGCATATGTTTTCTATTCAGAAGTGACTAGACTTTTTTTCAGAATCTTTTGGAAAACCTTTTTTCCCCAGGCTGAGATAAACTTCAGCCAACTGGCGTCTTTACCTTGATATTGCAAAACCTAAGCTTTATCTAGCAAAGAGAGACAATCTACATGATATCCATTATATAAGTGACTCTGTGGGAAGATTAAAAGATTTGAGGGTCCCGTAATTACAACGTCTTCCACAAAATCAATGAAAATGTATGAATATGGAAAAGGTGCTTTGTGCCAAAAACTAATCTTTTCCCAACCTTATTTAAATGATTTTTAGATATCCGCTGGCAGCTTCAGCGCTCTACAGCGGGGGCAGTAGAACCTCAGCCTAGCTGTGGAGCCAGCGAGACGTAATCTCTCTTCACGATGGGATCATTCGGCAAATACTTCACTGCAGTCCTCATCAGCTCACGAGCTTTCAGCTTGTCGCCCATGGCCCTATAAGCAACGGCCGTCCGGTAGTATATCTTGCCCGTCTCGGCAGCGGCAGGGAAGTCGAGAATCGCGTCGTCGGTATCCATATTCAGCTGCAGCAGATTGATGGTACGCATTCCCCAGAAGACGGCCTCCTCGAAATCTTCTAGCTTCAGATAGGCCATCACGGTGTTTGAAACTAGCCGGATTCGCAGCACAAGCCTGACCAACTGTGCATTTTGCTCGTGGAATTGGCCGCCGTTGCATTGGACTTGAAAGTACGCATCTCCCCAGATCGACCGGCGCCGGCCTTCACAGACAATCATGATCTGTAAAAACGCTTTCTGATAGAGTCCTAACGCCTCTTTGTATTTACCCGCCTTCAGCGCTGCGTTGCCAGCGTCCTTGAATCGTGTGGACTCCTCAAGACACTTTTCGACTGTGGGATATGGTACCGCCATTTTCTCCCTCATCGTCTTCTCCACAGATTCATAGTGCTCGCCTTGTACTTCAACCTCATACAGCCCCTTCACACTCCCAAACGGCTCCAGCAACTTCTTCTGAATCAGCTTCGGAATCGGCTTTTCCTCAAACGCTAGCGCATATGGATCACGAAGCGTTAATGTCATCCGAAGATGCGCGTTCATTCCTGGGTGGGTCAGGTCAGAGTAATACCACATCTCTGTAAACAGCGGCAAATCATCGACCAAGATCACGAATCTGCGCATCGGCTCCGCGGACTGCGAGAACTGGGGAGCGTTGATCTTCGCCTTCATGTGCATATGCTGGAAGCGCATGGCTTTGTCGCCCGAGATAACTATGGGAACGTAGCCGTCTATCGCGACATGGTTCTGGGCTTCGGGCCATGGTGTTTCGATAGAGATGAAGATGTTGTCCCGGCGGAAGACAGTGCGCGCCTCTTGGTACACTTGCTGACAGGTGAGAAAGAGGTTGAGGTCGAAAGCGTATTTCTTGTACTGGTTCCCAGCATCGAATTTGTTGTTAACGGAGCAGAGGACTTCGTGGTAGATGGCCTCGCGAATTTCCCCTGGCAGGCTTAGAAACCGTGACTCCACCATCACGGTGCGACTTCAGGGTTTGCAAATTAGAGATTCTGAGAGGTTGTGCGAATAAAATCCTATCATGGTATTGAGTGATTTGTAAAGTAGAATCCCCCGCCGGCTCGGCCGAGGTGTGGGGCGGCCCCCTACTGGCTCCAAGCTGTTCCCCACTTGCCGTCTTAGGGTATCCTATCAAAGGAAGCAGCCGCGTTGTGGCACAATCAGTCAATCAAGAGCCTCATCTATAGAATTTCTGGCGGTCAATAGATCAACTGTTATGCAATTGAACTATCTCAGCTCTCAAGCTTGATCACTTTAGACAAGCTAAGTTAGAGTTTGGTCTTGCTTCGCATTTAAATCATAAATTATACATAGTCTACCTAGCCATCAACCGTAAGACTTAGATTAAGAGTCTAAGGAATAACTCGCAGCTGGTTCGATACTCTGTGCTAGTATCTTGTGCAATTGTGACCTCTAGGCATTGGAACAACCGAGCTTATCTGTTCTGGAGAAGAAATACAATTGGAGATGATAAATTGAACTTCAAAGACAGCGTATGAAAATGTCATCTCTTGTGAAAATAAATGTATGAGTATAGTCAGAGCTTATTAGTTATTATATTTACTAGCCTAATCTAACCAAAACGGCCTTTTGATCGCTGGAATCTCTATGGCGAGAACCAAGCAAGTATGTACCAAAATCAATAACAGACACGCGCGCTAAAACGCAGCAAGAATCTGTGTCCTACTCAACTATATACAACAGTTATGACTCCTTAAGCCCGCAACTCACTAAAAATGTAAGGAAAGATGACGACGCAAGCTTTCCAGAAGATCAAAGTGCTCTTTTCCATTGCCAGTGGGATTTTCCAGATACCCGTCAGACCACCAATTGTTTCTTGGAAGACGATCCAGATGGAGAGGAGAGCAACGGCAAAGAAATGATAGATGAGCACTAAAGGTTGCTTGATGATGCCTGCTAACAATCCGACGGGCCCATCAATGCAGTTTCCTCCTCTTCTGAAGTAGGCGAAGCATCCTTTTTGAAGTGCTTTCAGTTGACGATCATTAGCTGCGAACAAGCTGTAAAGAGCCATAGCAAGAATGTTTATGATCGATGAAAGTCCTTTACGTTTCCAGTGAAAGTCTTTCATTGCCTTCTGCACAGCTGCTGTGTCATCGAGATCTGGAATTCTTTCGGGCGACATGAGATCCGAGAGAAGTACGACATCGTTGAATGCCACAGTCATTCCACCACCGGTCAAAGGATGACGCATGTTCATTGCATCTCCAAGCATAACCATTCCCTTCTCTTGCTGCGTACTTGGTGGTAACCAGCTGTTTGGCATACTTCTTGGCATCTTCCCATCTGATAAAGCTAACTGGAAACAAGGCTGTACTTGCTTAGGTAGCGCGGGCAACACGACATTCTGTAGATGTCCACGAATGCCTCCATTCTTAACTGATGCGGTAGGAGTGTTTTCGGGTACATCAACCAATACTCTAGTCTCATGGGTTCCAATCTGGTAGAGAAGAACAGGCTCGGTATCTCCCATAACTACAATTCCAAAATTGGGTGCTGGCATAGGACAGTCTATTAATTCCAATGCGTAGAACCTGCTCCGAACAACTGGTTGAATCTTCGAGTATTCCTTCCGGAACTTTGACGCATATCCATCCGCAATGATTGTGAGTTTCGCAAAGAAGCAGTCTCTGTCTTTCTGTCCGGTAATAGGGTTCAAGGTCTTTGTTTCAACACCTAATACCTGTGGTATGTGTTGACTCTTGATTGTTTCTGTGACCTCTGTTTCGACAATGGTAATATTTGGCTGGCTGGCACATGCTTTCCGCAACTGGGTGATGAACCTTCCGTGATGAAAACTCCTCCCTTCAGGTCTTCTTCCCTTTTCGTCGCTCCCTTCTTTCCCAGGGGCTTCAGGATATCTAATCAGAACTTCTTCTCCATAGTATATAACGTCGTAGCCCCTGCAAGCAACTGCATCAATACCCTCTAAGCAATGACCCAAACCAAGCTTCTCGAGTGCATCCATGCCTCCTGGCTGTAAAAGCTCTCCTACTATTCGGTCTGGCTCCTTCATCCATCTCTCGAGAAGAAAAACACTTCTTCCTTGCTTTGCAAGCGCAAAAGCTGCCGCACATCCAAATATGCCGGCACCAACGACAATGACATCTGCATGATGGTGCAATCGTCTTTGTCTCTCGTTTTCGGTTTCTGTTCTGTGCGAGTCCATGATTGCCGGCTCGAGTGGCGTGGTAAGAGAGAGGTGTAGGTAGGCGAAAGGTTAAAGGGCGAACAGGTCCAGTTGCAAATAAGGAAGATAACCCAAACTAATGTGGAAATAGCAATGGGGTAGGACTTTATCTCATGATATACAATGAGCTGATTTCTGGGCTCGTGGGGTGAGTTATGGGGCGTGAGATGTCGTGTGGAAGAGTCAATGATGAGGGCACAAGATTACCAAATTGCGGGAGAAATATATGTACAAGGCTGAGGTGCGACTAATGAGCCGAACCCCTTAATTATCACCGACTGACCGCCCCATCGGATAGACGTGCGGGGACATGTGCTTTATATGTGCTATATGTGCTATATGTGCATATTCTCTCTCTCTGATACAAGAAATAAAATACTCTCACAATCGATAAGAAGTCGCAGTGCCCCAGGTGGCCGACATGGCGTAATTACCGTATGACAATCTCGCCGCACTCAGCACCGGTGGATGCGGGTGCCTTACTCAATTTTTCCCCTAAAAGAGAGAGTTTGTTGCCACCCGGTGCAAACAGTAGCCGTCACCTCAAATGGCGCCAGATCCCGAGACACGTGATCCATCGTGTTCGTTTAGCAGCCTCCTTGCTCGGAAATCGGGCATCCGTGGACGCTGAGTGGTGTGAGAGCGTGTGCCTGGCCCCTCCCGGCGATCCATCATTTAATATTCAAAAAGCGCTGCTGCTTCCCAACAATCTTCACCTCCATTCTCCATTATTCTACCACTCTCCTTCAAACACAACAATTCTCATTATTGGCACAAACTCCCCCGCCATGTCGAATTCCACCCTTCTTGCTTCGCCGGATACCTATTTCGGCATCTACAATGAGCTCTCCAAATACAACGTGCACCTGAATGTTTTTGAACGCCTCTGGGCTGTAAGTTTTTCCCTGATTGGTCTCGTCGTGTATCGCAATGCTAACCACGACCACCACAGAGTTGGTATGCCTACATGAACAACGATGTTCTAGCTACTGGAATCTTGAGCTTCGTCATGCATGAAGCTGTGTACTTTGGCCGGTCGCTCCCTTGGATCATTATCGGCTACATTCCATATTTCCAAAAGTACAAGATTCAGGGGCAAAAAATCCCAACCGCCCAAGAGCAATGGAACTGCGCCAAACTTGTCCTGATCAGCCACTTCACCGTCGAATTACCTCAAATCTGGCTCTTTCATCCAATGGCCAAATACTTTGGAATGGATACCGGTGTCCCTTTCCCCGCCTGGACGACTATGGCTATGCAGATCGCCATATTTTTCGTGGTGGAGGATACATGGCATTATTGGATGCACCGCGCAATGCACTGGGGTCCCTTATACAAAAGCATCCACAAGATTCACCACCAATATTCAGCTCCATTTGGCTTAGCTGCTGAGTACGCGTCTCCGATCGAGGTCATGGTTCTTGGAATGGGCACGGTTTTTGCTCCCATCGCATGGGTGTGTATTACCGGTCAACTCCACATTCTCACAATGTATATCTGGATTGTTCTCCGTCTCTTCCAGGCCATCGACGCTCACAGTGGCTACGAATTTCCCTGGAGCTTGCACCACTTCCTACCTTTCTGGGCTGGTGCCGAGCATCATGATGTTCACCACGAACGCTTCATCGGCAACTACTCGAGCAGTTTCAGATGGTGGGACTACGTGATGGACACCGAGTCTGGACCGGAGGCCGCCAAAGCGAGACGCGATCGCAAGGCTTTGAAAGAGGCCAAGAAGGCCCAGTGAGAACGTGAAGATCACACATCTGTATATATGGGAGACAATTGCATGAAGTGGAGATTGCGTTTACCCACACGCGTATCTTAGTTGGGAGCCCATAGAGCGAGAAATGCTAGTTATTGTTGAACAGCCAGCTAGTTTGGGCATAGGAATAGGCGTTTTGGAGGTTCCCCATAGATTATCATACAAACTACCATCATGTGTAGTACCCCCTTAATTAATACAATTCTACAAAATACTTCTGGATATGAAACTCTCTTCTCATCTTTCATGGATTCTCAATCAAATTTGCGAATTTCCTTCTTTCTTCTTAGGAACACAGCAGTCCCCTCCTTCCTTAACCCCAGTGTTGGCTAAGTCCTCTATCTTGCCTCCCTCTCCAACGTCTTTGACCCCCCCGCACTCCTCAGCCTTCTCATCACAGAACTTTGCCATCAAAACATCTTTCTCCGATAATCCGGGAGGTGAGTGTGTAGTCCAACGTACGAATGTTGTGTTGTAAACCTAACGAAAGTCAATCTTTCGCCATCATCCTTTGTGCTTGAAATTAAACTATATGCCTATACCACTCAAAACATCGACAGACTTGCGTGCACATGCGAGACGACGACCTTTCTTCAAATCCATTTTTCCATCCTTGCCACCATATTTGCCATCCTCTTCAGCTGGCGGAACTACGGAAGAAGAAAACCAAAGAGAAAGGGGTAGAAAGTAAATAAGCGCTTACGTTCGACCACTCCGGATGATGTTTCTGAATCACGCACTCCGCA
>Ga0247804_10000738_pt1 | contig 15016 bp, 15 predicted proteins | sample UWRJL029104C1_FD_181142 | JGI IMG/M metagenome (GOLD analysis project Ga0247804, IMG submission 181142) | Plant litter microbial communities from Arlington Agricultural Research Station in Wisconsin, United States - UWRJ-L029-104C-1 | ecosystem: Environmental > Terrestrial > Plant litter >...
GCAATTTGTACGCTTGTCCATGACCCTTGCTGAGCATTTATTTTAGCAATGATACTTTCGAGTGTAATAGACATTATTGTAGGTTTACTTTTACTCCTTGGCTGCCGGTACTACCATGTAGCTCGGCTGTAGTCGGAGTCCCACCTAACGGAACATCGAAAACAATATCGGCCGTAACACTGTTGCCCGGGTTGATGTCGTCATTAATTTCTGCGCCGATATAGTTGCCCGCTGCTATGGATGTTGCATGGGCATCGTATTCGAAGCGCTGCTCTTTCGCATTTGATAAATATTGATTGTAAGCCCTAATCCTATTGGACTCACTGCCGGAATTGGTAACTGTTATGTTGAGGCGGCAGAATTGCCCTTGTGCGGTCGCTCGCGATGTGACTACATCACCAGTAGCAACTTCCTTCTCTCCGCACTTAAACGAGTTAACAACAAAATTAAATCCTGAATCAGAAATAGTTGCACCGATCGCAGACGGTTGGGATGTCTGTTGTGAGCCTTCACTCTTTTTTATTCCACTGGCAATCATTGCACTGATCAGACCAATACCGCAGAACACAAGTAAAATGATTCCTATTACTCCTAATGCTGATATCTTGCGTGGTGATTGGGGTTGGCTGATATGTGAACTGTGTTCATTTTTGATATTCATCTGCCCTGTACTCCTGATTAAGTAGATGTAGGCTTGTGGTAAACAAAAAAGCTCGCCACAAGAGGCAACCTTACGGCTACCCACTACCGTTTCCAGTAGCGACAACGCAAAGAAGTTCTCATGACGAGCTGTTTCTTTGCGTTGATTTAATGGCCATACCTGTCCTTGCGGCGGCTTTAGGTCTAGGTAGCAAGCTACTTGGTCACAATTATAAGGGTATAGCCCCCAGAAAGAAACTCAAAAAACAGCCTCTGTACGAGAATTAATAAACAGAGGCGGAACAATACCTATTTCGTATTCAATAACTCCTTAAAACGGCTTAGAACGCGTCATGGGTCAACAGCTATTCGGTTAACATTCCAATACTTTGGCAGCTGTAATTAGGCATACGGAAATGTATTATAGACAACATTTTTATATAAAATACAAACTAAAAATTCAGTATTACAGATGTTATTTTCTTGTACTTACCTCGCCTTTAGAGCGTTCTAAGTGTGTCATAAAAATCATGATATAACGCCCATAAATTCGACAATAAAAGTTTGTTGAACTCGCCTTGCATGATGTAGTGCACCACTATAGAATCTGCACTTAGTGGCACCATAAACACCCGAAGCAAGTGAAAGACTTGCACAGTGTTCAAATACCAAATTTACCACGCCCAAAGGAGCGTTGTTTGCCTATGCCTAAAAATAATAAACAACAGTTATCGGAAGTAAAGCTAAATGACTTATCGATAGCTGACTACAAAGCACGAAAGTTAACAGGTCCCGATGTGCACATTTATGAGCGACGTAGAAGTCGCTCGGAAGGTTTTGTTGCACAACAAATCGGCAATGTCATCAAGCGTCAGGCTTTGTGGACTTACAAGGAGAACAAAAATGGAAAATGAATATGAAATAGAAAATGAATATGAAGTAGAAGCTGAGGTGCATAAGCCTGTGGGTGCTGGGTATCGTGTGAAGGCTTTAGTTCACGACATAGGAATATACATCAATGGAATGATGGTATTCCCGCCAAACAATGAACACGATTGGGCTGTATATCCACCCCTACTTGGACGAGCGGGTCGCGGAAAGTACAGGTACACAGTTGAGTTCAATAAACACGCTCCACTATGGGAAGAGATTCGGGAAGCTTGTATCGAGGCAGTGAAATCTGAAATGGGTTTAAGCGAAGCAGATGACCTTCCATCGTCCACTCCGCCTACACAGGAAGCGGATGGCATGGGGTACATGTAACCCTTAAAAAGAAAACCCTTATATATAAAGATAACCTCTAGATTATAAGGATTACCTTTATGGTGAGGTCCTGTTTATTACAGGTAACGAAACAGTTACGAGCAACAATAGGGTTTCGATTTACATAGAGTTATTATATAATAAAAGCTGAATGATGTCCAGTATTCTAAGATACAGCGTGAAACTGAGCATTGAACAGCCTAACTGTAAAAACAGAAAGGTTTTAGTGATGAATGAAAAGAAAGCGAACATTAAACTAACTTTATACACAGTCAAGGAGGCTGCCGAGGAATTGAGGGTAAGTACTTGGATGATTTACCGTCTACTTAGAAGTAACCAACTCAAATCATTGACTATTGCCAGTCGGAGGCTTATATCATTTGATGACTTGATGGATTTTGTTAAACAACGAAAAGGAGACTACTATGGCTAGACGGCGACGCGGTAATGGCACAGTTTATAGACGTAAAGAAGGACGATACGAGGCTGCCTGTTATGTAAACACACCTCACGGCGTTAAGCGAGTGAGGCGATACGCTAAAACTCGAAGCGAAGCTGAATCTATACTTGTCGAGTTGAGAAACAAAAATGATAGCGGCATTCTTAGCACCACAAAAGAAGAAAAACTCGGTGACTATATGGATTACTGGCTGTTAGCTGTAAAGTCCTCTATTCGTAGACGTACTCATATTAGTTATGAGTCAACTATTCGGCTTTACCTAAAGCCAGAACTGGGTAATAAGCGACTCACCAAGTTGAGTGTTGCCGATGTGCAGTTGTTTATCAATAATCAAGGACGAAAAGGTCAATCGAACCGCAACTTACAAAAAATGCGCATTGTGCTATCAGCTGTTTTAAATCACGCACTATACGAAGAAAGATTAATACGCAACGTTGCGCACTCCGTAAAAATACCGACTTATAAACCTAAAGAAATTATACCTTGGAGCGTCGACCAATTAGTTGCTTTCTTAGAGTATTCTGTCGGAAACCCCTACTACTCTATTTATTTTTTGATGGGTTTTTATGGATTACGAATTGGAGAGGCTTTGGCAATATCTTGGTCGGACATTGATACTACTAGAAAAATTATTCGGATCCGTAGACAAGTCGAGTATGTAGATGGTAGGTACATTTACGCGGATGTAAAAACGAAGGCAGGACGCAGAGATTTGCCGATTGTCGGTATAGTGCAAGATATGCTTGAAGCACTTGATATTACTACAAATGGACCGTTACCAGATTTAATATTCAAAACTATTAACGGTCTTCCAGTTGATGATGCCAATGTGCGGAGAAAGTTCAAATCAATAATCAATGAGGTAGGACTACCCATGATCAATCCCCACCATTTGCGTCATACTGCTGCTACGAATCTCAAAGACTTAGGGATTGCACCAAAAGACGTGCAGCTAATTTTAGGTCACTCTCACATTTCAACGACTATGCAAATCTATCAACACGCAGATATGGATGGCAGGTCGGCAGCTTTCGAGAAATATGAGCTTCAAATTGCACAAAAAAGTCCTTCTAGCCGTCAAATTAAGCCGTCAAATGAAAAAATCATTGCAATAAGCAATGACTTTTACAGTGGTACCCCGGGCAGGATTTGAACCTACGACCTTAGGCTTAGAAGTCCTCTGCTCTATCCAGCTGAGCTACCGGGGCGTATGCACAATTATATACTATGCCCACACTCTGGTGTTGTTAATCTGCTCTTTCTCGCGAAAGGCAGTTTCGAGGTCGATATCAAATTGATTACAGATATCAAGTAAGTATGGAAAGACATCAGCGACTTCATGCTGCAGATTTAGTTCTGCCGAGTTCTTGTCAGTCTTAATATTTTGGAGTTTGCGGGCAGCTTTTGCCATCTCGCCGCATTCTTCCAGAAATAGCATAAAGATTTCTGGCACAGTCTCATCATCGAACCCGCGCTTTATCACCATATCGTGGACATAGGTTTGAAAATCTTTCAAACTAGGCTTTTCTTTTAAACTAGGTGTACCCATATCATTTCCTTTTTGCTAAAGCACTGAATTTAAATATTTGGCGCTCAGTCCATACATCCGATCCTTCGTATATATCGGCATCGATAAATTGAATCTCATCTCCGTCTTCGCCCACCGCAAAACTCATGTTGCTCGGTTTGACGAGAAAAGTTATTCTCATCTGATATAGATTGAGGCCCTTAAGATAGTGCGGGTCTTCTGCGATTAGTACTTCGTACTCAAAGTCGCCCTTAAACGAGACTTCCTCGAATAGTTCACGAGCCAACGCCTCATGTATTGTCTCACCGTGATCAATTCCGCCACCCGGAATGTCCCACCAATCCCGGCCATGCTCCTTAACGACCAAAACCCGCCCGTTATCATCCAGAATAACTGCTTTCAACGTTACGCGAACGAGTGAGTCTTTTCGTCCCGTCTTTTCATGCACGATTGCACCATAAACATTCTTCGCGTCTATCATAGGTTGAGTATAACAAAAAGACGCCATTGCTGACGTCTCTCATAAGTTCTTGGTGCGGGCGGAGAGAATCGAACTCTCATCGTTTGCTTGGAAGGCAGACATATTAGCCATTATACGACGCCCGCGAACTTGATAATTATATCATATTTTCTTATGATCTCTAATCTGTTAGAATAATTAAGCACAACATTCCATTGCGCGTATGTGGCGGATGTAGCTCATCTGGTTAGAGCGACGGTTTGTGGTACCGTAGGTAGCGGGTTCGATCCCCGTCATTCGCCCCAAGTAAAAAACTCGATCCATGCGATCGAGTTATTTATTTGGCTTCATCTTCTAGCGTACCCTACAGGGCGCCTTCAACGATGATATCCGCCTGCTTCTTTTTATCCAGCATCGTCTTGACTTGATCTAATGTGATCTCAATTGATCCGCCAGCTTGCACTTCACGGGCGAGCATCAATTTCGCAACTGTATTCTCAACTGCACGTTGTACGACGCGGCGCATTGGACGCGCTCCCAGACGGGGGTCGTAGCCGACTTCGACCAAGTATTCCTTAGCGTCCTGAGCGACGACAACCGTCACCTTTTGTTGATTAAGGTTCTTATTCACATCGATGAGGATCAGATCAACCACCTGCAATAATTCTGGTTTGCTAAGCGGTGCAAAGACTACAATCTCATCGAAACGATTTAAGAATTCGGGATGGAACAAGTTACCACTAATGAGTTCATCAACAAACTTATCTTCGAACTGCTCTAAGTCGTACCCACGGTGGAGATATTCTTGGATACGATCCGCCCCAGCGTTACTGGTTGCAATAACGATAGTGTCGCGGAAACTCACTTCACGGCCGCGTGTATCACGCAGGATTCCTTCATCAAGTAGTTGCAGCAATGTTGTCAGTACACTGGAGTGCGCCTTTTCGATCTCATCCAGCAACACGACACTAAACGGTTGTTTCATTACCTGGGCAGTTAAACTCCCAGCGTCTTCTGTACCATCGGCGATTAGACGTGCTACGTCATTACTCGAAACAAATTCATTCATATCAAGACGGATAATATTCTGTTCACCACCGAAGTAGACAGCAGCCAATGATTTAGCCAGCTCCGTCTTACCGACACCGGTTGGACCGAGGAACATGAATGTACCAACGGGCCTTTTTTGGTTGCGAACACCGGCACGGGCCCTGCGAAGGGCATCAGACACGACGTTAACGGCTCGCTCTTGGCCGATCATACGTTTGTGGATGAGTGATTCAAGATTAAGGAGTGTGTCACGTTCGCTATCGTCATCGACAATGTTTGTTTTGACACCAATGGTTTTTTCGATGGCCATATTAACTGAACGTGTAGTCACGAGCCCGTTCTCGGCGTAATCAGCCGCCGCATCCATCAAGCTAATTGCCTGTCCTGGCATCGCAATATCATAGACGTAGCGGGCACTTAGTGTATGCGCCTCTTTTAACGCCTGGTACATATACGTTACTTTGCGACGATATTCCATCATCGGTAATTGTTCTTCCAGTACCTTCAACGTATCAGTCTCGTCAGTTGGAAGAATATTGATACGGTTCACTGCCGCAGCCAGTGCCGGAGTACGTTTGGTGATCTGTAAGAATTTTTGCTCATCAACGGTCAGGATGATTGGCAGTCGTCCCGCTTCAAGGATTGGCAACAACATGTTTGTGATATCAACCGAACCAACACCTTCTTCCAAGAAAACCTGTGCGTTATCCAGACAGATGATAATGTTTTTGGCAGCATAGGCCTCGGAGAGTAACGTCTGAATCAAACCTTCCAGCTCCCCCCGTCCGTTGACCGAGGCAACCAAGCGCGTCGCGTCCAACATAAATACTTGGTGGTACCGTAATTTATCCGGCACATCAGACGATGTACTCATCAAACGACTAGCCAACTCATAGACAAATTCTGTTTTACCAACACCAGTTTGGCCGACCAATGCAATTGCACCACGTCCGTTACCAAGCGCACTAATTAGCTGTGCAAGCGGCTCGTCACGAACATTAGATCGTGAACTTGATTCTGAAATATTCTGACCAAAGCGCGACAACGTTGGAATCCAGCCAAATGACCAGTCGCGACCGACGCCACCGGGTTTTGATTGCTTCTTGTGATCTTTCTCGATAATGTCGCGCAGGTGTTGGTACCATTGAATACCCCGAATCAAATCAGACTCTTCAAGTTGAAGGTGCCCTAATAGCGCATCTTTGGTGGGCAGCTGTCGTAGCATTGCCAGCATCAGCACGCCTGCTGTTATACGACCACCGAGTTGCTGCCTTATTTTTAATGCTTCTTCGAAAATAGCCTTGGTGTCATCGCGATTATTCGAAACCACCTGCTCGAAAAAGCCACCACTTACGCCAAAGCGCACCGCGAAGAATTGTCCGCCCGTTGTCCGCGCCAAAATACTGGCGATATTTTGCGGAGTTGGTTGATCCACTAGTAGTCCTAGAATTTCGCCGTCTAATACATCGTCAATTTTCGTTCCATTTGCATTAATAGGGACGTCGCGCAGTTCATACTTATACCATTCGACAATCATCGCTGGGATAGCAGCTAGTCCAATGACCGCCCAGCCAATTGCGAAGCCAAAGAATAACAATGAAATACCACCAACGATCAGCAGTACGACGGCAACCTCAAGCGTGGCAGCCCATGGAGACAATGCATGGCCAATACGCGCCTTGGCGGCACGCGGTGATTTGTAATCAAATAATCTTATATCCATCTTGGGACCCATCCGACAACAAACGCGATTAAGCCAGCAACTGGAAATAGCGGCAAGACCAGCCAGATGATCAGAACAATAACCTCAACGAGCGATTGAAAAACCATAACGATAACGCCGGCTAAAATCGTAAAACTACGTACAATTGCACCAATAATTCGTGATATTGTCTTGTCAAAGAAGGCTCGTAGCTGTGCACCGATGGCTCCGTTTACTTTTCCAGCCGAGATTTGGCGGAAGGGCGAGAACAATGTCGAAAGCAATTGGCCAATCGAAAAATACCCAGCCGTCGCTGTTAAACGGTCACGGATCCTGCTGATTTGCCCCTGCAAACCACGTCCGTACCACCACGAGATTATTCCCACCAAAAACATACCTTCATTATACGATATAATAGTCTGTATGCCTCACCCCTTTGTCGTCATCTTGGGAAAAGCCGTCCGTTACGCCGCTCGTTTGCGGGGTGGTGGATCTGCACTTCCAGGATTATTTGTAGAAAAAATCAGTCCCGACTTTATTAAACAGACCCTGGCGCAGCTACCGCGCGGCGTTGTCGTCATCAGCGGCACCAACGGCAAAACTACCACCACCAAGATGGTCGTCGCCCTTCTCGAAGCCCACGACCTCAAAGTCTTCACCAACCGAACTGGCAGCAACTTTACTCGTGGTGTCGCCGCCGCACTACTTGGTGACATTGATATCAAGGGCCACCTCGATGCCGATATTGCCGTCCTTGAACTTGATGAGGCTCACGCCGTTCACTTCGTGAAGGCCATTCCACCACACTACAGCCTATTGCTCAACGTCATGCGCGACCAACTCGATCGCTTCGGTGAAATTGACGCAACGGCCAAAATGCTGGAAAAGATTGCCCTCGCGACTACCGATACGGTCGTTCTGAATCGTGAAGACCGCCGCGTCCTGGCTATTAAAGATGTTCTGACAGATCAAAAAGTCGAATTATTCGGCCTAAGTGATGCATTACTTGGTGACTTCCCTAGTGATGACGAAATGCGCGGCGGCAAACTCAAAACCATACAACGCCCCGACGCCACTGTCCTATTAAAGAAATATAGCGGGAACGAAGCCACCTACCAAATCGCTGACCAAGAATTTACGACGACATTGAAATTAAATGGCGTCTATAACGTATTTAACAGTGCGGCGGCTATCGCCCTCACCCACGCCATCATGGGCGACGAAACCAAAGCCGATGTCGTCATCTCGACCATCGCTACCGTCAAACCAGCCTTTGGTCGTGGCGAAGAGCTACAAGTCGGTGGTCAACCGCTCGAACTTGTCCTCGTAAAGAATCCATCTGGCTTCCGCCTAGGATTGAAATCATTCTCACCCGAAGGTTACGCCACAATGATCGCTATCAACGACAATTATGCCGATGGCCGCGATATGTCATGGCTATGGGACGTTGATTTCGAAAGCCTGACCGAACTTGGCGTCAGCGAAGTATCTGGTGTCCGCGCCTACGACATGGCACTTCGTTTGCAGTATGACGAAGTCACCATTGGCCACATCGACCGCGACCTTTCGTCCGCCCTCCGTCAATTCATCGACACCAATAAAGATTCACCGAAGCGCATTTACTGTACCTACACCGCCATGCTGGCACTGCGCAAAGAACTGAGTAAAATTACGAAAGTCGAGGTCGTCTCATGAGTAAGCAAATCATTAACGTCCTCCAATTGTATCCAAAAGATATGAATATCTACGGTGACCACGGCAACCTATTAGTACTCCAACGACGCCTGGAATGGTACGGCTACGAGCCAAATATTATTCACTACAATGTCGGTGACACATTGCCCGAATCTGCCGATATTATCATTGGTGGCGGTGGCCAAGATAGCGGACAAGAAGTTATCCATGCCGACTTGATCGCGATTGGACCAAAGCTCAAAGCCTTCGCCGAAGCTGGCGTCCCGATGTTAATGGTCTGTGGACTGTACCAGTTATTTGGCAACTTCTTTAAAACCTCAGGTGGCAAAACCCTTGAAGGTATCGGCGTGCTTGATGTTGAAACACACGGCACAAACGAACGCCTGATCGGTAACATCGTCACCAATAACCCGGAGTTTGGCGATATCATCGGCTACGAAAACCACAGCGGTCAAACATTCCTTGGCAAAAACGCCGAGCCATTCGCTAACGTTATTAAAGGCGCAGGCAACAATTCGAAAGACGGCCACGAAGGTGCGCGTTACAAGAATGTCATTGGCACATACTTACACGGTTCAATCCTCCCAAAGAACCCATTGATTGCTGACTTCCTGATTCATACCGCTGTCACGAAAAAATACGGCGATTTTAGCACTGACCTGATCGACGACCTACTAGCTGATTTAGCGCGAACTAACGCTGCTGATCGCCCACGATAGCTCTGTCACAGGCCACTGGACCAATGGGCAAATTTACTCCACGATGTTCACTCCTCGTAGACTAAAGCCCGTCTTGCGCTGCATATAAACGCACCCAGCGACCAGTAACATGATATACACCACAATTGCCCATCCAGGGGTGATGATCTGCGTCTGGGCCCATGGTAGCCCGGCAAGGGTTTCGGCTGTGTAGGTCATATAATGCAACAACCAGGTAGCTGGTAATCCCACGATCTCTGCAATCGAAGGCAGTATCAAGGCAGTTACACCAACGATGAATGTCAGCAACATAGCGAGCGGCACCAATGGCACGATCAGAATGTTGGCCGGAATAGCGACATTCGATAACACACCGAAGGCCGGCACCACTATTGGGATCGTCACGATGTGCACCGCTACCGTCTCACCTAGCACCTGCCGGATCATCCCCGGCTCTTTTTCACCAAAAAAATATTGCTGTAGCAACGGACCGACAATCATGACGGCGGCGAACGCAGCGAAACTAAGTTGCCACCCCAAATCACCCCAGGCATAACTTGGTTGAAACAGCACTGTGATCGCGGCTGCAAACGGCAACAATACGAAAGGATGAAATTGTCGGCCATAGTACCAAGTGAGTAAGCTAAGGCTCGACACCAACCCCGCCCGCGTCATACTCGGACTGAGGCCAGTCATCGCCACAAAACTAGCGATCATTATCCCTGAAGCAAACACGGACAAGAACTTGGAGGCCCTAATAAATAACCGACGCGCCAACCTTACGAGAATCGTTAAATTATAGCCACTCGCAACAACTATATGACTCAAGCCGGCGATTTGTAGCGCTTCGGCTAAATCAGGCGGTAACGCGCTTTTTTGTCCGGTTAAATACCCAATCCCTAGACTTGCTTGCGGTTCTGGAATGCCTTTGCGAATCGCATCTGCAAACCAATCGCGCACGACTCGGCCGATATCGCCCGGCACTGGTTGTACGATACTCGTTATCTTGGCAGTGAACATTGTCAGCGCGAATGTGCCGAAGCCTTCGGTCGTCTTGCCGGATACAGCAACAATATCACCACGCTTCACTTTTGGGTGCCCGAGTATGCTGACCCAGACCGATCCTGGCAGGTCGTTGCCGTCATAGCGAATACTATCAAGTTGCAATACGAGCAATCCTTTTGCAGTTGTCGACGGATCCTCCTTTACCCTGCCCTGTAGTTCTAGCTGAACCCCAATCAGCGGACGATATACTTCCATTCCGCCACTGACGGCAGATCCGTAACAGACGCCAGCAATTAATCCCGCCAACCCAACAAAAGGTAAAGCGAATAGCTGGCGCCGCCGGAACCCAAACACACCCAGCAGAATAGCCGCAATAAGCCACCACAACGTCAGTGGCACATATTGCGCCGTCCACACACCCACAACCAGGAATAAACAGAACAACGCGATACACCACGAGATATGCACCCGCTGTCGTAACTTCCATAGCTGCATACCAATAACTATAGCGACGTGATATTAACTTACGCTAAACCAATTACTAGTCAAAAAATCATTTCCAAATAAAAAACACCCCCGGTAGCGAAAATGGGATGTTCTTTATTTGGAGGGCCAGATGGGACTTGAACCCATGACACCCTGCTTAAAAGGCAGGTGCTCTAACCAGCTGAGCTACTGGCCCATGTTGTCTTGTGCGTACACAAAAGCTTCTCACACTATAGCGGAACAGGGGTAGTGTGTCAATATTAACGATGATGTTCGCGGGACTTTTTTGGAGCTGGTTTTGTGAAAAACAGGTCAACCACCGCAAGAATAACACCGACACTAATGATAGTATTTTTATTTTCAGCTAGCAATGAATAAACGTCATTAGCAACACCCGTCAGCGGTAAAGCAAAGCCAATTGGCTCCACCAAGAATGCCAGCGCCAAAATTGTAAATAAAGCCGAACCAATAATCCGTGGCAGCGTCCCTTTGTACGTGTAGCCATGGAACAACAATAAAATGGCTGGCAACAGCACGACAATCGAAAGCGCAATCGCGTTAGTATACGGACCATCAGGAACCAGTCCAGTGCCTGCGATCATCAGCCCGGCTGTATCATTCCAGATCGTGCTAAGGGTCGCACCGGCGGTCAATGCCAGTCCCAGCAATCCAAATCGTCGCTTTGATAAAAAGGCACCGGCAAATAAGGCAATTGCAATAACGGCAAATACAATAATAACTATCATTTCATTTCCCCTTCTAATTCAAATTCAGCCGTGCTTCCAATAATAATGCCGGCTTTTTTAATCGCACCAGACTGTAGCTCAACAACGTAGCGCGCAGGACTCAGTGGCACATACGTCTTTAGATCAATATTGTCTGACTCTGGTTGTGCGTCCATCACCATGAATATCACCTTCTTGTCCTTGTCGAGCCACAGAATATCAATCGGGATTTTCATATCTTTCATCCAAATGCCGTACTTATCGTCTTTATCGAAGATCATTAACAGCCCCTCGTTTGGACCAAGCTTTTCAACCCCAGACAGTCCTTTTTCACGGGATGCGTCAGTCGAAACGACACGAGTGCTAAATGCGCCAGAACCGAGTTTTACCTGCGTGGTTGGCTGAAAATGAGTCGCCATAAAAGAGACGATTAACGCAATAAGGATGGCCACGAGGCCACCAATAAGAATACCAGTTGTATGAGGACGCCATACGCTCATGATAAAGATACCATGAGCGTATTATAGCAGCCCACTAAGGTTTACGCGCCGACTTTGTCGCGCTTGCTGCCACGCTTGGCGTTTTGTTCGATGTATTCAATGATCGGAAGTGCAACGTTACGGCCAGTCACCTTTTCAACACCAAATCCAGGACTTGAGTTTACTTCCAGAACAAGTGGTCCACGCGCGCTACGCATTAGGTCGACACCGGCGATGTTGAGGCCCATTGCTTTCGCTGCTTTGATTGCCATCTTGGTTTCTTCGTCGGTCAGTTTTACGACCGTACCTTCACCACCACGGTGGAGGTTTGAACGGAAGTCATCATCAAGGCTTTGGCGCTTCATGCTGGCGACCACACGGCCCCCAACGACGAAGGCACGGATGTCAGTACCAGCCGATTCCTTCACAAATTCTTGCAATAGGACATTGGTTCCGTCTTCGTTGGTGAGGTAGAATGCCTGAAGTACAGACTTTGCTGCTTTCTTTGATTCGGCCAACACGACACCGTTACCGTGTGTACCCCGAGCAAGCTTGATAATAACTGGAGTACCGCCAACCTTTTCAATAAGGTCGTCAATATCAGTCGAGTTACGAGAGACAATTGTCTTTGGAATACCGACACCAGCACGTGCAAGCAGTTGCAGGCTACGAAGTTTATCACGAGAACGGTTGATCGCAATCGAGCTAGAGACAGTGTAGACACCCTGCATTTCCAATTGGCGAACAATGGCTGTGCCGTAACGAGTCATGTTGGCCGCGATACGAGGAATAATTGCATCAAACTGCGTCAGGTCTTCACCACGGTAACTTACCGTTGGCTTGTCTTGTTCAATTGAGGCGTAACAATCACGATATTTAATCACTTTAACTTCGTGACCACGTGCAATTGCCTCTTCTTTGAGACGTTTTGTTGAATAATTTCCGTTTCCGTTTGAGAGAATGGCGATTTTCATAATGTCTCCTTATTTTTCGTTCTGGTGATATTTCTTATGGAATGCGTACGGGTCTTCGAGCATCTCTTTGTGCAATTCGCTTCCGCGCTTTACGAAAGGTGGTCGCTCGTATTCCTTTGCGGACACATCGACAAGGAATTTCTTATTGATAGTCTTTCGCCCTAACAGGACCGGGAAGTGATTGAGTGATCTGTCGGACAGGAATAATGCCGCCCTCACTCGCTTGCCGGCTACTCGTATCGGAATTTCCGTACGATACCTGATTTGTTCGTGACCATTTGAGCTTCGGACAATTGCGACGCGGTACGCTTTTCGCTTTATCACTTCGCCAGTATAGAACTCCGATCCTTCTCCGAAAAGAGTAAAACTGAGTGTTCCGCGCTTGCTGATCTTGATGTTGGTAGCCCATATTGAAGAGCTGTCAGCACCAGTGTCGGTCTTCGCAGGAACGTTCTTCGCGTGGCCAATGATATCAACCAGTACGTTACGTCCAATGACGGGGAGTTTTTGATCCATACTACTTACCTATTATACCTTTGCTGCTTCTTCTTCGGTAGGGTCATCGTCGAATGACGGGGTTGCCGTCTCGAGCATAATCCTTCGGTGAGAAGTGTTAGCGGGGTTACCTTTGCCAAGCAGAACAAACATAAACTGCAGGTCGTCACCTTGAATTTCTTCGAGATGCTTCCAAATTTCAGCCGCACCATTGTAGTAGGAGAGATCTTTGAACCATGGCATGGTATCCGTTCCGCGGAAACTACGCATAGTTGATTTATACGCGGCTTTTTTAGCTTTTTCAATCGCTGCTTCAGTCGGATCACCTTTAGTGGTGTTCAAAACAGATAGACGCCATTTAGCCTCGAAGACATCACGGAAATCCAGCTTGTCGTGATATCCAAGTCCAGCGGTAATATAGTGGTCAATGCCAGCTTCTTTATATTCGCCGTTAAGCGATTGCTCCATAACAGAGCCAAGCCCTTCTTCGGTGTCATAGTAGTCGCTTAATCCACGTTTAAACAGAGGTAGGTCAGTTTGTGCGCCCATAGCATAACGAAGAAGGTGAATGCCTATTTCGTGGCCAATAAGCTTGCGTAGGCTATCCGCAGAAACTTCCCTACCCGCAGGAACAACAATGCGCTTTTCGGCAGGTTTGACGTTAATCGCTGTCGCATCCTCAATGGCAACAACCCAATCTTTAGCACTATCACCGAATTCTTCGGTCAGGATTGCTTCAAAAGTTGATTTGATTTGTTCGTCTTGGAACGTATCGCCTTCAGGGATGTGACTTAACATGCCGCCATACAAAGAGTTACTTACTTCGTGCATCCACGCAACGGTCTCTTCGGACGGTCGGAAGCGAGTAGTTTCGGTAGAATCGTGTGTGCCGAGAAGTTCGAATAGTTCATCGCGCATAGTAACGCCTGATTCAGATAACTCTTTAGCGCTAATTTTCGCAATTTTTTCAGCAACCAGCGAGCGGTACGTTGCTTCATCGGGCTCACCGTAGATTTCGACATTCTTTTTCATGATTTCGGCCGACAATACATTTTTCTCATCTGTGTCTCCGGTTTGCTTGAACTGATTCACAAGATCCATAAAGTCAGTCTTTTCCAAGAAAGCCTGAACGAACTGTTCATAGGCTTCGACATACTTCGGATTAAGATCTTCGTGTTCAAGAATTTTCGTCTGAATTTCTTTGATCTGTGTTCGGCGAGCGTCAAAGTCAATTTCAGCAAGTTTTGCGTACTCGTTATTGGGATTTCGGACACCCTGGGACATGAATAATTCACGCTGCTCATCAGCATTTGCAGGAACAAAGTTAGCAACCGGTTTTGGCTCTAATTCAAGAAGC
>Ga0247804_10000739_pt1 | contig 15015 bp, 16 predicted proteins | sample UWRJL029104C1_FD_181142 | JGI IMG/M metagenome (GOLD analysis project Ga0247804, IMG submission 181142) | Plant litter microbial communities from Arlington Agricultural Research Station in Wisconsin, United States - UWRJ-L029-104C-1 | ecosystem: Environmental > Terrestrial > Plant litter >...
TGGAGAGGGGATGCAGTTCTGGGTGCTAGATGATGGGAGACCTAGTTCGTGCTCGAAGATAGCCTTTCCGTATGGGCCAGTGACACCAGAGAGGGCATCAAAGAGGACCTTGAAATCTGGGTTCGACTGGAAGAATTTCTTAATAAGAGGGAAGTCGAAAATATCTTTCAACATCTCGGTGTAGTCTGCACATGAATCGATGATTTCCACCTCGAGCGAACCATATGTCTGTGTGCCAATTGTGTTGATGTCGACATCTGGGATATCGGCGATCTTGTAGGAGGTGAGCTTCTTGGATGTCTCGAAGATCTTGTTGGTGACAGATTCTGGGGCCGGGCCTCCATTTGCAAGATTGTATTTGATTCCGAAATCATTCTTTGGTCCTGACCATACATGGTTAGCTGAGACCTTCGTGGGGGTGGGGGGAACTGCCTACCTCCAGCATTGTGACTAGCAGTTAACAGGATACCACCAGTAGCATTGCGTTTCCGGATAATATGAGAAGCTGCAGGAGTGCTCAGGATACCATTTTGACCGATCAAGAGCTTCTTGACACCATATGCCGCTCCAATTTTGGCAATCAGTTGCACAACTTCTGGGTTCCAGTATCGTCCATCACCTCCGATGACCAGGAAGCTGTCCTTGACACCCTCGGGGATGGAAAGAAGAATACTGGTGACGAAGGATTCACTGTAGTGAGGCTTTTGGAAGACGACGACCTTTTTCCTTAGACCGGAGCTGTTCAAATGTTATTTCGAGCTTCCCAACGTTTTCGTGGGGTAGTAAGGAGGGGATAACGCACGTTCCGGGCTTCTGGTCGGTGAATGGAGTAAGAGAGACGTCTTTGATGTTCATGATTGCGGTAATGAAGAGATATTACCGAAGGAGGTTCTTGAGTTTAAATTAATGTGAATTGGAGGGGAAGAGAAGAATGGGCTGAGAGTTGGGTTGTTGATAAAAAGCGGTGATCAATGCGCGGGGCAACAAAAACCGGCGTCATCGCTAGCATCACCGTGCGGCTGCCACCACAGCGAAATTTCAGGGGTCAAATCCAATGATTGAAGCACAAGTCAACTGCGAGTGGATGTCACCAAACGCCATTATCCCAACCATTCCAACTATGCCTTTTGGCTTCATCAAGTGATACAGATATTACATATGCGATTGCTTTATTATAAAGTTTAAGGTGTCGAGATTGGCGCGTATACCAATACGAGATTATCAGAAATGCAGAAAATTAGCTACCACCTTTCAATTCCTTGGTAACCAGATCAACTAGTCCTTGCAGTCTTTGAAGGCGTTGTAAATATAGCCTCCTTATAATATCTTGCCTCAGCAATACTCTCAAGGATATCATCCTTCGCGGTATGTTTCTTTTGCTTTTCCGGTATATTCTCCAACACATCCAACCCACACCAAACCTTCGCGCACTCGTATATGCTGCTAACATCAATGATTCGGTAGTGGAGATGATCAATCACCTTCTTGTATGGCCCTTTGCTCAAGAAAGCCTTATCCGCGTGCACACTATTACCTGCCAACAACCCTCGATTTGGCTCTGGGACGTGGAGCTTGATATATTCCAGTAGAGCATCCGCTGCTTCCTCTGCAGTAGTGTTTGATTGCAATACCTTCGCGGTGAGCCCCGACTCTTTATGGGTCTTCGTACACCATTCATCCTAATTGGACGTTAACACTGGGGTGCTTGAAGGACTAGACGCCGTACCATCTTGTTCATAACGTCCACTGGCTGTTTCACTACACAACCCCATCCGTCATGCAAGACATCTAATTGACCGTTGGTGATTATGCAATAGATCTCAAGTATCCTGTCGGATTCGGGATCCAGGCCTGTCATCTATACTGAAGTCAGCAACTGCCGTGGTAGGAGATGCTTCGTCTGGACCATACTTCGCAGTCGATCCAGACTCGTGGATGGGCATCCTTAAACGCCTCTGAAGCCATGCTTGAAAAGTCCGTATAGAGATTTCTGGGTGTTAGGTGCTGCTGAAGAATTTGCAGCTAACACAAATAATCTATTGCACGAATATATGAATAGTTCGTGTTGGTGTAATGAGCTATATGCACTTCTGGATTGAACGAAGAATACTGCGTCAACGTGTTGAATGTATGCGACAAGGGCTGTTTGGTAGGGTGTATAGTCTATTCAGCAACTCGTTGGTGTTGATATCGTATTCATGAAGGTTTCCAGACACTTTCAATACTCAAGCTTCACTAAAGCGTCATGGCGGGGCACCGTAGCTTCACTTTTCCCCTCCTTCTTGCTTCCACTTATATATGCACGTGACATTGAACGACGGAGCGATTGGCAGAATAATGCTATGTCTGTGATAAAAATGTGTTTTCATGCCCAAAGTGTATGGTTCTAGATTAGTAGAATATGATAAGCAGGTGCCCAAGAGCTAATGGGCCTCAGATTTTACAGTTATTGAGCATAGATGATCCTCAAAATTATATTCTAACACTGAAGTTGAGCATTTTTATTATGTTGAATAAGATACTTCACGATGCATCATCCATCCAATGAGTGTTCAGTAGTAGTAGAGATCAGTTCTCGACCCCAAAAGAGTGCCAAACAAGTAAGCCAGATGTAAAAGAAAAGAAAGACAAAAAAGCAAAAACATACAACAGTAGGGATTCGCTGGTGGTCACCCACCCAACTACTAGTCTACCGATCTGAAGCTTGTGTATGGCAGAGCGGACGGGATGCCCAATTCTCCTCAGTCTATGGTCGTATGTATCAGTTTCTTAGCTAGAGTAAAACTTATTCGTTAACAGAATGAACTCCTTTTACTCTATTTCATGTTTTACCACTTCTCTGGACAACAACGGCTTGGCAAATTAGGCTCTTCTATTGCGAATGGTCAAAGGCCCAAAGAGGAATCAGGATGAAGAGGTAGCCCAACTCTCCTTAGTTTGTGGCTATATATGGCAGCATTCCCATGCTGCAAAATTATAAAAGTGGTGAAATTGGCGGGTCCGATAGGGCGTTATCATGTAACATCTATGTTAAAGCGAGTGATTGAGCGCAAGGCTTACACATCTTATAGATCAAGAGAATGACGTTTGACTTCTCGAGTTTGGTTTGGTTTGGCGAGAGACACTAGAGGAAATGATTGAGCAGTGTCATTGTCACAGTAGCTGGACTCGTACAGTGTGCTTTGCCCGCTGCGCTTATAATAACTGCCATGACTATCATTATTATACCAGTTATTATGGTAAAGCCCTTCATGAACTTGACCAGTCTGGAAATTACCCAGACGATATAAGAAGCTATAGATATATATAGCCGAGTGAAACGAGAAGCTTAGCATTAATCCAAAATCGATCTTTTGATGGCAATCCGCAGCGAAAGTAAGAGAATTGAAGCAACACTTACCGCTATTTAACCATGTCTTTGAGGATGTAGTGTGGTTATCCTCATCAAATTTCAATATCCAGGTGAATGTTCCTCCTCCAAAAGCAAACACGTTGCTGTGTAAGATATCCACGCCTAAGGAGGTATCAAACTGCTCCCTTTCTACATAATTAGCCACAAATTTCTTATGTGGTACATATTGATACATAGCTTAGACGTCAGTTTCTATAATTTCTGTGTTTCACAGATCATCAATTTTAAAGAATGATCTATCGACATTCTAATCACCTCAGATAATATGAGCAAAATTTTATCGAAATAATTTCTTTGGGTCCCATCCAAGAAGCTCTGATACCTTACTATCTTATCATACTTCATCGCCGTGGTCATAAGACTCCATCGTAATTAGAGTAAGCGTTGTTGGAAGGCTATACGAAATGAATCCAACACTCATGCTGTAATAGACCTCGTCTCCTAACGAAGGCGGCTCAAACCTGTAGGAATAGAGGAATTGTTTCACTACAGAGAAATGCGCATAATTAATCGTGAGACTGCAAGTCATGTAGGAGGATGAGCCAGATATATTTTTCAGCAAGACTGAAATATAGGCATCTCCCAAAGCCCAAAGGAAGCTGACAAGAGGCTGGTGCACGTGCCAAGACCAGTCTCTCGCTTACGTATAAGCCTATGGATATGTTGACCTCGTCAATTGCATTCTAATCTGGGCATCATCGATTGCATTGGAAAGTGAGAGATCAGTCGCATAATCGAGGGAGCTGTTTATAGGGCTCACTGAATGTGACTGCTGAGGAGGATAGGATTCCTTTGCTTAGTAACTTGTTTCGCTCTTCAGGCTTTCTATGTTGTTTGGTGAACCGAAAAGTTGTTTCTTGATAGGTCGCACATCATGTTCACCCTGTGCGCTTATCACTACAATTAGCTGGCTGAACCAGCCTTGAAGGATAAGTTGACGGTGGGATGTTGAAGGACGATACGAACTTGGTGTCCATATCCTTTTTTACAGATGCTTATGCTATCCTTATGCAGAGGTACGAACAGTCGAGATCATATATGAACATTTGATATGCCGATATGATATCATAATAGAATAGTTTTGACATATTTGATTTCCTGATTATTTGGCGTTTGCTGGGTTTTCATGAAGCGGTTTGCATTTCTGTCAACAACCTCTTTCCTACATTCTAGGTATTCGTCACCAAACCTATCAGTACACGATGCGGGGTGCCAACACGCTTCTGTTGATACTAGCTTCGTGCTCAGTATTTATCCAGCCAGTAGTTGGGGCTGCATTACCCCAAGAGGTTGCACCTTTAGTGAGGAGGGTCGCAGTGTCGGATGACGAAGCATCCTTGGTGGCCAGACCGACAAGAACTCCTGTGCAAGTTGACGACGAACCTCCCATAAGAAGAACCTCGAGGGTGGCAAGACCTACCAGCAGAGTATCCCCATCACCAGAAGAAACGGATGACGCGGTTCCAAACAGCAAGGAACCTTTAGCCGCGGAAGCAACGGACGTCCCAGCGCCAAGTGGTGAGGAAGCTCCAGCGGAATCAACAGATACGCCAGTGCCAGACAGTGAGGAACCTTCAGGGACAAAAACAACGAACGCTGCAACGTCGAAAAGCGGTTATTCGGTATCCCAGATAACAGGTAGTAACTTACTTACGGCACTGAATGACTTGGGAGTTGTGGATGTAAAGCTGGAGGAATGTACCGGGGAGCTCTTCGCTGATGCGAAGGATTTGGACAAACTCTGGGTGGATAGTGGGGTTGAGATGTTTGTCGACAAATGGCTCAGTAACCAGACTGACCACTCCAATTGGGCACAAAAGCTCTTGTCGGAGCTGTTCGGCGTTGACTCACTCCACACTGAAATGAGCTGTGTTAATACTGAAGCTAGCTGTGACCTTAACAGAACTTGTGGGGACTTCAACAAAATTGGAAAAGGAGCACTTTATTATCTCTTTGTTTCCCTCGCAAACTTTCATAAATTCATAAAGGGCTACCGCACACGATATTTTGAAGAAAGTTTCCTTGCGAGCATGAAGATAGAAGAGATATCCACGAAGCTTGGGATTAGAGACCCGATAGAGGAGCCAGAAGGCTTCGATATCTTTGGATTGCTGAGTGGAGCTTTGGGGATTGCTGGTGGTTTTGTGCCGAACCCTGCTGTAGCGGGGGCCATGGGTGTCATGACTGGAGTTATAGACATGTTAGGAGATGCTTCCAAAAAGTAAGTTGGACACAAATCCTGTTCGATGTTTCTACTTGTATGAGACCACTTACTCAACATTCTCATATGGGTGGAAGGTAGTCTTTCATCGAAAGTATGCTGATCATGTACTAATCTCTTAGACCACCCATCCCCGAGGCTAAGGATTGGAAAGAAATTGCCGACGGCGTAGTTGCAGAAGGCATGAAGGAGAGTTTGAAGAAGATTGATACTATTATTTCAGCGGTCTTTGGCAACAAAGTTAGCCAGGAGGAAATTCCCAAAAGCATGAGGAATGCCAATGTCAAAAATCCAGCTCTTGCTGTATTTGGAGGCGGCAGATGGCTTAAGGACAACCCGACAGAAAGTTTGCAAAAACAGTTCGAGGAAACAAGAAAGCGAATGGCAAGTCAACTTCATTCCTAGCGTGGTAATCGGCTTTAGACACTGACTCGTACGATCAGGAACAAGGCCTTGCCTGGGAAATGGCGAAGCATTTCAGGCACACGTGGGTTATCATTCGTGACGACATGGCTGACCCAAATACTTGCTCGAACCCAAACAACGCGTGGGATGCAGAAAAGAACCGATGTTTGGACTTGATGGGTTATGACGGAACCGCAAAGGGAACTTTCGGTGGAATAAACGACATAAATATTTGGGAATCCTTTAGTATGGACAAACTCGCCACGATGAGAAACTCGGTTGACTGCTGGGTAAATAATAAAGGTAAAGCAGGAGCCCCTTCGCCGCCGGCTGAACCTTTTAAGAGCTCAGACGTACCGCCGTGCTTTTTCTCCCATGAGGTGCTGAGGGGCACCCGGGTTCAAAAGAATAGAGGTGGTCTACAGTTGAACGGGGACTTCCCTGGCCAGGAGACTAAGAACAATGTTATGTGGCCATCTTCTAAAAGTTGGTAGGCAAAATCAGCATTATATTTAGGAAGGAAAATCGAATCTGGCGTATGGTGCAGAACTTAGGAACAAAACATTTTGACCAAATGTAAGAATAGACAGCTTGTAGGTAATAAGAAGGGTTATGAGCGGATGGCTTTGGAGTAATGGGCTCTAGAACACCTTTAGGGGCTGGGATTAGTTTAGCATGCTTTCTAGTTTTGTTTTCCTATTGTTAGCTGTAAATTTATATTTATGAGAATACTTGAAAGTGTGGTTCGCCATCTACTAATTGCATCGGGTTACCAGAACGATGAAGGATGGTTCCGTCTCCACTTTAACTTCTCAATACAGAAGAGCAGGTTTAACGTCCATCCCTACGTCCTATACTAGGTAAGAGGGAGGAGCAGGCGATGAGCTATGAGGATATCGAGGAAGTAAGTGTGATACACAGGAAGCAGATGAGACAGAGCCAGAGCTAGAGCAGAGTCGTGGACAGCACCAGTAGTATGTATATATTAAGGCGCAAATCGTGGAGAATTGGATCGCTGGAAAGGTAGAATTCGAAGTGAATATCTTGAGGTAGACTCGCCTTCAAGTATCAACTGAATTATAATCAGTTATTGTACCTTCATTGCAATGGAAGAGAAATATCGTAACTTGTCAGGATATTAATACTATAATCCGAATCAATTTTAATGCTACTGGTGATATTGATTTTCTATCTGCGGCTCTATTCCTGTTTTGTTAGATCATGCTCAATGCATACTAAACAACGTCATCTAGCAATACGCTTATGCAGATAATTGATTATTATTAAAATCATTCTAACGTATTGCATGGATGGGAAATGCATAGACAATTGCTATTTTCATCTGCTACAATATGAAAAAAAAGACTAGCTAGGAGCTAGGAGATAAGCGGCTTTAGTCGCCTTTTAAATCCGTTCCAATATCTATTTTCTGGTAGATAGCTATTGGAAACAAAGTATATAAAGTCGTGTAATTAAAGATGGCTCGGAACAATAAATCTGATTCTAGTATTCTTCGAGCCATTAAAGCAACAAAAACCTGTCCTACAATTGGACAATCAACATGTCACAAAATTTCAAAAGTATTTATACCGATTTGGCCATCGCGCTGCCACCAACTGACATGGAGTACACCCGCCTCGGAGAAGCCGGCCTTAAGGTATCCAAGATTATTTTGGGGGCTATGTCATATGGCAGTAAAGACTGGGCTAAGTGGTTCTCGAAGAAGAAGAAGCGCTCCCCTTATTGGAGCACGCCTACAACGTTGGGATTAATACTTGGGATACGGTAAATTTCAAAGGGCTTATCGAAATTTTTTAACAGAATGATATCATAGGAAGAACTTTATTCCGATGGCCGTTCGGAGGAGATCATTGCTAACGCACTCGAAGTCTATAAGATCCCTTGCGAAAATGTCGTGATTCTGACCAAATGTCGATGGAGGACCAGCGTGTGCGGGGAACCTCCTTTACCCCTATTTACGTCTTATGTCAAACAATGAGGAGGATGGTCAATCGTGTTGGCTTATCAAGAAAGCACATTTTTGATGCTGTTCAACCCAGTGTCAGGCGCCTTGGGACGTACATTGACGTACTACAGATCCACCGTACAGACCCTGATGTGCCCTGCGAGTGATTATGACAGCACTGAATGATGTAATTGAGAACGGGTGGGTGCGATACATTGGAGCAAGCTCGGTGAGCATTTCTCTTACAGTCGGTGATTGACAGCAGCTAACGAGAGGTTACAGATGCCTGCGTGGGAATTCCAGATGCTTCAAACAATAGCAGAGAAGCATGGCTAGCACAAATTCGTCAGCATGCAGAACTAATACAACCTTCTGTATCTAAAAGAGGAGCGTGAAATGATACCTTACTGCAAGAAAACTGGTGTTGGGCTAATTCCGGTAAGCCTATAACTCCAAAGATCATGTATATCGTTCTGATTGAGAATGTAGTAGTCTCCCAATACCCGCGGGCTGCTCGCACGTCCGTGGAGCTCCAATGACCATCCTTCACTTCGTGCCGATACAGACTTTGCTTTACCTATTCTCCTCCAGAAAGATGATCCAGTTAACTAGGCGATCGTTTCGGTAGTTGAAGAGATTGCCAAAGAGCGAGGTCTGCCCATGGCAACCATTTCAACGGCATGGTGCCTTAGCAAGGGAGTCAACCCAATTGTTGGGCTGAATAGCAAAGAACGGATTGACGAAGCTGTCAAAGCTGTGAAGCTGGTTCTGAGTGAGGAAGAGATTGCTAAATGAGAGGTTGCTTACGTCCCCAAGAGCATTGTAGGGTTTTAATCGGCACCTCATGTCTTTAATTAATCGGCATCTCATTTTTTTTAAAAAATGAGGAATTGACTGGACTCCGAACTGAGATTGGAAATAAGAGTAGGTCGAACTTGGCCGTACATTGGGTTTCGAAAGTAGGGCCTTGGATACAGCCTCGGGCTGAACTCACGTGAAGTTCAATGGTTGACGGATGAAGGAATTGCAAGCGCAGGGTGGGGGCGTGCTTAGAACTTCCTAAAGGTAAAGAATCAATAATATAACCGTGTAATAGCTTACTGCCAAGTATGGCAACCATGTTTTAAGTATGGAGCATTGACATATCCTACGCCCTGCTGCAAGGCCACTGAACACAACACTATACTATAATTGGCATACAGTTTAAGGATTTTTATACTTCTCATCAACACCTATAATTTGTCAAGAGATGAGGGTGGAAAGGTGGGGAAGAATGCGTACTCCGTTAAGGGTATGGTTAACCGGACCTGATGACCCTGTAGAATACTCTGTTATTAGCTAAAGCCTCACGGCCATAAGCAACTATTGTAGGCAAATGAAGAACTGAAGTTATATGTTTGGAGTGATGCTCACTTTGGCGCATCGTTCCGCACCGGCGGGTTTCTTTAATCACCAAGTTTGTGGGGCCCCAAGAAACCCGTCAACGTGTTATTGATATCCACCCCGTATATTCGCACGGGGAGTGGGAGAGCCAAGGACGGACCTCACAAGTGGATTCTAGTATGGAAAGCATAAAGCCTGCCATCTCCCCTTTATAAAAAGGACTACAAACAAAGCTCTTTGCCTCAAATAAGTAATTCTAACCAGGCGGGACAATTCAGTTCAATTGCGTTACAGTTGAAGAGGTCCTTACGTGTTTATCAAAAAACAGATATATCTGATTGAATCTTGGGCAGTATGGAGAAGTTGGAGCACGCACAGGTCGATGCGGATGTCATAAAGAGCGTGAAGCAGACCGGCAACCTCGCCAATCAAGAGGAACATGATAAAACACCGATACAAGCCATACGGGAGAACCCTTGGGTCATGCTCTGGTGCAGTTATGCCGTCTGGATGTTAGTTTTAAATAGTTTTGAAAATCAAGCTGGTGGTGCTGTCCTCGGTATACCGCAATTCAGAAAGGTTAGTGGATACAATGACAAGAACTTAACATAGATGGTCACTAACCTTGGCAGGACTTTGGGTATCAATTCGAAGACGGTTATGTTCTACCTGTTTCGTGGCAGTCGGCGTTCAGCGGAGCACCCGTTGCATCGTACGTTTTCATCTTTGTTTCTTTCTTACAGTCTAGATACTGATGAAGTGCAGTGCGTGCATCGGCTCCCTAGGAATCGCTTATATCGCCGATAAAGTAGGCAGAAAATGGGCATATGCACTTGGCCTGCTTTTTTCGTATGTTGGCATCACTCTTGAGCTTATTGCAACGACAAATATCATGTTCTTTTTGGGCAAATTCATCAAGTAGGTCACATCGACTTCTCTGGAGTGATGGGGATTGAACTGATTTGATACAATAGTGGTTTTGCCATTGGTGCCTTTGCTACCATTTCCTTCACTTACATCGGCGAGATTACTCCAACTGTTCTCCGAGGTATTGTGAGTAGCGCGGCAGCGATCGCCTTCACGTTTGGACCATTTCTTGTCGCCCTCATTATCAAAGGGACCGGAGCAATGGGTAAGCAGCGGTCAATTGTTGTTTGAAGTGATTGATACTAACTACTCCTCAAGAAACCAGATGGGCTTACCGAGCGATCTTTGTCGCCCAATATGGAGTTGCTGCTATCGGAACAGTCTTTCTCCCATTCATGCCCGAGGTTAGCATTCTGTTGATTCTTGATTTGTTCCAAGCTAACTAGGGTTTAGTCACCATGGTGGCTCCTCAGCAAGAATAAAAAAGAGCGCGCTGCTAAGTCGCTCAAGGCCCTTGGGTACCCAGCTGCTGAAAATGAGATGAAGATCGCCCAGATTATTACAACCCTTGAGGAAGTCCGAAACGAAACACAAGGTGCCAATTACATGGATTGCTTCCGAGACTCGAATCTTCGAAGGACCGGAATCGCCATTGCGCCGTATGCCATTCAATGTTTCTCGGGTATTTATTTCGCTGCAAACTACTCTACCTACTACTATCAGCTTGCTGGATACAGTGCTAGCGAGAGTTTTGTGCTACAGATCATCCAGCAGATCATCTCCATGGCAGGAAATATTATGTCCTGGTTTCTCGTGGAGCGTATTGGCCGTCGACCACTTATGTTCTGGGGTCTTTGCTTTTTGACCGTAGACCTCCTGCTCACCGGGGCACTCGCAGTTGTCAACACACCTGGTTCTCTGAAAGGTAGGACCTTTCCCACTCTTAGAAATCACCAAAGTTTGTATGAAAATCCACTGACATCCACCTAGGCACGTGCTCGCTCATCCTCATCTACTGCTGGGCATACAACGTCAGCATCGGGGCCGTGGCATACACGCTCCTCTGTGAGACATCCAACTCCCGCCTGCGCGTCAAGACCATCGCCATCGGCATCTTCGTGCACAACGCCATCAACACCATGTGGGCATTCGTGATCCCCAAGCTCTTCAACCCCGATCAGGGCAACCTGGGTGCGAGAGTTTCCTTCATCTTCGGCGGCTTGGCATTCATCTCGTGCGCATATCTATGGGTCTACCAGCCCGAAACCGCGGGCCGGACGTATAAGGAGCTGGACGAGCTGTTTGCCAAGAAAATCCCCGGCCGGAAGTTCAAGAACACACGAACCGATGCGGAGATGGAGGGGCTGCAGGCGGAAGAGATGAAGAAGGCCGAGGAGGTAATGCATAAGAATTAAGCATGTATATACAGTAATACCGACGATCTCCTGGTGGCCTAATAATTGGAAACATCCTCCTTCTCTTCGCTGAGAGAACTCCACTCGGAGATGAAAACAGATCGTTATACGAGTAATCAAAATCATTAATTAGACTCTTGAATATGTGTACCAACGACAAATACGCTTACTCCTAACCAGATTCCAAATTGGAATTAAACCTCATACTTCCCCTTCCCTCCCACGAACGAAATCTCATACTATATCACCATATTTAGCTACCTGTTTCTTTTCTTTTCATTTCATTACCTAACATAAACACCCGGGCATTATTGGAAAAAGGATAGGCCCTCGCGTCAGTCCCCAGATAAGATCAGTAGAACTATAAAATGCACTCGATACGATACATCTCCAGGCTGGTATTCAGTGACTGGTGAGATGAGCGGTACTTCAAAAGGAGAAAGCAGCTTTCTATTCTTTTCGCATGGAAAAATGTGTCGCTATTCTTCAGTGATGAAAGGAAGTTTTTTGAGAGGTAAACGGTATATGATAGGTTTTAGATTGTCCTTTTTGATAGACTTGGAATAGAGTAAGACTTTTTATTTCATTTGACTTTGAAGATTAAGACTGTCTTTAGATATGACGCAATATGATATGGCTTGGTCTTTTGGAAGAAGAACCCGATTTACCTTTCTTTGAGCTTGGGTATACATAGATTTTGTTTTGCACTATGATAGATATAATAAGATTCTTACGATAGCAAAAATTGAGGTTTGGGTATGTCCTCTGAAAAGTTAACCCTGAGCTCCTAACGTGCAGTGCTCGTGTCTATATTTATTATATCTTCTCAATCTGAACTGCCGTATCCTTCTTGAAACCATCCATCGCAGCAGCCGCTCCAGCTGCATCCTCCAGGGCATGTGGAACGATTTGATCGCCAAATAATGAATCCATCTGCTCGAGCGTCCTGCCCTTGGTTTCCGGATAGAACAGCGCATAGCATACCGCAGCCACCATGTTGAAGACGAAGAAGGCGTAGAAATACTTGAACCCGACGGCCTCGAGCGCGATCGGAGAGATCTGTCCGATGATCAGGCCCAGTGTCCAGTTCATGAGGGTCGAGATGGAGTTGCCGCGTGCACGGATCTCGACGGGGAAGATCTCAGCTGGGTACACCCAGCTGATGACGCCGGTGAAGGTGAAGAAGAAGGGGTTGAAGATGAAGTTCATGGCCACCATAGCCCGGAGCGCGTTGCCGTTGGTAGCTTTGGATCCGTCTGCTAGCACAAAGTACTGGCTGAGCACCGCATTTACGACAAGCGCACAGCCCATGCCGAATGACGAGAAGATCATCAGCTTAATTCGACCAAGTCGTTCGAGGAAATAGAGTGCCAGTGAACATTCGACCACGGACAATGCTCCGGAAAGACCAATAATGAGGAGGGAGTCGCGGGTGTCGAATCCAAGTAGCTTGTAGATCGAGACTCCGTAATAATTGATAACATTAATGCCGGACAATTGACCAAACGCTTGGATTCCACAGCCCAGAAGGAGTCTTCGTCGCCAGGCGGGTTTAGCAACTAGACCTCTCCAAGAGCGGACCGCGACGGTCTTTTCAGCTACAATTGTATCATGGATCTCACGATACTCTAGATCGAGGTATTCGTCATTATCACCGGTTCCATGTAGTTTCCGGAGGGCTTCGCGAGCTTCTTCATACCGATCTTGCTCAATCAGCCATCGAGGGGATTCCTGGAGAAACCAGATACCGGCAGTCAATATCACACTAGGCAAGACCTGGAAAGCGAGGGGAAACCGCCCTTGAGTTGAGATCAGCATGCGAGAAATTCGGGAAGTAGAGGTGACCGACATTGGAAAGAGGTGTCCACGTAGTTACAACCATACCCAATCCATTGGGCGAAAAGGAATCCCCACGACAGCATCCATTGCAGTAAGCCACTGAGGGCTCCTCTGTAGGTAGACTCAGCGATTTCAGACTATAGCTGGTTAGCAAAGCCATGGATTGAGCTAATCCTAGGAGCTGAGATACTCACGCAGTACAGAGGGACAATAGCAGTAAGAATTCCTACAGACACACCAGCAATTACACGCCCGGCAATGAGCATAGGAATATTTGCGGCGCCGGCTTGAAGCGCACATCCAACAGTAGAAATCGCACCGCCAACGAAGATGGTCTTCTTTCGTCCTATACTGTCACCGAGCCATGAAACTGATAATGCTCCAAGGATGGCACCACCAGTGAACCCAGATACAATGCCGCCCACCGTTGCAGCATCGGGTTCGCCAAAATACTCGACGAACTTTGGTTGTCCGATTGTGGATGTAATGACACCACTGTCATAACCGAACAAAAAACCTGTGGTCGAAAAGATTAGCAGTTTTTTCTTGCGAGTTTGGGGACCTGTACCTACCTCCAATGGCCAGGAACACTCCCGATCCGATGGTTACTAGTTTGCCCATGATGAGGTAGTCTTGTGTCTATATGTTGCCAAGTTCCACAGCCCAAGAATCACAGGCAAAGTTAGGTGGCACAGGTGATGGAAGAAGGAATGAAACTGTAAGAAGCCAAGGCGAATGTAGGTCCAGGACAGCGGAATCAATTGGCGATATCAACACCAATGGCAGTGCCGATCTGTTGTGCTTTGGGGCATTAGAGAAAGGAGATGCTCGTTTGGGATGACGGGGATTAAATATATGATATAAAACAGTTACAGTGGCATTGGGGTTATGGCGGCCTCATGCTTAGAATTTCCACATTAGGTATTTGGGTCTAGTCTGCGGTTAGTGAAACTACCAGTGCAATTTATTTTGATCGTGCCTGACCCGGGACGGTGGTGATCTGACTGTCTACTAAGATACTAGATTGTCCGGTCTCCTCCATCCCCACAATCCATCTCATCCCACAAAATGGAGAACATTTTAAGGTGGAGGAGTTGTACAGTATTGTTAGCATAGGGGGCTTTAGAGTATCTGGGGTTGTTGGAGAATGAGGGAGGATGAGTTGTGGAGAGCTCGAGTCAAGAAGTGGAATTGGCGTTAGCTTGATAAAGTCATGCATGCGGGTTTGTTACCTCAATGGATCATGAGGGATAGATGATATCTAAGTAAGGCAGTTGGAGCCTACCGATGGTTCATTAGGATCAATCACGTGATTATATCCCATTTTCCATTTTCAGTATAACCATTCTCTCTAATACCCCTCTAACTCTCCTTCTCACCTATAATGACTTGTGGCTCGTATGATCCCCCACTGTAAGTGCTGTATATAATTTGGTAAAGAGCTTTAATTGTTCTCGGTACGGTGCTTGTTCAAAGTGAACCCAATTGAGTATTGAATTTCGCAATA
>Ga0247804_10000741_pt1 | contig 14994 bp, 12 predicted proteins | sample UWRJL029104C1_FD_181142 | JGI IMG/M metagenome (GOLD analysis project Ga0247804, IMG submission 181142) | Plant litter microbial communities from Arlington Agricultural Research Station in Wisconsin, United States - UWRJ-L029-104C-1 | ecosystem: Environmental > Terrestrial > Plant litter >...
AAGATGTGAAAATTTCTTCATCGGCAAGAAGTTGCCTAAAAAAGCAAACTTTTATTATCCGAAAGAAATATTAAATATTCCGTATTACCTATTCAATAATAAAAAACGGTCAGCCAAAATGGCCAACCGTTATCAATTGAAAAATATCTTACTTCTTCGATCTTACTCCGAAACCACGAGCCTGAACCCATTCCCATGAATGTTCACGATCTCTATGTTGCTGTCTTCTTTTAAATACTTTCGCAATTTGGCAATGTAAACATCCATGCTGCGGCCATTGAAATAGGTATCGCTGCCCCAGATCTTCTTAAGGGCAACTTCGCGGCTCAACAGGTCGTTCTTGTATTCGCTCAGCATTTTCAGCAATTCATTTTCCTTTGGAGAAAGTGTTTGCACTTTGCCGGCAATGGAAAGTTCGCGCAGGCGCGGGTTGAAATGATAATTCCCCAGGTCAAATTCGGCGTTCACCTCTTCGCGGTGCATTTCTTCATTGCGTTTCAGGATCGCTTTTATTTTGTGCAGCAAAACTTCGCTGTCGAAAGGCTTGGTGATGTAGTCGTCGGCGCCCAGTTTATAACCCTGGATGATGTCGTCCTTCATGGTTTTGGCACTCAGGAAAAACAAAGGGACATCAGGATTTACATCGCGTATTTCTTCGGCCAGCGTGAAACCGTCCATGTTCGGCATCATCACGTCCAGCAGGCAGATGTCGAATTTTTCGCGTTGAAAAGCTGCCAGTCCAAGACGGCCATCGCGTTCCAGCGTTACATCGTAATCGTTCAGTTCGAGGTAATTTTTTAGTACCAACCCAAGGTTGTTGTCATCTTCGCAAAGTAATATTTTAGGTTTTGCTGCTTCCATGTGTAAAAGGTTTAGTGGCAAATAAAATTAAATCATTCTTTATCCAGCGAATATAGTGCCTAATTTTTTGTTAATTGAGAAAAGGCAGTTCGCGGTGCGGGTTGAGAAAGTTTTAACCAAGGGTTGACGGTTTGCCTTAGGCTGCACGTTTGCTAAACCTGTTTGGTGTTTGGGGTTGGCGAGCATAATACTTGTTTCGCATTTCTATCTTTTTATAAACTTAGTAGGACATAAAAACTGACAGCTACCATTAACCCCAAACTCCAAACAATTTTTTTACCTGCTCATCTTCCGCCTGTATTTCTTGTCCGTCAGCGATTCCAAAAAAGCAATGAGGTCGTTCTTCTCGCTTTGTTTTAAGTTCAGCCCTTTTTGCAGCGTAGGATCTATGTTGATGGAATTGCTAATGAATGCTGCCGGGTCGTTGTAATATTCCAGCACCTGTTCCAGCGTCTCAAACATGCCGTTGTGCATGTACGGCGCGGTTACCGCCACGTTGCGCAGACCAGGAATTTTGAATTTGCCTTTGTCCGTTTCCTGTTGCGTGATGTTGAAAAGGCCTGCATCTTTTAAACTGGTTTCATTGTACAGGCCGATGTTCTTAAATGCATCGGTGGTAAAATCTTCCTGCGCATGGCAGTCGAAACATTTTGCTTTGCCGATGAACAATTGCCGGCCGCGTTCTTCCGCCGGGCTTAATTTACCCATGTTGTTGCTCCAGTCGTCGAAGCGGCTGTCAACGGTTTCCAATGTTTGTTCATACGCCGATAAGGCTGCGGCCAGGTTCTGCTGGTTGGGTAGCTGTTTGAAAGTTTTTAAGAACAGGTCTTTATACAACTTCGATTTGTTGAGCCGTGCCACCGCTTCGCTTACCGGCAGGCCCATTTCATCGGCATTTTGTATGGGCACCAAAGCCTGCGCTTCCAAAGAACCCGCGCGGCCATCCCAAAAATAATAAGGGCGGTTCTTCATGTTCAACACCGAAGGCGTATTGCGCGAAGTAGGTTTGCCGTTGATGCCCTTGCTGAATGCCACCGTATCGGCGAAAGCATAATTGGGGTTGTGACAACTGGCGCAGCTTACGGACGAATCGAGCGACAATATTTTTTCGCTGAACAACCGTTTGCCCAGCGCGGCTTTGGTATAAACGGGTTTCGGTCCGCCTGTTATAAAAGCGCAAAGGATTACTGATAAAATTATAATCGCTATGATCCCAAGCATTTTCATTGCTGCAAAAATATCTTTTTTTCACAGAGATACTCTCTGTGGCTTCCTTGTGCATCTCTGTAATAAAAAAAGTCCGGTGTAAACCGGACTTATAAAAATCATTTTTATAAAATTATTTAAAATCTTCTTCTGTTACGCCTTCGTTCGTTTTGTATTCGGTCACTTTCATCACCATTGTTTGTTCGCCGGATTGCGTGATCTGGAACGGCAGCATCACGTTGCCTACTTTGCGGTAGTCGGCATATTCAACCGTGGTAACACCTTCGGCGCCGGTTGATTCTTCTTTCAGCAACAGGCCCGATTTTGTACCGTAGTACTCGATCGAAACCTTGCCGCTCGGTTTGGTGATCTTCAGTTTATAGGCGTCTTCGCCATTTACTTTATCGATGCCCAGGTAAGAGGTTTTAAAATCAGCGCTGTTGTAGAACAGTTGGTTAACCACGCCTCTTTCATCCTGCTTTTCCTTGATCTCTTCCGGTGTCAGGTCGGTTTTTCCGGCGCCCATTTGCATGTTGTAACCGGTAAGCCCGTTGAAGCTCGATTTGAATACCGTCATCGGTCCCATCTTCATCTCGGTAGAAGATTTATTGGGGTTCATTGACTTAGCCACGCCTTTGATCTCCCTGCCCTGAATCTCCATGCTGATGCTGCTGTAGATCGTATTTACTTTCTTCAGTTCATCCTTGCCGCCAATGGCCTTCAGGTAATTTTCTATCACGTCGTAGGCAGAGATCGCATCGGTATTTTTAGTTGCTTCCGCCACGTTCACTTCTTTGGGTTTGTCAACAACAGGGTTAGCGTACTTGTCGTATTTTTTGATCGGGTAACCCAGCCTTGCGAGGTTGGGCAATATCTTATCGCCGTTGCCCACGATCACGATCCTCGAATTTGTTTCGTTGAAGTATTTGTTGGAAACGCGTTTGATGTCGTCGATGGTTACCGCGTTGATCTTCTGTAAATAAGTACGGTAAAAATCTTTGGGCAAATCGTTGATCAGTATGTTGGATGCATAGCCCGCGGTTACCGCCGGGTTCTCCATTTTCAAAGCGAAAGACCCATTGTAAATGGCTTTGGCATTGTCGAGGTCTTCCTGCGTGATCTTGCCATCCCGCATCGCGAGAATTTCGTGGATCATTTCGCCAATGGCGCTGTCCACTTTATCGGTACGCACCGCGGCCCCGGCTTTGAACAGGCTTTGAAAACGGCCGCTGCCCACGGAAGAATAACTGCCGTAAGTGAAGCCATGTTTTTCCCGCAGGTTCATGAACAGTTTGCTTTCCGCGCCGCCACCGAGGATGTGGTTGGCCAGCAGCAAAGGAAAATAATCGCTGCTGTTCATCGGGTTGTTCACCAGGTTGCCCATGCTCAGTTCGCCCTGTACAGCGGTCGGCAGGTCGATGAAATCGATCTCCGTTCTGTCAGGATTTTTTACATCGCCGGTAGCGGGTAAGGTCAGCTGGCGGCCTGTCCAGGTGCCATAGGCTTTTTCTACCAGCGCTTTGGCGGCAGCCGGTGTAATGTCGCCCACGATCGTGAGGTACGACCTCGAAGGCGTAATGTAATTTTTATACGATTCTTTTACGTCGGCCAGTGTCAATCCTTTCACGCTTTCTTCGGTGGTAAATTCACCCTGCGCGGTTTCCTTGCCATAATGCAAAGCGGCATTTACGCGGCTCGCGATGGCGGCTGTACTTTTTTCGTTTGACTTTAAACCAGTGATGGTTTGTGTTTTCAGTTTATCGAAAGATGCCTGCGGGAAAGAAGGATTCCTGATGCCATCGGCCATCAGCATGAATGCTTTTTCAAAATAACGGGTAAGGGCAGACGCAGAACCGCCGGAAGCGGTCAGGTTAACATCGGCGCCGATCATATCAGTCGCCTCGTCAAACTTTTCCTTGGTCATCGACGTGGTGCCTTCACCCAGCATTTGTCCCATCAGGTCGGTAACGCCGGCTTTTTTTCCTTCGTAGATTGGGCCTGCATCGATGTTCAGCGAAGCCCTTACTTTAGGCAGTTTGTGATTTTCCACTACCAGCACGGTCATGCCATTGGGCATTTTATAGATTACCGGGTCGGTTAAGGTGATCACGGGCGCCGGGCCGGCAGCCGGTTTTTTGGAACGGTCAACTTTTACCTGTGCAGCAAGCCCCTGGAAAAAGAGAACGCTTAATGCAACTATGAATATTTTTTTCATTTTTCTTATTGTTTAAACAATGGTTGAATAAGTGGGCCGGTTATTTCTTTGGCAGGTAATACAATACCACGCGCTGATTGGGGTTCAGGTATTTTTTTGCCACGTTCATGATGTCCTGGCGGGTAACTTTCCTGATCTCGTCCAGTTCGGTATTGATCTTGTTGGTGTTCTTGTTGTGGAAGGTATAACCGTCGGCCAGGTTTTCCGCTACACCCAGCATCCTGTTGTTCTTGTCGAGGAAATTATTTTCAAACTGGTTTTGCAGCTTGGTAAATTCCTGCTCGCTGATGAGTTGCTTTTGCAGCTTTACTACTTCTTCGTCCATGTCTTTCAACAGCGTATCCAAAGGTGTTTCATTATTTGGCAATGCGTATGCAATGTAAGCGCCGTAATCTTCCAGCGCCATGTTAAAGGTACCTACCTGCAGTGAATTTTGTTTTTCGTCCACCATCTTCTTGTACATGCGGCTGCTGGCTCCCTGGCTCAAAACGGCAGAGGCCATTTCCAGCATAACGGATTCCTTGCTGGTCATGCCCGGGATGCGGTAAGCGGCCATGATCGCGGGGATCTGGATGTTGTTGTCGTAAGCGGTATCAACAATTTGTTTGGTGATCGGCGCTTCCACGAATTTGCTTTTTACGATCGGCGTACCGGCAGGTATTTCTGCAAAATAGCTTTCTACCAATGCTTTTGTTTTGGCGATGTCGATGTCGCCGGCAATCACCAGTACGGCATTCTGCGGCGTATAGAATTTTTTATTGAACGCCCTGAACTCTTCCAGTGTAGCGGCATCCAGGTCGGCCATGCTGCCGATGGGTACCCAGCGGTAGGGATGTTTTACGAACAGGCGCTTCATGATCTCGCTTACGAAATTGCCGTAAGGCTGGTTATCCACCCTCAATCTTTTTTCTTCTTTCACTACTTCGTTTTGCGTTTTCACGCCGATCTCGTTGATCACCGGGTGAAACATCCTTTCGCTTTCCAGCCACAGGCCGGTCGCCAGTTGGTTGGAAGGAAATACTTCATAATAAAAAGTACGGTCCTGGGAAGTATTGGCATTGTTTTGTCCGCCATTGGCGCTTACCAGTTTCATGAATTCGCCTCTCTTGATGTTGTCGCTTCCTTCAAACAACAAATGCTCGAAGAAATGCGCAAAACCCGTGCGGTTGGGTTGCTCATCTTTACCACCCACATGGTACATGACCGACACGGCCACCACGGGCGCTGTTTTATCCTGGTGCAATACCACGTGCAGCCCGTTCTTCAGGTTGTATTCCGTGAACGCTACCTTTTGCGCTGTGGCAGCAAAACCTGTTGCCATCAGCGATAAGTACAAAACTGTTTTTTTCATATCTATACTTGTTTATAAAATGTGCCGCAAAAATAGACAGATATTTCAATGGAGGGAAAGATTTGACCGTTAAATGATGGACGGTTGCCGTATTTAAGAAGGAATAGGGAAGATTTAAGATTTTTTTCAATTTTAAAGAGTTGCCGGGTAGCAGCTACGCATATTGGAAGTTTGGGTAAATAACTATTGCATTACATTCGTAATTAGTAATTTGTCATTCGTAATTAACCAAAACAAACTGCAATGCCTGGAAAAGAAGAATTTATCGCCGCCATCAACGCCGGTTATACTTTTAAAGGAGAAAATGTAAAGATCGGCGCGGCCATACTGGATGGGGAAGTGATCGCCGAAGCGGGCGTTTACCTGCCGCTGAAAACGATGAACCGCCACGGGTTGATCGCCGGCGCTACGGGTACGGGTAAGACCAAGACCCTGCAAATGATGAGCGAGTTTCTGAGCGATAACAGTGTACCGGTGCTGCTGATGGACATCAAGGGCGACCTGAGCGGAATTGGCGCCATGGGCAGTTCCAACGATAAAGTGGTGAGCCGTTACCAGCAACTGGACCTCGAATACAAACCCGGGCTTTTCCCTGTAGAATTGATGACGCTGACCGGCGAGAAGGGCATTCATTTACGCGCTACCGTTAGCGAATTCGGTCCCGTATTGTTAAGCAAGATACTGGGGCTCAACGATACGCAGGGCGGCGTGGTGGCCATGATCTTTAAATATTGCGACGACAGCCGGTTGCCGTTACTGGACCTGAAAGACTTCATCAAAGTACTGCAATACATCGGCGATGAAGGAAAGGCGGAACTGGAAAAGACTTATGGCAAGATATCCACTTCTTCTACCGGTACCATCCTGCGCAAAGTGATCGAACTACAGCAACAGGGCGCCGATATTTTTTTCGGGGAAAAGAGTTTTGAAGTGGATGACCTGATGCGCAGCAGCGACGATGGCCGCGGTATGATCAATGTATTGCGGGTGACGGACCTGCAGGACAAACCGAAGCTGTTCTCTACCTTCATGTTGCAACTGCTTGCCGAGTTGTATTCAACCTGCCCGGAAGAAGGCGACCTCGACAAACCCAAGCTGGTGATGTTCATCGATGAAGCGCATTTGATCTTCCAGGAGGCCAATGAAGCCTTGCTGCAACAGATTGAAACGATCATCAAGCTCATCCGTTCCAAAGGCATTGGCATCTTTTTCTGCACACAGAACCCAATGGATATGCCGGCGAGCGTACTGGCGCAATTAGGCCTCAAAGTGCAACATGCACTAAGGGCTTTTACGGCGGCGGATCGTAAAGTGATCAAACAAACGGCTGAAAACTACCCGGAAACGGCTTTTTATAAAACGGAAGACCTCATCACCCAACTGGGCATCGGGGAAGCGTTTGTTACGTTGCTCAACGAAAAAGGCGTTCCCTCGCCGCTGGCGCACACCCTGCTTTGCTCGCCCCGCAGCCGGATGGATGTATTGACGGAAGAAGAGATCAGTTCCATTTCAGCTAAATCGAAGCTGGTGGCTAAATACAACCAGGTAATCGACTCAGAAAGCGCCTACGAGATACTCACGGCCAAGTTGGAGGAAGCGGCGGAAAAATCGGCTGAACAGTCGAAAACCACCACGAAGAAGCCGGCAAAGGAAGCACCTTCCACCCTGGAAAAAGTAGCCAACAATACCGTGGTAAAGAGCTGGATCCGCAACGCGGGGAATATGCTGATCAGGGGTGTATTCGGTGTATTGGGACTGGGCGGCAAGAGCAAAAAAAAACCGACAGGCTGGTTCTAGGAATTTTAGCTTCGGTGCCGTTTAATGCATTGCTTATCAGTATTTTAAAAATGTGTTTACCGTACGCTAAGTCACCCCGTATAAATACCTGTTTTATAAAACCAGCGAAAAATACTTAACAAAAAGGTTGTATAATAGTAAAAACCACATTATCTTCGTCTCGGTTTTTCATAGGATATTGGATTTTAAAGCGGGACTAGATTTCTATCTTGGTCCCTTTTTTATTTTAAAACCTTCCTATTTATAAAATCTTAATATGTCCTTCCCTGCCGGCGCTTAATTTTTGTTCCGCCTGCAGGTAGTCTAGTACTTCCCATAATTTTTCCTTTTTTATATTCCGCAGGCTGGCGGTCAGTTCCTGTATCGTAAGCGGTTTTTGCTGAAGCAGTTCCATTATCGAAGTTGAAATAGCGTTGAATTCAGTAGCCGAGACGGATCCCGCTTTATTTTTAAGGCAATTGTCGCAGATGCCGCAGGCCGCCCCTTCCTTACCCGTAAAATATTCAGCAATGGCCTGGCTGCGGCAACGGCTTCCGTCCTTAATGTAACTTACGATAGCGCCTATGCGCTTTACAAAGGCTTCCCTGCGCTTTAGATAACCGGCCGCATCGATCTGGTAATTGTCCGCATACATCCTGTTTTGCAAAAGAAACAGTTGCGGCGTTTCTTTTTGTTCATTGTATTGCAGGATGCCATAACCGTGCATTTTTTTCAGGCTGCTTTTTATTTCTTCGACGCTCATGCGTAAAAATTTCGACAGCCTGCTCTCGTAAACGGTGGCGGGAAAATCGAGTATGCCTTCATAGGAACGAAGCAATCCTTTGAGTAAGGGTTCCAGCTTCGGGTGTTGTTTTTCAAAATCCTCCAGTTCGTTGCGACTGCTGACGATCATAACGGTGGAAGGGCGAAAGAAAAAATCGTTGTAACTGAAGAGGTCTTCCTGTTCCAAAGTCTTAAGTGCATAAGTAGTGGACACGAGGTCCAGTTTGAACGCCCTGCAAAACGCTTCTATATCCAGGTCGTAAGTGCGGCCTTCACCGCTGCCGGCTTCCACCTGCAGGTGGTTCATCAACGCGATGTAAATATTTTTAAGCGTGGCTGTGCCGGGAAAACGGATATCGGCCTGGTCCAGTAGTTTTTCTAATTCCTTGCCGGTATATAAAAGAACGGCGTAAGCTTTTTTACCATCCCTGCCTGCGCGACCTGCTTCCTGGTAATAGTTTTCCACGCAATCGGGTACATCGTAATGCACCACCACGCGCACGTCCGGTTTGTCGATGCCCATGCCGAATGCATTGGTGCTTACGATCACGCGGCAGGTATTGTTGATCCAGTTTTCCTGCTTTTTATTCCTGGCTTCGTTGCCAAGGCCTGCGTGGTAATGATCGGCGGAGATGCGGTTCAGGGTCAGCAGTTCGGCGATCTCTTTTGTCTGCCGCCTGCTTTTACAATACACGATGGCCGTGCCGGGTACGTTGTTGAGGATATCCAGTAATTTGTTTTGTTTGGATGCCGTATTAAAAACGCTGTAAGAAAGATTAGGTCTTTCAAACGATTGCTGGAAACGTTGCTGCTGTTTACCGAAGGCCAGTTTATTGCAGATGTCGTCCTGCACCAGCCTGGTGGCCGAAGCCGTAAGGGCGAGTACAGGAATGCCTTTCAACGTTTCGCGGATGGAGGCGATGCGGGTGTAAGGCGGGCGAAAATCGTAGCCCCACTGGGAAATGCAATGTGCTTCATCCACCGCCAGTAAATTCACCGGCAGCAATGGTAAAAATTCCAGGAATAGTTTTGTTTCGAGGCGCTCGGGTGATAAATAAAGAAATTTATAGTCGCCCGATGCGGCGCGGGCAAGTGTTTGCTTCACTTCCTTAAAACTCATGCCGCTGTAAATGGACAATGCGGGTATGCCCGACCGTTGTAGTTTTTCTACCTGGTCTTTCATCAGGGCGATGAGCGGACTTACCACGAGGCAAATGCCTTCTTTCATTAACGCCGGCACCTGGAAGCAAATGGATTTACCACCGCCGGTGGGTAACAAGGCCAGTACATCTTTTCCTTCCAGCACCGCATCGATGATCTCCTGCTGTAAGGGACGGAATTGATCGTGACCCCAGTATTTTTTTAATAGTTCCGAAGCGTTCAAATAATTACGAATTACTAATGACCAATTACTACATTTCAATCCTCCTTAAAGTAACCGAAAAAATTGAATATCCTGTTGCAGAAAAAAATCTTAAATCTTACTTCTTCTATAACATTCACATTACTTTCTTATAATTCAATCTAACCGAATTTACCGCCAGCACTACATCGCTGAAGCCCATGGCAAGCGCGGCTACACCCGGACTTAAAAAGCCCATGGCAGCAACGGGGATAGCAACCACGTTGTAGATGAACGCCCAGAAAAGATTTTCCTTGATGGTAATGAACGTATGCCGGCCCAATCCCAATGCCAGCGGCAGGTTGGTGATGCCGTTGTTCATCAATACAACCTGTGCGCTTTGCATGGCCAGTTGCGTGGCATCGCTCATAGAAATGCCGATTGTGGCTTTTGCCAGTGCAGGTGCATCGTTGATGCCGTCGCCCACCATAGCCACGGGCGATTGTTTGTTGAGCGTTTCAATGAGTTGTAATTTTTGTTCGGGCGATTGCTCCGCATATACTTTATCGATGCCCAGTGCATTAGCCACTTTTTCCGTTCTTCCCTGGCTATCGCCGCTCAGCAAAATGGTTTGTATGTTTTTTGAATGCAGGTAACGGATCACTTCTTTGGCTTCTCCGCGCAACTCATCCGCTAAATCCACCCAGCCGATGAGTTCATCATTTTTTAACAGGTAAGCATTGTGATTTTTTTCAGTTGTTTTACCCGCCGCAATGGCGTAAGCACCGAGTTGGTAAATATTTCCTTCCTTGTCTTCCGCACGCATGCCTACGCCTTTTATTTCTTCAATATTTTTCCACGCTATGGCATCGTTCACCTTGTAAGCGTCCGCTATGGCCTTGGCAATGGGGTGGTTGGAAAATTTTTCCAGCGAATACACGATCCTTTTAAATTCGGGTTCGTCGATGCTACGGTAGCTATCCTGTACTTTCAATTCGCCTTTCGTGAGCGTACCGGTTTTGTCGAATACCACGGTGGTAATGCCTTTGAACAGTTCGAGGCTTTTGGCATCGCGGAACAGGATTCCTTTTTTGGCCGCTCGTCCCAGTCCGACCGCGATGGCCGCCGGCGTAGCGAGTCCCATGGCGCAGGGACAACTGATTACCAGCACGGCAATGCTGCGCATGATGGAATTGGTAAGGTCGGTGTTGAACGCAAAATAATTCAGCAAAAAGGTAAGGGCCGAAATGCCGATCACCGCGGGTACAAAGATAGCGCTGATCCTGTCGGCCAGTTGCTGTATCGGCGGCTTTTCACTTTGCGCACCTTTTACCAGTTTTAAAATATTGCTGAGCACGGTATCCTTGCCGGTAGCGGTTACCTGGGCTTTTACTGTTCCTTCCGTTACAAGGCTGCCACCTAATAATTTATCTTTTTTCTGTTTGCTGACCGGCCTGCTTTCACCCGTGATCAGTGCTTCACTAACGTACGCTTCGCCCCAGAGTATCTTGCAGTCCATCGGTACCTGTTCACCGGTTTTAATGAGGATGAGGTCGCCCACATGGAGCTGTGTATTTTCTACCGGGAATACCTGTTCCTTGTGCTCATCATCAAAAGCGATCATGTTGGCCATCACTTTTTGTTGGCGCGAAAGCAGGTTCAGTTGCTTTTGCGTTGCCTGCACGGATTTGTGTTCGATCCATTCGCCTAAGAATACCAGCGTGATGATGGTAGCCGTTGTTTCATAAAAAACATAATCCATGCCCATGTTGCGCAGCGTACCGATGAGGCTATATACGAAGGCGGCAATGGCGCCTACGGTAATGAGCACGTTCATATTGGGTACGCCGCGGCGCAGGCTTTTGAAAGCGCTTACACCGAAGTAGCCCATACCCACGATGAATACGGGCAGGCAGATCGCCATTTGTATCCAGGGGTTCATTAAAAAATGAATATGCCAGGCCAACATGTGGAGCATCAACACCAGGGTAAAAGGAAGGCAGAAAAGAAAACGCTGGCCGTGGTTGGAAAAAAATGTTCTCCTGGCGGGAAGGTTGTTCGTATTTTCCTGCACCACCGTATAACCCAGTCCTGCTATGCCTTTGATCAATTCTTCCTTCGATTTGTTTTGACCTGGTTCAAAGCTTACATCGCCGCCAATGAAGTTCACCTTCACGTCTTTTTGTCCTTCTTTTTGAAGGTAACGCGAGATGGTGAGCGCGCAATTGGTGCAATCCATTCCTTCTACTTTCCACTCTACTTTTTCCATGCTTCAAAATTATTCTTTGTGCCAAAGAACCAATTACTAATGAAGGAAAATATCTTTGCATCATGGAGGTAAATTTTTCACTGGCGGATATCCACGACGTTGCAAAAAAACTATTGGCAGAAACGGCAACGGCCACCGTGTATGCCCTTCATGGTGAAATGGGTGCGGGCAAAACGACGCTGGTGCACGCGCTCTGCGATGTGCTGGGCGTAACGGATGCGGTGGGTAGTCCAACATTTTCCATTATCAACCAGTACCTTACCGGCAACGGCGACAACCTGTACCACATCGATCTTTACCGGCTGAAGGATGAAGCGGAAGCGCTGAATGCCGGGGTAGAAGATTGCCTTTATTCCGGCAATACCTGCCTGGTGGAATGGCCTGAAAAAGCGCCGGGGATCTTTCCTGCGGATACGCTGCATATTTACCTCGAATCAACCGGCCCGGATACCCGTAAAATCAGGATTTAGTCGTACTTTGGCACGATAAAATTTAACTATTGTGGCAGCATCAAAACCTTTCGTATCCCCTTCATTTACCTATGAAACGCTGGAAGAAAAACTGGATGTGAAGCCCAAAGGTTCCAAGATGTGCATCGGCATTCCCAAAGAAACTTCTTTCAACGAGAACCGTATTGCATTAACACCGGAAGCGGTGGGCGTACTGGTGGCCAACGGGCACGAGGTAAACGTGGAAACGAAGGCGGGCGAGGGTTCCAGTTATACCGACAATAACTACAGCGAGGCGGGCGCGAAGATCCTGTACGATAAACAACAGGTTTTCGAATGCGATATACTGGTGAAGAGTGCGCCGGTGAGCGAAGAAGAATGCCCCTTGCTGAAACCCAACCAATACATTATTTCCCCGATCCATTTGGCGGTGATGAAGCGCGACATATTGCAGAAGATGATGGATAAAAAGATCACGGCGCTTAGTTTTGAAAATTTAAAAGACGATACCGGGCATAATCCAATCGTGCGCAGCATGAGCGAGATCGCGGGTAGTGCAGTGATGTTGATCGCCGGCCAATACCTCAGCAATGCCAACAACGGCAAAGGTGTACTGGTAGGTGGCATCAGCGGCATACCGCCAACAAAAGTGATCATCATCGGTGCGGGTATCGTTGGTGAATACGCCGCAAGAACAGCGCTTGCCATGGGCGCCAGCGTAAAGACCTTTGACAATGATATTTATCGCCTGAAGCGGATGCAGAACAACATCGGCGGGCGTTTATGGACCAGCGTTATCGAACCTAAGATACTGGCCAAGCAATTAAAAACCTGCGACGTGGCGGTTGGCGCTTTGAGCGGCGATGGCGGCAGAACACCCATCGTGGTGTCGGAAGAAATGGTGAGTAACATGCGCGCAGGCAGCGTGATCGTGGATGTGAGCATTGACCGCGGCGGCTGCTTCGAGACCAGCGAGGTAACCACGCATGAAACACCGGTATTCACCAAGTATGACGTGATCCATTACTGCGTACCCAATATCCCCAGCGGCTTTGCACGTACCGCTTCACAGGCTATCAGCAATGTACTGATGCCTTTATTGCTGGAAACGGCCGAAGATGGTGGCATCGACAAAGTAATCTGGCACAAGCTGAACATCCGCAGCGGCATCTATCTTTTCAAAGGCAGTCTTACCAATTTTTACCTAAGCGAACGATTCGATTTGAAGTATACGGATCTGAATTTGCTCATCGCAAGCAGGCGATAGCCAATGTGACAATTTGAAAATATGAAAATGGGAAAATGAAAGCAGGCGTAAGGGTGTCGCCGCCGCCTGGTCTTTGACCAACGGCGATTGTCTGAACTATGATTTTGAATGATGGAATGATCGGCTATGAAAGCATTATTTATTTACAAGCAGCGATCATAAATGCAAGGCAATCCTTTTAATTCGTAATTCGTAATTCGTAATTCGTAATTCGTAATTCATTTATATTCTCCAATCGAAATAACCTCCTTACAAAAATCATATTCCGCCGGGTCATTACTACTTACAATCACTAACCTGTTTTTGCTGTAATCCTTTACCAGTTGATGATACAAAGCAGCGCCATCCGCATCGAGATTCGTAGAAGGTTCATCCAGCAACAAAACCGGGCAGTCGCTAAAAAAAGCCTGCGCCAGTTTCAACCGCTGCTTCATGCCGCTGCTGAAATAGCGGACTTGCTTGTCCATCGATTTGCCCAGTCCAACGATGGATAAAATATCTTTTACCGGTGCCACCAATGTTTTGAATTGTGCATGGAAGTTCAGCATTTCACGCGCGGTCATTTCTTCGATCAACTCTAAATAAGGTGCTGCAATGGCAACCTGCCGGTATAATTTTTCCGGGGCTAATATTTTGCTGTCTTTTGTCGCAACGATATCGCCTTCATTGAATGTAAGCGAACCGGCGATCACCTGCAGCAGCGTGGATTTGCCCGAGCCATTGGCGCCGGTGATCGCGTATTGTTGCCCTGCCTCAAAAGTATAAGTGAAATGACGGAAGATCCACTCCCGGTTAAATCGTTTACCCACCTTGTTCAGCGTAATGTTCATGGCGTAACCGGTGAAGGATTATTCATCGTCCAGGCTTCCCTTGGTATAGCGCTTGATGATGCCGCGGCCGCTGTCGCGGATAAAGGTCACGATCTCGTCGCGTTCATCCGTTGCCGGTAGCTCCTCTTCAATAAAGTTGAGCGCCTGCGAAGTGTTCATCGCCTTGTTGTATATGATGCGGTAAATGTCGAGGATCTTGTTGATGCGGTCGAGCGAAAAGCCGCGGCGCTTTAAGCCTACAGAATTTACACCGGCATAACTCAGCGGTGTGCGGCCGGCTTTGATGTAAGGCGGAACGTCTTTGCCCACCAGCGATCCGCCGCTTACGAAGGAATGCTGGCCCACCTGTACAAACTGGTGAATGGCGCACATACCGCCCACGATGGCAAAGTCGCCCATGATCACGTGGCCCGCTACCTGCGTATTGTTGCTCATGATGCAGTTGTTGCCGATCACGCAATCGTGCGCAATGTGACTGTAGGCCATGATGAGGCAGTTGTTACCTACCTTGGTGGTCCACCTGTCTTTACTGCCCCTGTTCACCGTTACAAATTCACGGATGGTGGTATTGTCGCCTATTTCTACGGTGGTTTGTTCGCCTTCGTATTTCAGGTCCTGCGGAATGGCCGCGATCAGCGCCGGGAA
>Ga0247804_10000743_pt1 | contig 14976 bp, 15 predicted proteins | sample UWRJL029104C1_FD_181142 | JGI IMG/M metagenome (GOLD analysis project Ga0247804, IMG submission 181142) | Plant litter microbial communities from Arlington Agricultural Research Station in Wisconsin, United States - UWRJ-L029-104C-1 | ecosystem: Environmental > Terrestrial > Plant litter >...
GGATCCGGGAATGAATACCGAGACAACTCAAGGCACGACGTTGAAGCAATTCGTTTCCAGGGTGAGATAGGCACGTATTCTGTACAGCCTCGATGCAAATATGCCGCTGTCATTCCCGGTCCCAACCGATGGAAATCTTGGGCTTGCATTGATTGCCAGTGCCATGCACAAAGGAGATTCCTAGCTTGAAAAATTCTCTGGGGAGAAGGTGGGCTATACCCCGGTCCATGCGAGGACAGCCTCATACCAGAACGGACTGATGGGTGGATTTTAAGATGACCTGAACTTGGGCGTTTTACAGCTTACAAGTTGTCAGCAGGACTTCTATTTCTCTCCATCTAGCCACTCACTAACAAGCCACCGCTATGTTCAAGTATCGGGCGGAACACGCAGCGAGCCCGGAAACGATCTTTTTTCTTAGCTCTGGTGGGAGGAGCGCAGGTCTGGACGATGCCACCACTACAGAACTCAAACCGAAAGTAAGAGGACAAATAAGTCAGAGGTTACACACCACAACTACCTTCGATACCTGTAAAGGAAGCTGTTGGTTTTCATGTGAATGGGAAAATTCCGGAGTCTGAAGCTCGCGTGGCTCGTTATCATGAGATCCAAGTAATATCCAAGGAGAATATGGCATGTGATGTATACGGAGCTCAACTTCTGACCAATTCTGACCATGTAACTGTCGTAGAATCGCAACGTAACCACAGTCAGCATCAGAACTTGGAGTCGATCTGGGACGTAGCTTGTAATCGTCAATCCCATGTAATGTACAATGTGCATTACCCAATGCACCCACAGAGCCTTCTCCATCCAACCTTTTATTGCTGGCCCGTGATTATAGTCACCCCTGTCTCTCTTAGAAATGCATCGACAGTAGTCGCCTCTCCACATTCTAGTAGCTCCCTTAGCTCTCCATACTTAAGAAACACCCACCCCCGCCATCCGGCATTCGACTTGTCGTCGTTTACTAATTCACTAAATCTGGTCTTGTGTGAATGTTATTCTTCACTCGAAACTGACCGAGAGAAGTGGTATAATCGAGCCTTTGCCGTAGCAGTCTCGTTGCTTGAGCTGTCACATGCCGGAAAACAATTCCCGACGTCGTCATGAGTAGCGAACTTCAATTGATCGAGGCATTGGGCTCACTAGAACCGCAATCGCCAGCATCAACAGACTCGGGGGAGAACAAGAAGCGGACAGTTGCATCGGCTGGTCTCGATAGCAATGGGAATCCAAAGCCGGTCAAACGGAGGGCGGCCAAGGCATGCGCCGCCTGTCGCGCCAGGAAGGTGAGATGCGATGTGATGCAAAGGTACCACATCACAGCAGACGGAGAGGTCACGTGCTCGAATTGCACGATGGATGGCATCAAGTGTGTTATAGAGGAGAGCAAACGTCGGAAGTGAGTGAAGAAGGGAAAAGCGAGGTGTGGTGAGCTGACAAAATAAGTAGGAAGCATTTGGGCCCACAGTCGTCTATTTCTGCTGCACCACAAGCTCCCGCCATGAATGAAGCGCAAGCATGGAATCATGGCCTTGTAAATCCTATTGATATCTCCAACTCGAATGCGAATGCTCGAAGGTGGAGCGGGTCCACGAATGTATCAAATGATGTGGGCAACGAGTTTGCTAGTTCTGGACATGTGCCTCATCCGATCTGTAAGTATATAAGAGACAACCAAGTTGGCCGCGCTAATAGATCAGACCAAACTGCAAATTCCCAGCTGGGAAAGTCTGACTCGTTGAGAAGGCAAAGTTTTGTGCAGACTGGCTTTGAGGCTGATCCCACATATGCCCTAATTACTTCCGCAGCCATCAACGGCGACCTCAAGGCCACTCGCATTGAGTCTACGCCTGCCCCTCCTCAGCCAATGCTCAAGCATAGACTTCCAGACTATCTGAAACCCCTGCCACAAAGAATGACATCTGTTGACATCGATTACTTGTTTGCAAAGGGAGCATTGTCCCTCCCTGACATTCGTGTCCGAAATGCCCTCCTCCGTGGATACCTCGAATATGTGCATCCTTACATGCCCCTGGTTGAGTTTCGGGAGGTCCTACAAATGATCGAGGATGGAACTGGCGGCTCGGGAAAGATGAGCTTGTTGCTATTCCAGGCCATCATGTTTGCAGGAACTGCATTTGTGGATATAGAATATCTTAGAAGTGCCGGTTATTCAAATCGGAAGGCTGCGAGAAAGGCCTTTTTTCAAAAAGCCAGGGTATGTATTCTGTCTTGTTTCCTAGACCATGCTAACAATTGCAGGTACTCTATGACTTTGACTACGAAATCGATCGCGTCTCGCTCGTACAGTCCCTGCTTCTCATGACATATTGGTACGAAACCCCGGACGATCAAAAGGATACATGGCACTGGATGGGAGTTGCAATTTCTCTAGCGCACACAATTGGCATGCACAGGAATCCAGAAAACTCGAACATGGAGTCCAGCAAAAAGAAGCTGTGGAAGAGAATATGGTGGTCTTGCTTTATGCGAGACCGCTTGGTCGCGCTCGGCATGCGGAGACCTACCCGAGTAAAGGACGAAGACTACGATGTGCCCATGCTCACGGAGGATGATTTCGAGATTGGGCCCATCTCTGACAGCATCACTATCCTTCCCCAGGATTCCATAATGAGGGACGTAGCAGCACAAAGGGAACTGGCTCTCATGTGTATCGCAAAGGCAAAGCTCTGCTTGTGTATTTCGCATGTACTGAGCGCCCAGTATTCTGTGCTGGTGCGTCATCAAGGCATGCAAGGCCGTGAAGGCACCACCCGCTCGAGTGTGATGCTCTTCCCTAAGAAGCTAGACCAGACAGACGAGGTGCAAAGCTGTGATGTAGAATTGACAGTTTGGATCAACGAACTCCCGGCTGTGTGCCGGTACACAGATGATATAGATCCAAACAGCGGCAGCGCTCCTCTTTTTGTACAAAAGTCGCTTCTACACATGGTCTATTTTACCACGCTCTCCGCGCTCCATCGTCCACAAGTCCTCCCCGCCGCATCTAATGTCGAGCCAGACAAGAGCAGAGAACTTCAAGACCTCTCACGAAAGAAGGTGCGAGAGGCATCCAGAGAGATAACTCGTATCTCGCAAGATCTCCATCGTTCAGGACTCGAGAAATACCTACCAACCACAGGAGTAACGGTGCTCCTTCCCGCTATAATAATCCACCTCCTCGATATCAAATCCTGCAACGATGAAGCTCGACAAGCAGCAATGGATGGTTTCTGTCACTGCATGCTCGTCCTCGAGAAGCTGCGGGATAACTACGCCTCTGCAGATTTTGCCACGCAGTTTTTGGAAGCTGCTATTAGAAAAGCAGATATAGATGTCGGTCTGCTGACATCGCAGACAAAACAAACGATCAGCAATGAAAAGGTCGCACAGCTACTTGAGTTTTCCAAAGCCTCACGCCGAACTCCACCACTCACCTCGTCAGAGGAGAGAACGGATTTGTTCCAACCCACCTTCCACGGCAGCGGAATGTTGGACATTGGCATTCCTATCAATAATAACCCTTCTAACAATGCTATTTCTGCACGCACACCTCCGGACCACGAACACATGTCGACCGACCATTTTAACGGTATGAACTTTGCGAGTGGCCCCGTCGCAGGAGAAAATGTCGACTACAACGATTTCCTTAATTTCAATAATGATACAGACTGGTCTTTTCCCTTAGAAGAGGGAGCACATGGGGAGAGCGGTGGGTTTATGGGAGACATGAACTGGATCGATCAGGCGCCGGGTTGGTCGAGGCTGAACAGCCCGTTGCCAGATCAGGACATATTTGGCACGGGAGAGAGGAGTACGGAGGTGAAGTCGCTTGCTTGATTTCGCGACACTTTCTTGGGTTAGAGGATATACATATATACCAGAGGGAGCTATGGGCTACAGGACCACGGGCTACAAGGCGTAAAGGGGAACTATGGATGGAAAATTACAGGGAAATTGTGTATATGGCCGCAAGAATCTTCGGGGTTTGGATTCATGTAAAAAGTTTTATTTCTTAGACACGGTTGAAGCTCAATCCTGGTTAGATAAACATTATTTTGAAGAGCCAGCGTAACAATATACGACGTTAATCATATCCACATACACTTACTTACACATACATATATACACACACGTCGCTTCACAACTGAAAACCTTACACGGCGTCATGCCACTGACTCGAGCTGATCCTAATCGCAACACCTTTACATGGCTGACCCACGACCCACGAACCCCAAGACCTGACTTGGCTCGATGCAGATGCCGATGGCTGCCATGCTAGCAGACGCTTATTAATTCATTGAGAAGTAAATCTAGATTGTACCGCGTAGATAAGGAAGCTTGCTGTGTATATTGGTTCTGATCACATGACTATATAATTAAGGGATTTGGTTGTCTCATTTGCTTCTAGATTATTCGAGACTGATACATCTTGCTGGTGTATTAAAATAACATTGATATTTTTATTAAAAGCCTAAGATCTGCAGCATGATTTAGAATATTATCGTCACATGACCATCTGAAAAACAGTTACTGGGATCTGGACCAGATGTAAGAAGCATAGAATTGAACCTCACAAAGCAAGCAGCCTGTGCAATCTTCAGCGAACCAATTGACATTCTCATGACTAAATCTATTCATCTATAACGAATAATGTCTTGCGGACATTACATAAAGCAAATGTATATAAAGAACCCCAGCATAGGCAGATACAGCACTTTTCACCACCTAGCTTTAACGAGGTCCATCGCACCCAGTGTGCGGGTTTAAATACCCCGTCAAATAAACGCCCATCTAGGAGAATTATGTTCATAAGAAAACCCAGGATGAATTGCACATAAGTCTATATACCCAGAGATCCAGCTGAATCTACTGGACCTTGGCCATGCGTGTGGACATGCTGTTTCACGTTAGTTTGGATCTTGTGCTTTGGGAGGGGAGGGGCTTACAAATCAAAGAAAGCAAACTGGCTAGGCGAGCTACCGAATTCGTAAACGAAACGACTGGCAAGATAACTACCAAAGATAGCACGTAGGTAACTGTCAGGAACACGCTCAATGATGAGATCCAGACCGATCTTCTCCAACAACAAGTTGGGCAGGGCGTCCTTGAGTACCGACCGGCGGAGCTTCTCGTCCTTCCACAAGGCAGTCTTCTGAAGCTCTTCGTCGAGCTTGGTGATGGCGACACTGAGGGTATCACTGAGAGTGCTTCGGGCAATCTTGGTTTGCTTGTGTTCTCTCCAGATAGCTTCGAATTCCAGCCTGGCATTTTCCTTGATCTTCTCTTGGACATCTTTGACATAGGCCTTGTAGAAGGCGGGAGGTTGGCCATCGGAGCCGACACACATGTTCTCGGCAAAACCTTGATCGTCAAAACTCAAACTTGCAAGAACCTCTAGCGACGAGGATGTCACACCACCCTTGTTGGCGCTGGCGTCTTTGAAGAGGATACATCCGGCCTCTTCAAGTCGGAGTTTCGCATCTTGAGTGATGAACAGGTTGGCGCCCTCAACAATGTATGGAATGGTGGATACGCCCTTGACGATGAGTTTGCTCACGGTGGTGAGATCGATAGATTCGGGTCTGCCGCCACAGGGGACGAAACAGTCGGTAGCGCCTTGGCGGAGATGGAAGGTATTGCGGAATGCAGTACCATTGTTGACGATCTCGCCATCTGGAAGCTTGACATTTGCGTCGTCCACGAGAACGCGGTAACCAGTGTTGGAGAGCTTCGAGATGTCGTAATTTGAGATCATAACACGTTGCCTGGCAAGTCTCAACAGCTCTTCCTTGTCTAGACCTTGTGGATCTACCAAAACACCACTACCGTCGACGATACTGGTGTATTTTTCATTGCTGAGCAGGATTTCGTTGCTTCCAAGATCACCATCTGGGCCACCGGTCTGCATCTTTCGAACCTTGCTAGGATCGAGCTCCTTCTTCCGGTAGATACCCTTGACAAACTCTCGCACGGAAAGCGTGGTCATGCCATACGCATCGTGAGGAATGCCTCCGAGCTTTGGTGACTTTCCGGTGAAGAACGACTTCCACCATGGAGCGTTTCTCTTGCGTGCATGGAGGGTAGCCCAATCAACAAGGTCTGCAGTGTTCTCATCTGGACCCATGAAAAGGATTTCCTCCTTTCCATATAGATCCACAACGGGATTCTTGATACCGGGGGTTTGAGCAGGTAGAAGAAGATCCATGATACTGTCGATATACTTTTCAAAGGCAACGCTGCCCTTGTTCTGCATATCGGCATTGAGAAGAATAACACCCTTGGATCCTCCTTCGGGAATATCCTTGTTCTTGCGTTGTTGAGTGTTGGCCAGGCCGTAGTTCTCGTCAAACATGGATCGGGCATTAATGGAATATGCTTCACGATTTCTAGACTTGACAATGCGGATACCACCTCGAGCAATATCGCGGAAACGAAGATGGAATCCGCGGGATTCCGAGCTGATGACCAAGAACATGCCGTACAGGGGTTGTGGGTATTCCATAGCAGGTAGAAACGAGGGGTCGAGACGGAAGCTCAATGCTACCTTGGTGGGCGTGTAGAAGTTTGTCTTGAGGACGGCGTTGTTGAAGATACGGAATGCTGACATGACCATCTGTTCGTGTTCATTGGTAACATTCTTGGCAATCATCTCCTTCAACCCAGCATCAGAAAGTACTTGGGCTGATGGGGTTGAGGGAACAATCTCGGTATCATAACCGTCAGCGAGGCTGAGGTGCACACTTGCAAATGATGCATATAAAGATCGTACTAGTTCGGGGTGTTGGTTGATAATCTCGAAAATGTAATCTGCCGTAAAGGTCTCTGTACGCAGTCGGCGCTTGATCTTGGATAGAATTTCCGCATGGCCACTGTTTGAGGCATCAAGAGCCGATACTAACGAGCTATATTCAGAGCCTGACGCTATTAGTAATTAACCGGGAAGAAGAGTGCAACGAACATACCAAGACGATTGAGAAAATGCTGGACGAAGACACACAGGCAATGTCCGTAGATGGTCTCCTGTAAACTCAGGCGGCCACTGACGAAAAGCTCTTGGAATTTGTTTTTGGGGATACAATATAGCAAGGAGATCTCCTTGGTGATTTGATGAATGGACTGATCGAGAGGAGGGTATCTCGCTGCCTCGGCCAAGTTGCTGGCTGGTTTGAGGTATACACACATCACGCATACGCCGTTGCTGAACTGCTCCACATATTTTCTGGAGCTAGTAACACCATAGTAGTGGTAGAGATCACTCAGAGCACTGAAGAGCCCAGCTGCAGTGCGTCGGCGGAAGGCCACGATAAGTCTCTTCTCCTTTGAGTTCTCGACGTCAAAGACTTCAATGACCGGGCCAGTTCTTTTCACGGCAAGCTTGATGATCTCTTCGTAGATTTGTTTTGTGTTGGCGGTGGCTTTGGTCAAAAACATTCGATCGCCAATGTATTCCAGGCGTGTTTCGTTTTCCGAGGCATTTGGATCAACAAATTGGCATTGATACACAAAGTAGCAACGCATGGTTGACTTTTCCGTGTCAGACAGATTACCCGGGGAACGGAAAGTTTCCACTCGGTATATGGCGTTCAGGGCAGAGTTGTCGAGATATTTTGACTCTAGGCGGAGCTCGTAATTTGGCCCTCCGACATTGCTGATTCCTGGCTCACTGGTATCTATGTAGATGGCATGGTCTGCTGCTTCCATGTCGAGTCTGACCTCTTGCTTCTGGTCTGCTCTGGCAAATGCAGCAACCTTGGCGGCATATAACGAAGTGACAATGCTGGCTATGGCATCCACACTCTCGAGTTCGAAGTAGACATCGTCAATTCCGAGATCGTTGTAGAACCACGAAATTTGTTCGTCGACGAGGTGTTCTGGGACCCAAGCCGTACTGTTGATCTTTTCTCTCACTACGAGCAGTTAGCGTTTGATCAGGTCCAGATGCATAGTCAATTGCCTACCTTGACTCATCTGTGCCTGCTTTCCCTTGAATTCAGGTGCAAGATAGCCAATGGTGGCCGAGCGTAGCACTCGTTGGCCGTTGCCATTGCCATTGCCATTGCTATGGCTACCGCCATCATTGATAGGCAGGCTGATATGAGATGGCTGAGGAGATGCTCTGCGTTCGGGGAGCCGCATAGCTTGATCCAGCAGCTTGTTCTTGGGTATGTTCAGGTCGTTGGACGCCATGTTTGCGATTGCGTCGTCAAAGGATGGAAAGGGTGAGGGAGGTTCGTCGTAGATGTCTAGAGTAGGTGACATGAGGTCAGTATTGATCCTCAGTAAGACTTGCGCCATGGTGAATGCTAATTGAAGGAGAATGGAGGTGGATGGATGGGCCAGGGCTCAACCTGGACCGGAGCAGCGAGGGAGGGAGTTATATATAAGGAAGCTTATCTACGTACCTCTTGACTTTGTATGTGTTATCTGAGCAATGCCAAAGACCGGCTAAGCGTATGACCAGAACTCTAAAGGGCAATAAATCAGTCATGTCCTCTGGCATGTGGTTCTGACATTTGGCGATAAGAAAACATACCGATGAATGCTGCGTGTAACTGGAGAAATAGCGGTCAGAAGCGTTTTAGTGCAGTGCAAGATCAGGGGTCGGACAATTGCAGAAGGTAACAGGCGTCTGGTTCGGGGAAAGAGGAGCAAGGACAGCAGAGAAGGAGGAAGAATGGTGTTGCACGCTGTACGTTGTACGTCGAGGATGATATCTCACAGACGGCTGAGGCGCAGATGACGACGGTCGAATGGTTGGGCGGAACTTAAGCAGAGAGCAGCCAGATCGCAGCAGATAATATGCAGACTAATAGAGCTTGTGCATTGGGACACTGGGCATGTTTTTTTAGCTGGCAACGTGCGCAACTGAGTTTTTAAGTAGAGTTTAGGATTTCTCCAAATTTCACTCACTTCATGGTTTTCCCAAGCTTCTTCGTGGAGGGGGCACAATGTCATGGGTTACTGGGCCCCTCTTACCCGAGTGGGTTTAGCGCAGGTTTAAATGCTACCTGGGTGGGTTTAGCGGGATTTGTAAAATCTGGTTTATTAAGCCGAGCCAAGTCTATTTTGGGGGGGAAAGAGGACAGTGCAGTCGATCAGGTACGAGACACATTCTTCTCAGCCCGAGCCAGGTTTGGCGGTAGTTTGGCTATTTTGCATCGTAACCATTCCCAAACATGCACTATTTACGCCTCACATCTCGTAATCTTACCCCAGCCTGCACGTCAAGCTGCGCAGGCGGAGGAGGAGGAGGTGGTGGTGGTGGTAGTGGTGGTGCTCACTGCTATACAGTAGCAGTATAGCTAGCGTTGGCGGATCTTGAGCTGCACGATTATCTCGAGGAACCAAATTTGAACCCGAATCTGAACTTGAACCTGTTCCCATCTGTGTGCCTGTTCCAGAACAATCTTACGCCTGAAACCAGACTGGGTTGGTGGTATATCAGGGTCCCCAGGTCTGCGTTACGTCACGTGACTATATATTTTACACGCATGGTACAGTATTGTCTTACCAAACACTTCTTCTTATTAATGAGACCAGACAATAACAAACAACTACAGACATTTGTCCGCAGGCTCCTTGCCAGCGACCGTACTCCCCACCGCATGGCGAGGTGACGGACAACAAACTAAGAAAATCTCATCGATCACCCTTTCTGCTGGCAACAAACGTAATTCCTTTAGAACACCCCGCTTGACCTCTTTTGAGTTTCTATTACCCCCAGGAAACCATCGGCTTCCCCATCACCAGACTTGCCTCCGGATTTCTCAAAGCCATGCACCATACTCATGACTAACGCCCAGCGTTTCATTGACACATATTACACATAGCTCATGCAATCTCCTCACTTTCAAGCTCTCCCCGCAATATCGCTTACCCCTTGAAAACTTCCCCTGAGTCTTGACCCGCTTCGATCCGAGCCCGCTAGCAGTATACGCCATCCATAAGCCGTTGCAAGTGCGTGAATGTTGAGATTCACACCGCCTAAAAGATACAATTGCTATTCGATTGATAACATCCGTTTCCAGTTGCCCCTTTGAGTTGCTGCTATTACGTTTGCTTCCCATGTCGCTGCTCCCTCCCAATGGTCCAAGTCACCACGTGGACGGCCAAGATGTGTTTTCACAACACTATGCAACCTCGCTCGACGCACAGGATCCTCTGCGACATCTTCGCAAGCAATTTCTCATCCCAAGCAAAGCTGATTTGAGGGCCACAGCATTACCGGACGCAGGCAAGCAGACTCACTTCAACCTTTCCCAACCTTGCATGCATAAATGAACAAAGCTAATTTGGGCCCTGAAAACAGATACCTCAGAATCAGCTGACGATCGTGATGATGGTGATGATAATGTTAATGATGATGATGCATCCATCTATCTTTGTGGCAATTCTCTTGGCCTCCAACCACGACTGACGGCGTTACGTCTTCAGCAATATCTGACTACCTGGAAAACGCAAGGCGTCTTTGGCCATTTCAAGCCCCTCAGCAAGTCACCATTGCCAGTATGGCTTCACGCCGACGCAAAGGCATCGGAGAGCATGGCCCCAATTGTTGGTGCTCAACCCTCCGAGGTAGCCGTCATGGAAACATTGACAGCCAACTTGCATCTCTTGATGGCAGCTTTCTATCGCCCGGACATCAAAGGAAGACACAAGATCATTATTGAAAGCAAAGCATTTCCGTCCGATCACGTAAGCGAGAATACCCCTATTTGTTTACCGAGATATCGACTGACAACTCCCTGGCACAGTACGCAGTCGAGTCCCAGATATACCACCACAATCTCTCCCCTGAGACGTCAATGATAGCGATTGAGCCCAGCTCTTCTGCTGATGCTACCATATCTACTGAGCACATCCTCTCCGTCATCGCGGAACACGCCTCCACTACCGCCTTGCTCCTGCTCCCAGGCATTCAATTCTACAGCGGCCAGTTGCTCGATATACCCGTCATCACCGCCGCAGCTCGCAAAGCCGGAATCTTCGTGTTGTGGGATCTCGCTCACGCAGTAGGGAACGTCCCCCTCAAGCTTCACGATTGGGATGTAGATGCCGCGGCATGGTGTAGCTACAAATATCTCAAACGCCGGGCCCGGTGCCATTGGCGGTCTCTTTGTGCACGAGCGGAATGGTGGCGTGTCCCCAGCTGGCGAAGGGAGGGGATTTGCAAATCGACTCAGTGGATGGTGGGGATCTGACAAGGCCAGCCGATTCGCGATGGAGAACAAGTTCGTGCCTATACCTGGGGCGGCTGGTTTCCAGCTGAGCAATCCCAGTATCCTCGACATAACGAGCCTGAATGCTTCGCTTGAGATGTTCAAAATGGCTGGCGGGGTAGAGCCGCTTCGTGAGAAATCTCTGAGGCTGACGGAGTACCTCGAGACCCTGTTAGATGGCCGGCTACGTGGGAAGCCGTTCCAGATCATCACGCCGCGTGATCGCAATCAAAGAGGTGCTCAATTGAGCTTGAAGCTAGAGGAAGGGCTACTAGATCCCGTGATGAAGGAGCTGGAACATAGGGGAGTGGTGGTTGATGAAAGACGGCCAGACGTCATTCGCGTGGCACCTGCACCGCTCTATAATAACTTTAGTGATGTGTTTAGATTCGTCAAGGCGTTTGAAGAAGCACTAGAGATAGCCAGTAGAGGTGTTTGAACTCGCCAACCTAGTCGATAATCGGATCGTAGAATACACTAAACTTATATGCAGATAATGAGGCCCCTCTAAAATAGTCCCTACGTTAGCATTTTCAGAGTGAGGCTAGTTGATTGTTGCTACCTTGTACCAACTGCATTTACGAACGTTATCCCTACGCTACATTTTCAGAGAGCGGCGGGTTGAATTGCTAGTACCTTGTACCCACTACATTTAGGAAAACATGATCGCACGATCGTATCCTGTCGAGTTCGTACGAGGAACACCCAACTGCGTGTTCCAGGAGCTACGAACAAAATCGCTCAACCATTGCGCAGCAAATGCCTCATAAACAGAAATCCCTCACAGAACAAGTCCGACCCATCACCAGGCCTTGCCAGCATCCGAGCGTATCGACATGAAGCTCAGAGATGTGTTTACATGGATTTAATAAGATATAATCGGCTCGAATAATTACATGATCCGGGACTGCATATCAAGCACCATGTCCAATACACGACAGGGCTCTGATATCTTCCGCCAAATCGGGCGGGAGTCCCATAACTCTACGTGAAACAAGAACGATATTGGCAAGTTACCAAAAAGAAGCAGGAAAAGGAAAACCTTTGATAAAAGAAAAGACGAGGCTCTTTCGTCACTCAACTCTCTCCTATCCGACCGCCATATCCTTAGACCTGCATCTTGAATCAGGCAGCACGATCGTACCCGACGTTTGGGAGAGGGCGATACTCGGCGTAGATGGAGAGTACGAGGGAAAGCCACGAGCTGAAACAGAGAGGTGTGCAAAGACAGCCACAATTCGAGGCCCCCCTTGACAAAAGCAAAAACTTCCAAAGTTCTAGATCTGCAAATAATGGAGAGGTTAAGAAATGTATTGCTGTGGTTCATGATTCGTGTCCGACATGTGTATTATCGACTCCCCCAAAACACCCGCTACATCCAAAAATCAATAACAGCTGCTCAAACTCCTTGAGATCCGCTCATTCATTCCTTGTAGCTGGCTAACTTTCCCCTCCCGACCGGCCATCGTAACATATTTAGCAACAGCATTCGAGACACTCAAAACAAGCGAAAGCCGCACAGCTATAGCCGTCATGGTCAGCGTCCTTCGTTAAAAGACGGCACTATAGGGGAGACATACAGTCCGCAGCAGATATCACCTCCGTCGCCTCCTCGCATCGACACTAGCTCTGGGGTCATGGGTTCTATTGCTCGCTGGGAGCTTGTCAGCATGTGTAGAGGTGAAATGTAATGAAAGAAACCAAAGAGAAACCAAAGAGAGACTGACTGGCTGCTCGGTGCTTGTACGACCTGGTTCTTGAGGCGAGGGGACCTGCATTTGATTTGCTTGTGGTTGGTATGGGGAGGATTCCTGAGCGGGCATGTTGACAGCGGCACACGTTTGTCAATTCAGAGCGTAAACGATATCGTAGAACACGAGCAGAATTCTAGCACAAGAGCGGGAGGGATGTTTTCAAAGAAAGGAGACAGGCTGAGAGATGAAGCAGAGATGAGGGGGGGAAGAGGGGTTTATCATTTATCAACTTCGAACAAAGAGGCCCGCCGCACCGCAGCCAGATGCCCGAACATGACCGCTGCTTGCACGTCTCCGTCCACTCGGCCAGGCTACATGCTGCGAGTGGTGTCGAGGAGGCAATGCCGGCGTCGCCTTTTCCAGGTCAGCCACGGATGGGATTGCACCGCATGGCTGGGGTGATTAGTACAGAGGCTCTCTCGCGAGACCCGCGGGGCGATCGGGAGACGAGGTTGATTACGTGGACGCTATGCATACGAGCGCTAGAGGATTGTGCAAAAAGGAAGTCAGGAGCCGAACAGCCGTTGCAGGTCAAGAGGTCATTGTATTTCAAAAGTCTGGGTTATATATCTATCTGGGGAGAGTAGTGAGTAGGGTTGGGTGTGGCATGATGGTATGATGCTTTTCATGCCGGGGAACTCGTTTCGTGCTTGGCGATGGTGATCAAGCTTTTGTTGGCGAAAGAAACACTGGTGGTAGGGCTGCTGCTGGGGCTGACTCGCCGTGAGATCTAACTCTGTGGAGTATAGCATCGCAACCACCACTTCCAACTGCCTCAGAGATGCACGTTATTGAACGTCACTTGCTTAAATCCAAGATCATTTTCAAACGTTCTGTACTATATGGCAAGCATTTGGTGTGGAGAAATATCGAATTGTAGATTACAATGACCCCTACCCCAACGACAATTCCCAATTATCTCAAAAGATTCGGGCTCGAGGCCAGACACGGTAAATCCTACATCTGCTCATACCCTTCTACCAAAAGACACCTTTGGGAAGTCAAGTGGTAGGGACAGCTTTGCAATCTTCCTCTGCGACGCAACAGACTTCTCCATTTCCATTTTCTTCCGCAATCCTTCTGGGAATGCTCTTATCTTGGCTCCTATTTCTTGGAAATATTGTTGCATCTGTCGAGGTTCTAGATCCAGATCCTGCCGCAGATCCCACATATCGACTTCAAAGTTGTCCACCAGGCATGTTAATGCGGCAATATGTGTAATTATCAGATCAACATTAAAGGCGCTAATCTCCCCCGAGGCTGAAAACTTGCGCTTGATGCTTTCCACTATCGTTTCGGCAGTATTTCCCATTGCCTTTCTCAGGTCTTCCCGCTTTGGAAGCTTCCGAGTTTTGCCTCGACCGCCGGGCTTTGAGGATTTGTAAAAGTCTATAAGAAGCAGAGTATATCGTAGGATTTTGAGTTTCTCAATCTGAGAGGAGAACGCCTGGATGCGGCCGGCAACATATCTAGAGTTGACCCGCACCTGCTGGCCTTTCTTGACAGCTTCTTGCCAGTCCAAAACTTCAAGGTACTTGAATATATCGTCCCCAATCAAGCTGTCAACCGTGTAGGCATCCTGGACAACAGTTGCATTTGGGTTCGCCCTCGGACGTGGTTTTGCGGCATCTGCAGCTTCTGATAGCTGATCTCGCGTAGCCATGCCAGCTGCTGCATCTGCCATAGACGCAAGAATTGCAGCAGCAGCTCTGTCCACCTTGGCCCCTTTCGTGCCAGCCGTTCTCGCAGGACCAATAGCGTTTTCTGTCATTGATGCAAGGGCCTTCTTTGCTTTCTTCGTACCGAATGCCTGGACCTGCTCGTTTCGCTGATCCTTTCGACTCATCTGAAACAAGCTGTTAGCCTCTGGAATGCAATCATGTCCAACTAAACCTACCAAAGCTTCATCATCTTCGCCGGCCTGGTGCGCCCTGACTACACCTCTTACTATCATTTTCCTACCCTCTACGATCTCGAGTTTGCCAGTCTCAGGA
>Ga0247804_10000745_pt1 | contig 14967 bp, 18 predicted proteins | sample UWRJL029104C1_FD_181142 | JGI IMG/M metagenome (GOLD analysis project Ga0247804, IMG submission 181142) | Plant litter microbial communities from Arlington Agricultural Research Station in Wisconsin, United States - UWRJ-L029-104C-1 | ecosystem: Environmental > Terrestrial > Plant litter >...
TTGGCACATTGGAGGTATGAAATAAAGGCCAAGAACGATGAGTTTAAGTCTTCAAATCCATATTTCAGCGTTGTTTGTATACTTTTCTTAATATTACGATTAGGGCACAGCACCGAATCGTTAAAAGTTAAATATATGTTACCAATCTTGACATCTATTACTAACCGCGTAAACTTGTAACAACTCCTTCTGTTCATGTTCTTTTTCTTATTTAATCATTTAGTACAGTGAGCGTAGAAACCTTGAATCAAAACTCAATGCTAGCACTATTAAATCGAATTGAATCAATCTACTAAGAATTAATATAATAAATTATTTAATATACTAATAGATACATGAGTGTGTCTCGCAGGTGCGGCCGCGAGACCTCGCATTCTCTCAGCTTCACGATTCGGAGCTGTTGCAAGATTAGTAATATTTGGCATTTTGGTCCTAGGACTGAGATTTGAGATATGAATAGGGTACTATTTTGCGTCAGTTCAGGACAGGGCTGAGATACGCTTCGGTACTGGTACGCCGAAGTATGTGAATGTATAGATTGCAATATAGATTGCATGATTTTGAATGAAAACAGAAGTTTTATAGTAAATTACATGTAGATACTGAAAGCGTGTTTCTAAGTAGTAAATCGTCAGCTACCCTTTCGTCTTACATCAATGAAGGAGTATGATAATGAATCGAGGATGTCCGAAGCTTCTAGAAAACTGGCTTCGGCAAACGCAAATACGGTAACTTTGCTTTCCGAAATAAGGTAGAAATTACTGCTTGAAAAAGCTCTGCTACTTGATGATATGAAACTGTAGAATCAACTTATCCCCTTTGGGACCCGTGATGAACCCATCACCCTGTTCAGTGCCTTCATCATCCACAATGCTGCTTGTAAAACTCGAATACGTAGCAGCTACTATAAACTTTATCACTGAGAAATGTTATCTTTCCAAATTCGAGACCAGCAGACTTGCGTACTTACACTGCATAGCAAAATTACTTCCAATGCACATCCTCCCTCCACTTCCAAATGCCCAAAACCAGCGTTCCTTATTATCAATTCCTTTCCACTGCTTTGAGTTTGAGCTATTTTCGAGCCAGCGCTCTGGATGCCACCCTTCTGGGTCTGGAAATGCATCTGGATTCCGGTGAAGGTTCCAGGCATATGCACTCACGCGGATATGTTCCGGTATGTCAATGTACTTTCCCAGCTTGCTCTTGCTTCGAGGAGGCGTAATACGAGGTTGACCTCCAGGAACAGCGGGATGCAGACGCAAGGTTTCCATAACGATGGCATGGAGTAGTGGTAGTTCGTCTACGTCTTTCGCTGATGGGATATCTTCACTCATAAGGTTGGTTATTGGAGGCCATGAAAGATGTAGAAGTTCCTCCCTAAGCTGATTTTGCATCTTGAAATTCTGGGAAAGCTCCCAATACATGTAAAGAAGCGTAATTCCGAAGGTTTTATGGGTAGCAATGAGCTGATCTAGGAGTTCACTGGCAATTTCCAATTGCTGTTTGGACCGGGGAATACTCAATATCTTACCGACCTTCGTTCCCTCGTGTCTGGACGCTGCATGATTTCTATCTTAAACTATACAGCCCTGACCCCTAGATTCCGACCCCTCTATCGTGATCACATCACATACCCCGACAGATTGATACCTGTCTAGATTGATACCCATCTCACTCTTCTTCATCAATTGAGCTCTGAAAAGAATCTCTGGTTTCTTGACTTTCTCGCGGACGGCTATGGTCTTTATTTTCATCACATATAACATGGGCAACAACGACGGGCATTTCGTTTTCATACTCTGCTGGAATGCTGTCTTCACCTCTCTGGCTATCAGGCTCTTCATAACTAACGGCATAGGGGCGATGACTGGAACTCGGTTCACTGGCCCTCGAGCTCAGAACATGGCTCTCGTTCCGGGTGGGTTGATAGGCGCTCCACGGCCTGGAATCAAGAAGAACGGTAGAGCCAAAGAGACCCCGTGCCGTTCGATTGCGTAAAGCTCGATTGGGATAAATTACAGCCCGGTTGCTGGGAGACCGTCGTGAGCGGAGGAGACTTTGCAAACAGGCGTACATCGCGGGCACGCAACAGCTGATAATGCTGAGCAGAGCACCGAGGGTCGACAATAGTCCCAAATAGCCCTGGTCGTAGCTAAAATCACGGCTATTAATTTGGTGTAAGGCTGCGACTCGTAACCCCGTTATAATAGTAACCCTAGAAATCGTAAGCTGTGATAATTCTTGAACGTATAGCAGCGCGCTAGATAATAGCTCTTATCAGGCACTCACAGTCCACCCGCAGACATAATAAAGAGTATGACGAGCTTTTTCTTCCGATCCAACTGAAGATTCATAGTGAGCGGCCACGGAAGAACGAGGATAGCTATATCTATAGCGAGACCGACGACTTCTAAACTGACGTATGCTACAGTTTGATTGCCACATCTGCCTGGAATATTTGTATCCCACGAAGCTCTTATAGGACGGCAAATCAACAAAGCGCTCATAACGGTGGCGCCTCCATAAATTATCGAGAGACATATTAGAGTAATTGATAACTTATAAACCAATCTATTAGAAAAGACTTTACGGATGACGTGCAATGCAGAAATTCTGATCAATGTATTCACAACCGCCCATAACACCTCGTTGGCCAACAGGGACTAGATGCGTAAACACACGTCAGCTGCTAGCCCCTCTGTATTTATAAAAAGGAAAAGATTTGGGGAAGAAAATCTTTAGTAGTAGATCTCACTTTTGCTATGATTTCAAAATGACCCGGCGTCACTTTAGACATATGCTGCCCCTGACCCTCGTCAAACACCGCCCAAGTAGTTTGGCCAACCAAAGCCAGAGCAAACATAAAAGCGAGCAAGATCAAGTAATCTTCCAACGCCGCGCGGTGCAACAGCTGGAAGCGCTTCGAGACGTGGATGAAAATGGACAGGCTCGCCAGACCTGTGAAGATATAGCTGCACACAATGGTAGCGAGAGCAAGGCCCGATCCCCGTAGCTGTGGCATTTCTTTTGGATGCTCACAGTGCGGGATAACGAGGAACTCATCTCTGTTTGTGCCTACTTCGCATTACATATGGTTTTTTTCTTTGAAGACGTTGAAAGTGCATAGCCTCATACCGCATTCTGCAAGCAATATAAGAAAAGGAGTTGTGTGAGCATGTGGGCGGACACACGCCCGAGAAAGGAGGAGATTCTACCTGTGATTTTAATTAAGAGCATGGTGTTGGCTGAATGTATTGCTCGGATACTATTTCTTTTTTCCTAGCCTATAGAATCTTCACCATGTGTGTTGTGGCTGTGCAAGTCTGAGCCTTGTGACTTCTACTCTAGGTACCTAATCTTTACGTGTCTTGTGTCCAGTTAAGGGGTTTGTAGACGACATAGCTAGCGCGATTTCAGTTTTTACTCCAGTTCAGGGTCATTTCTATTATCCAAATTCAAATTAATCAGAACGTCAATCTGCTCAGGAGCAGGCCTTATGCACGAGCATGGCCAAATCCTGTTGGTGTCAAAGTCCTGAGATGGTGTCAAAGTCCTGAGATGAGAAACACCTTCTTACGATTCATACCCAGAACACACAAAGGGAGTAAGTGAATGGAATTCCAGTTTGAAACATAACTTATATTTATTGAATCAGTGGAACTCGTTTACTCTCTGGTCGACATATTTGTTGCAGACATCAAATCTTCAGCAGCTTCTTACCCTTCTCGAGCGCAGTGATTTGGTTCATCAAAGATGTTCGGAGCTGCTTTGTTGAATTTTCCTTTCCAGCGATCATGTCTAGCTGAGCTGGGGACAGCTTGCTCACAAAATCAATCCCAAATACCCGCAACGGAGACGGTTCTCCAGTCAAGAGGTAGTAGCTACTTGCTTGTATGCAGACAGTATCAACAAAGCGTTCTCTCGCGACATTGTAATATGACTCTATAATGTTGTGAATTTGTTCAACCGTATGTTCCACATTGTCAATACTTGTCGAATTTTGAGCACGAGCTGGGTTTATAATATTTTCGATATGCTTTTGAATCGGAGTTAGTTTTGAGTTGTTAGGCTGTCTCTTTAGTTTATATATGCGGTTTGTCTTGCTCTTTTGCAAATTCTTGTTAAAAAAGTGATTATTTGTCAATTGTGTACTATACCGCTCGACCTGCAGAATGAACTCAGCGTGGTTTATAGCCTGTTTATATCGGTTGATAAGGTTCTCTTGCAGTACAGACCAGAGGCTACTCAGCACCCTCTTATTAATGCAAATATAAGCAAATGCTTTGCAAATAAAGTCGTGAACAAGAAAGACTATATTACGAATATATACTATCGTTAGTCCTTTCTAATTCTTTGTCTGTTCTTGCTATATTATAAATATCACTGATGGCTCAATTGTTGCTAGGCCAAAGCTCTTAGCTTTTTTGTGCTCTTCGGCGATCCACTTTATAATGTTTTGCTTACTTGGCTCAGGGGCTACCCAATCGTCCGGGACAAGGCCCTTCAATTCAGGATACGATCCATCATTCTCATAGATAATCTGATCAAAGGAATAAACAAGCTTCTCAGAAGTCACAGAATGCGTATTCTTATTATCCGTTGTATATTCGGGTTTTACTTTACCAGCGGACCTATTGAACTGAACGGTATGACTTATAATATCAAACTCTTCAGAGAACTGATCTATGCGGTTGACTGCGAGTGTGGCTAATCTAAGCTCAGAAGTTTCAGTGAAAGCTTTCTCGCGAGAGTAGTATGTATCTAAAGCAGAGTTTACAATACTCTGATATTAGTTCGAGATATCTAGCAAATAGCTTCGCTGCTGTTCTGTCGACGCTCTGTCTACTCCAAGGTCTGCTAATTGAAGGCGATATAAAGCTAGCTGTTTCATTATCTGGGTTTGAACCTTTGGAAACTCTCGACGCATAATGTCGATAAGAAGGCCTTATAACCGTTTCTGAAGTGCCGCTGTGCCAACACGGTCTCTTTTCAGTCTTGTCCATGAGTTTCCCATAAAAAAATCCCTTTCCTTTTGCATGCGTACTACTGATGTACTTGATAGCTCGCTTTAGCCTCGGTTCCGGACCATATAATATCCAAGATGCAACGGGTTTCGCTTCCCCTCGACGAGCATCATCATATTCTCTTCTCCCCCGTTGTCAATGAGATCGGGCTTCGTCAAAACACCAAGGGTCCGAAGACCCTTTGTCACATCGCAGGTTTTGCATTGTTTATATTACAGTATATTTTGTTAGAGGTGTTCTATCTGTATTTAATTTGTATATTATATCGGCGACGAGACAAAAGAAATAATGTCATTTGTAATATTGTCCTATTAAATATATTCTTTAATTTTATTGCTTTATTAGCTTCTATCTTTAGCTTTGTCGCTTATATAAAAGATATAATAAGCTTTGATATATTTATAGAAATAAATTGTATTTGTATTTTTCTAAATATTTTTTATAAAAAATATAATAGATAAATTGTTCGGCAGTTTATATTTGGTTTTTATAATAGCTATTCTGATATTTAGCAAACTCAAAATATGTCATCCCTGGGCTTGTCTTGGTCACATTCGCTATCACAGATTCTGCGCATGCACCAGATAAATGGAAGACTCCGTATATATACATCTGTCTCATAGCTGGTATATTAATTCTAGCTGTCGGAATATATGTTGAGGGATGGGTTGCAAAAGACCCACTTTTACCTTTCGAACTGTTCGCGGTTCCTCAAATGAAGCCCTTGCTCCTGGCACTTTTCTTCTCTTATGGGGTATTGGGCATATGGCTTCTCTATGTAACATTCTACGCAGAGAATGTGCTGATGGCTTCGCCGTTGCGGATTGTCGCTTGGTTCGTACCCTTTGGCCTTGGGGGTCTGTTTTTTAGTCTCATAGGAGGCATGATCCTCCATCTCGTCCCAGGTACCATACTTCTCGTTATTGCAGGTATAGGATGGATTCTCGCCCCGCTTCTGATAGCGATTGCGCCTATAGGGGCGAGTTACTGGGAATTCACATTTCCAGCAATGATTTGTGGGACGTTAGGAGTTGATATTACATATAACATCACGAATATTTTCCTTACAACTAGCCTACCAGTGCACCAGCAAGGTTTGGCTGGAGCTGTTGCAAACAGTATCTTGTTTTTAGGCATCAGTTTCTTTCTCGGCTTCGCTGATTTCACTGCTGGTCAGGTGATAGATAAAGGGACGCGAAAGACATATCAGGCTGCTCTTTGGTTTGCAGTGGGTTGTGCTTCTGTAGCTGTAGTATTGCTTCTAGCCTTCGTGAAAATTGACAAGGCAAAAAGTGAAGCTGCAACAGAAAATCAATTTGAGATAACAGAAGAAACGAAAGTAGACAATAAATTACCCTAACAATAGCAGAAAATATTGTCACCATGCCTCAAATTTGAACTGCGACAAGAGTGAAGTTTGGCATGCGATTGACAACAATGGACTCTCACAAAGCATTACTTTAAATTCTTAATGTATCTCACAAGGGGCCAGTAAATATGTACAACAATTCTTTAACCTACGATCCCAAACACGATCCTAGCTTATGCTCATCAAGATGTTGGTAAAACACTTTTAATGTGAAACTATGCCATAGAATAGGTTTTATTTTATCCGGCTGGAGATATAAATGAAAGATCTGGCAAGAAAGCACATATTTCTGCTGTACCTCCGGCTGGCAAATCACACGGATCCGACCGGCTCCGGCGCCGGATCCGGGTGAGCTGTCTTCTTATTGGTCTATCGCTGCCGCAAAATCATATTTATCAAAGTAAACCAAATTGTATCTGAAGCTAGTGCATCATAGACAAGATTATCTCATAAATAAAATGCCTTGCCACTCATCGTTCATTTTTCTCTGTTCTTCTGCCTTTGTCAGTAATGAAATCCATCACAAGTATGGTTGCCCAATTCAACGGTACCTCCATGGAGCAAACAAGCATCCCCCAGTTCTTCTATCAACAGATCACTTTCAAACCTATCGAGGTACGGGATGTGAGCCTCCAAGGCAAAACTGCCATCGTCACTGGGTCGAACACAGGCGTTGGGTTCGAAATCAGTCGCCAATTGCTCGACTTAGGAATCAGTCGTCTAATTCTTGCTGTACGGAATGAGGAAAAAGGCAATATCGCTGCTACCCAGCTATCCACCGACAAAAGTTCGTCACATACTTTCGATATTGAAGTATGGAAGCTGAATCTTTCGACGTACGACTCCATTGTCGCCTTTGTTGAAAGGACCAAAAGTCTCGAACGCTTAGATATCATTGTTCTCAATGCTGGAATAGCCCCAGCTAGCTTCAGCTTGAATGAGAACACTGGACACAGCGAGTGTATTCAGGTAAATTATTTATCTACAGCACTGCTTGCAATACTGCTCCTTCCAATTGTTAAAAAAACGCGGGCAAACCAACCAGAGGCTAGCCACATCACTTTTGTCTCATCAGAAGTTGCGGGCTGGACATCCTTCAAACAAAAGAACGAAATCCCCCTCTTGAAAGCACTCGATAAGCCTGGCAAGGTCAACATGCTAGACCACATGATGGTGTCCAAACTACTCGGCCAATTCTTCATCGTCGAGCTAGCCAGAATTGTTTCACGATCGGTTGTCATAATCAATTCCACCTCCCCTGCAACCGTTCACGACTCCGAATTCAATCGTGATCATGATAAAACTTTCTCGGGTGCCATCGCAAAGAAATTCATCAAGCTTTATGCCAACACGGCTCCAGTCGGGGCCCGTATGATTACAGATACCATTGTAAATCGTGGAGAAGAGTCGCACGGCTATTTTTTCTCTTTCCAGAAACCAACTCCGTAAGTTGTACCATTTCTCATCATTCTTAGCATTGAAGTTTTTATCTAACTGTGTGAGTAGATATGCATCAATTGTTTACACTACTGAGGGAAAGAGAATTACAGAACAGCTCTGGAAGGAGACGTTGGCTGAACTTTCTTTTGCAAAGGTTGAAGACATTTTGAGGGACTTGGGCAAGTGATAGCGCTCTCTTGGGTCTTGGGTTCAATGCTATGAATCATCCATGAGAGCCATCAAACGGTTTCAAAAGTGTTCCGAGAATTGCCTTTAAGCCTAAGTGTTGATCGTGTTGTCATCGGTGAGCGTTGTCAAGGACCTGTACTTACGATGCGAAGAAGGAGAGGTTCCTTCGAGTAAACGTGTGTTAAAGGTTCTTGGTTGGATAAGTCTAGGGAAGGAAGCTCTCCGTACGGGATAGGTCTAAATATACTAGCTAATGAGGGTGTGGCCTCAGGCCACAAAAAAGCGTTGAGACTGTCTGAGAAGGCCGGGGGAAGTGGACAGAATCTGTCTAGTTCATCATATATACCTGACAGGCTTCTTATATACAATCAATGTCTGGAATCACACTTCACAGATCTGAGGTGAATTTAGCAAATTATTCTTCAGGGTGAACTGCTCCAATTATAGTACAACAAAGATCATCTGATGTGTGAAAATATCCGAAATATGTCCTTGGTAACCAAACTCATTCACTGCTCCTAATGTCTACGTCCAAATGTCTCCACGAGACTCTATTTCTCATCTCCCTCGCTTTTTGATCCCTGGCATTTGTTCTTCCCTAAGTCTCGGTGGAACCGGGACTCTCCTTGGCGTCCAATTTTATATAAAGAGACAGAAAATATCGCCTCTGATGTTCGCAGTCAACGGACTACAGAATATCCTTCATGTATGCTGTCGAAGTGCTATTCTTTCAAGATCTCCTCCACCCATTCATATATATTTGAGTATTCAAAAAAGACTCCTCAGACCATGCTTCCTCGGTGGAAGTGGCGGTGGGAATGATGCTGGTTGTGTTGGTCGCACGATGGCCCCACTATCATTGCTGCTATCTGTAGAGGACGATTGGTTATTCCATTGTGTTATTCGACTCATTTTGGCCGGGTCCTCGAAAACTGGGTTCATCGTAAGCGAATTTCTCCCAGTATTGCTCCCTGCGTAGTTGGTTGGTATGACAGACACATGGCTAGGAATATCCGGATCATGGATCTTGTCGTGGTGTACTTTCTGTCGCTTGCGAAGATAGAAGAATCCTCCTACAACCGTGGCAACAACAATGATACCGACCACAATGGCAATAATTATAATCATTTTATTGCCGCTGCTGTTTTTGTCATTGCTCGAGGGGTTAGTAGAAGGGGCACTGGCTTTCGAAGCCCCGGATGTATCAGTGCCATCAGATGGGCTGGCAGTTTCTTCGGGAGAGTTTGATATGGATCTAGTGCGAGATTTGGCAGTACTGGTTGTCTTCGAGACACCATCTCCTGCCACTATATCCGGGCTCGAGGTAGCATCTGCTGTATTCGTGGCTGTCATGAAAACTTGAATAACAGTTGATGCAGTGCCGCAGCGAGGAACATAGGCCGGATTTGTATCTTCCGGACTAGACATGACCATGTACTGATAACAAGACGGAGTAGCTGAGTTACTGGTTCAATCCTCGTTAGTACACCGCTGGAGCATTTGCAATCGACAAACGAAATGTGCCAACAATTGGACTCACCAGCTCAGAGCAGTTATCAAGCCCATTCCCAAGCCACACATATAGCTGCTTTCCCCTGCGCATGGATCTTGTTCTCCTTTATTGACGCAAGTGAAGTATGCTGAAGTGCAGGTAGCTTCGTTACAACAAGCCCCAAATTCACTTTGCTTTGCAAATTGATACCCTGCACCACATCCCATAGGCGAATCTTGACGAATGTTAGGAGAATACTGGCATTGAAGTGGGGAAAAGGCTCACTGATATCTCCATCTATGTAACCGTATACGTTAGGGCCTGCCTCTTGTCTTGGTGAGAGGTTATTTGGCAACCGTGGAGCTGGAGTAATCACGGCATTTGGAGTACCATAGACGCTGAGTATGGGTAGCAAGACCATAGCTATGAGCATATTGAAACGAAAGTGGTCTTTCATTCTGGTGATTTGGTTTGCGTGCTAGATAGGCGTTCCGCGCGCAGAAGAATTGAGTTATGAGTTTGGAGGCGGATGAAAGTTGTGGTTTTGTCGACGGATCTTGTTGCAAGATATCGTCGCTTGGACATGCTTTTCGTCCATCTTCATGGGGGATATATTTCTTATTTGCAAGGGACACGGATTTTGAATTAAACTTCACACTCGGACTGTGTCAATGCTTAATGATAACGATTCATTGGGTCCTCATTCATGGAGCTGAAATATTCGCACGAAAGCGTAACTTGGTGGTATTGAGCCAAGTCCAAAACCTCGTCTAATAAAACCAATGCAAGCCCCTGGCTGGTCAAAAACAATTGAAGGCGCCTTCAGATGCATGTGGCTATGGTTAAGCGACGTCCAAATAGTCTCGACTTTACCTAGGGCCAGGGGTCATCATTGGGTGCCACATCGATGGCTGATACTATTTACCGCATATTGAAACGTGATAATTGCGCCCAACCAAGTGGATGGGTAAAATAGAAATCGAATTGAGATTTCCTTATGCGTGGCTGTCAATAATATAAGCATGTAGAAAACCAGTGACGAGTGCCTTCAAAATCAGTGAATTGTAAGATACTTTATGAACTCGGCACTTTCTGCTACCGAGACAATGCTAGCGCCTGATAAAAAAATCCGTCTTTTGAGTCTTGATGGCGGAGGTGTTCGCGGTCTCGCGTCACTTCAAGTACTCAAAATGCTCTTAGCGAAAATAGGAGGACCAAAGCCATGCAAATTTTTCGACATGATATGCGGTACAAGTACAGGAGGGTGAGCAGAGCCGAAGAGCAGTTCTTTTCACAATGCTAACCTAAGTAGATTGATTGCTATCATGCTCGGTGTACTCGAAATGACAATCGATGATTGCATGGAAGCGTTTTCACTTATGATGTCTAAGGCGTTTGTTCAGAAGCATATGTCCCACTTTTCACTGCGCGGCAAAGTTCAAGCTCGATATAGTACCACTGCGCTCGAAGATTGCATAAGTAAAACCATTGAAAACGTAGGCATGGCTGGTGCAAAATTAAGAAACGGGAAAGACCCTCGTTGTAAGGTGTAAGTAGATAAAACCTAGTGTCCCTAACCACTGATACTAAAAATACCTGAAGTATCATTGTTGCTATGGACATGCATACGAGAAATTCGGTTCACTTCACCAACTACTGTAAAGAGGGTGACTTATCGGTCTTCGAAAATATCACAGTGTTGGATGCCGCTCTAGCAACGACTGCAGCGACCAGTTTCTTTGATAACAAAGAGATAACCACAGGTGGCATCACAAGAATCTTTGGAGACGCTGCTTTGGGGAAGAACAACCCTGTCATGGGTTTGTGGGCTGAAGCAAAAGAAGAGTTTGGCGCTGACATGGAAGAAAGGGTTCAATGTCTCGTTTCTTTAGGAACTGGTGTTCCACAGAATACAGAGTTTGGCAGTGACATAAAGGCCGTTGCAAAATCCATCATTCAAATAGCGGAAGCAACCGAGACGACTGGTGAAGACTTCCGTAACTCAAACCGTCTAGCTGACCGTGGTGCTTACTATCGCTTCAACCCACCAGATGTTTACAACATCAAGATGGACAATTATAAGATGGGTGGCAACATACAAGCGCTGACTGCTGTATACCTGAATACGGGAGACACCAAAGAGAAGATAAAAAGGTTTCAACGAGGCAATTTGGAGGAGCAAAGTAAGTCGACTCTCCTGCGCCACTAAAGAGAAGCTTCTTTTTTGATGCGTATAAATTCATCAGCCTCTGCTCCATTTTATGGTTTTGCTATAATCTTGTCGCGAGGAGTTTGAATGAATGAATGGACCTGACCCAATATAGTCCCAGAATCAGTTCCACAACAAAACGTCGCACAACTGAGAACACGATACTTTGATGTTCTCTCGGTAAATCATCTTCAACCCAGTAATGCGTACTGGCGTCACTTGACAATAGAAGGATACAAGATCTATGAGAAAATCTACGAGAATTGCTTCCGCATCCCCTCAACACGACAGCCCAAAGAAGCAGTAGCTTGTAAGTAAATTAGTCTTCTAATGAGGAAAGCTTTACAAGAATAACTGACTCTTAAGAACAGACACGGACTTCCTTCGACAATTCAAAGAGAACAACAGCAATAAATACAATCCCGAGGAGGGTAAAGTTGAGGCTGTATGGTCTCGCCTGCTCACAGAAGGCACATATCTGGACGCGCAGCACTCCAGCCAGCCGAAAGGGCTCGTCCTGGCAACGATATATATGCTTCACGTTGAAACCAGCGCTCGCACTCAGTACGAGCGTCCGATGATGGAGAACGGGGACAAGGGGGTGGAACGCAACCGGCGGGAGATCCTGAAAAGATTCGCAAAGTGGGTGCCCTGTAAGTGCTCGGGCGGCTGTGGTAAGACGTGGAACTTTGTGAACGACCTCGGCATGTGCAATGCGGAGGGAAATAACGAGAAGTGCAGGATTATCAAGTTGATGAGCAGGAGCTCGGCAATGAATCTAATGGCTGCAAAAGACGTAAAAGTGCTCGAGGATATGAAAAGAGATTGGTATACGAAATCACTGTAGAGGCAAACGTTGTACTTGTATTCTGTCGGGTTTACTTCCAAACATTCTGAGACTCTGGTCATTAATGATATTTCCTTCTTCCCTGTTGAAAGGATGGTCATTTCCAAATCGCTAGCATATGCTACAGGAGAGTATAACCCACTGAACTGTGAGCAATAAGTAATTAGTATATGAGGAACATATGTCACACTAACATTATTCGGATTGTGAAGGCACATTGATATGTGTGTAATCTTTCTCATATATTGACTAATGTCCACCTTCCCCTTTCGCCCCCTACAACTCACACCTCATCCCCAAGTCCTAACATCAAAACCACTATTCAAATATCATTACATTAGAATTGAATGCCCTTTATGTCCATGCCATATATGTCCAATCATTAAGTCTTCGTATCGGAAATGTATCATCTCGCATTCATTTCGACCTCCAACAGCCTCCTAAATCCGCAGTCATCCCTTCGCCTGTTCCAACACCACGAACAACTCTTCATTTTCTCATTTGTCACTCACTACATCCATGTTCCTAGCTGGAACTACACCCTCGCTCTGCCTCGTAAATCAATATATCTCAAAAACGCCATCCCCAAAGGAGTGTGTGGGTATCTCTCGCAAACATGCCAAAATGAGTGTGGGTGGGTATATTTCCTTGCTCTCCTCCGTCCAACAAGAACATCCATATATTAATTACATTATCGTTAAGGACAGTTTCAGAAAAGAATCATATATCATAATAACAAGTTTTATTCGCATGCATAGTATTGGAACCTTTCGTGAATGCGAAGTTCCTCGCTTACCCTAAATCAAGAGTGAGAGAAGAGATAGTGCAAGAATTGTTGCTAGTAGAATTGATGGCCGGAGGTGTGCTGATGCGCCAGTAATCTGCTCTGGCGGTGCTGTTGTTGTTGCCGTCCCATTTGAAGGACCAACTGGCGTTGGAAAGTCTGTTGGAAGGGAAGTAGTGGGTTCATCGGACGTCTCTGGAGGAGCAGTTTCAACAGGGCTACTAGTCTCCGAGGGCGTTGGTGTAGGGGTATCCGTTGGTGCTGGAGGGGCTTGAGTCGTGATGGCTACACTTTCTGGGGTTGTAGTAGACTGCGGCACTGGGCTTACAACTTCCGTATTCTCCACCGTAGTAGTAGTATCTGGACCTGCAACCTCGCTTTGCGCAGGTGATGGATTACAGAACTCTAGGAACACTGCAAACTTAGGCTCGACGTAAATCTGTGAACTTCCCTTAACGGTTGGCTCATTTGCGTCAATACATTGTCGGCATGCATCAAGCTGGACATTGAAGGCGGAATCCCTAACGCAAAGAGCTGGCGATTTTCCAAGCTTCTGGGCTTCGATAAAGCAGTTATTACAGGAGGCATAACAGACCGCCGGAACGATTGTCTCATCGCGCTTAACGATTGCACGTTTCTTGGGTGCTGGAGAACTGGTGGAGTAATGCGTAAGAGATGTCTTAGATGCGTAGTAATCAGCTGGGGCGGTAGTGATGGTGGTCAAGTACGAATAGCCATGTTTCTTGGTAACATATTTCACCACCACGTTGGTAACAAAGATGGTGTAATCTAATCCGAAAGCCTTAGGGTTTAGATTGTAGTAGTTCTTTTGTGGTGGGTAATAAGCTGTAGAATTCGGTGGCCAGACGACGTCAGTGAAAGGCGGTGCAGGAACACAATTCTTTGCAGCACACTTGTAGTCGTAGTTCGGAGGATTGGCCCATAGCGCACATCCAGCTGGTTTAGGTGGGCTACATACGTATCCTGGCAAGCAACCCCAGAGTGTATTAGCTCCATATGCCTGTGGAATATTTGGTGATGCTGGATTCTCAGTTGGCATGGGGCATGTAATAGCTTGGGTAATTGTAACTGTTGTTTCCCCTCCGGTGATGGTGACCTGCTCGCCGGGTACAATCTGCGTAACGGTGCCGCCCGGAAGAGTCAGGGTGGTGGTATATGTAGATGTACTACCTGGTACGAATGAAGTGACTGTGCTTCCACCCTGGGTGATCGTGGTGGAAAATCCTGGTAGGCTCGTGGTCACAACAGACGTGACTGTGGACCCTGGAGCAGTCACGGTAGGACCAGGGTTTGTTACCGTAGTTCCTGGAGCTGTCACAGTGGGGCCTGTGAGGGTGATGCTTTGGGTCACGAGAGACACCGAAACGCTGAGTGAGGTTGAGACCGTCGTAAAGGTACTCGTGGTGAATGATGTCACTGTCTCCGTTCCAAGGCTCGTCACTATGACAGGATAGCTAGTTGTAACGGTTGAAGTTGTGAGGTATGTCGAAGTTGTGGTAGTTGGAGACACCGTCACGGATATCGAGACTGACGTAGAAACAGAGGTTTCGGTAGCCTATATATATATACATTAGTTTGGCTAAAAGAAA
>Ga0247804_10000747_pt1 | contig 14958 bp, 10 predicted proteins | sample UWRJL029104C1_FD_181142 | JGI IMG/M metagenome (GOLD analysis project Ga0247804, IMG submission 181142) | Plant litter microbial communities from Arlington Agricultural Research Station in Wisconsin, United States - UWRJ-L029-104C-1 | ecosystem: Environmental > Terrestrial > Plant litter >...
GCGGTTTACCTTTTAAGCTGAAAACGGCTTGACAATCCACATCGCGGGATTTTGTGATTGAACCAGATGCAGAATCCCCTTCGGTAATGAACAAGGTGGTTTCGTATCGTTTTTCGTGCGTGGAGTTAAAATGGACTTTGCAATCGCGAAGTTTTTTATTGTGCAGCGATGCTTTTTTTGCCCGGTCGTTCGCCAGTTTTTTTATACCGGCGATATCCTTACGTTCTCTTTCTGATTGATTGATGCGTTTTAGAAGCGCGTCGGCTACATCTGGATTTTTGTGCAGATAATCATCCAATTCTTTTTTAACGAAATCGTTGATAAAGGTAGCAACGGATGGCCCCTCCGGTCCCATATTCTGTGAACCAAGCTTGGTTTTAGTTTGTGATTCAAACACCGGTTCCTGCACTCGGACTGAAATTGCGGCGATTATCGACGATCGAACGTCAGCAGCATCGAATTCCTTTTTAAAAAATTCGCGAATGGTTTTAACGACTGCAGCCCTGAAAGCCGCCTGGTGTGTTCCACCCTGCGTGGTATGCTGTCCGTTAACGAAAGAATGATAGTCCTCACCATATTGCTGACCGTGCGTCATGGCAATTTCTATGTCATTACCAATCATGTGAATAATCGGATACCTGATTTCCTCCGGCTTATTAAATTTAGAAAGTAAATCGTAAAGGCCTCTTTCGGAAAAGTATTTTTGATTGTTGAAATTTATGGTTAAACCGGTATTTAAGAAAACATAATTCCAAACCATACTTTCTACAAAATCCGGAATGTAATGGTAGTTTCTGAAAATAGTTTCATCGGGGTAAAAGGTAATGGCCGTCCCATTTCGCTGAGTGGTATCTATTACCGGTTGTTCATTAACGATTTCCCCTTTCGAAAATTCTACTTTTTTTGTTTTACCATCACGGTAAGATTGGACAGTAAAACTTGTAGACAGTGCATTTACTGCTTTAGTACCCACACCATTTAATCCGACTGATTTTTGGAAAGCGTTACTATCGTACTTTCCACCTGTATTAATTTTACTTACGCAATCGATAACTTTTCCCAGTGGAATACCCCGGCCATAATCGCGCACATTTATCTTTTGTTCTGAAACGGTAATTTCGATTGTTTTCCCAGTACCCATTACAAACTCATCTATGGAGTTATCTACAATTTCCTTTAACAAAACATAGATTCCATCATCCTGAGCAGAGCCATCACCAAGCTTACCGATATACATACCGGGACGTAATCTGATGTGTTCTTTCCAGTCTAATGATCGAATACTGTCGTCGTTGTAAATTACTTCTGCCATAAATTATCGTTTGCCTACTTTGAAAACTTTGCTAAAATAGGCATTCCAAAAGAATTTATCTTCCAGGCAAAAGAAAGAAATTTCAACAAAAAGCGCAGGTAAAAGGTAAAATAGATGATGGGCATATTGTAAGTCCTTTCAATTCATCATCCATTTACCTCACCCATCTTCCATATAACCTATTTTTACTTATCTTCATCCCTCATTTACTTTTCTCTTAATGCAACAAAAAAAACAACTCTCGCGTTTCGATTTATCCATGATTGTCGTCAGTTTGGTTATCGGTATGGGTGTTTTCCGCACGCCGGTAAATGTGGCTGCAAAGGCTCAGATTCCCGAATTGTTTTATCTTGCCTGGCTTATCGGTGGTTTTGTGGCCTTTTGTGGCGCATTAACCTATGCTGAAATCGGTTCGCGCTATCCGGTTACAGGTGGGTACTACAAGATTTTCTCGAAAGCTTATCATCCATCAATAGCTTTCGCAATCAACTGCATTGTTTTAATTTCCAGCGCTGCATCAGTCGCGGCGATTTCCATAATTGGCGCCGAATACCTGAGCAAAATTATTCTACCAGTTGAAATGCAGAACGAAACCTATCGGGTTGCCATTGCCATTACAACAATTTTAATCTTCTACCTCATTAATTTATTAGGGTTAAAAGCAAGTTCGAAAACGCAAAATGTATTGACCATTATAAAAATCGCCCTGATTTTGACATTGATTTGTGCTGTATTTTTTGGCGAACAAGAACAAACCGCTACACCTGTATTTAAAACAGCGAGCGGTGCTTTACCAACCTGGGCCGATTATGGGAGAGCTTTAGGCTTATGCCTCATCGCCGTATCTTTCTCTTATGCTGGTTACGCTCAAACCATCAATTTCGGTGGTGAGGTTAAAGAAGCAAAAAAGTCAGTTCCGCGTGCTATTATTATTGGTTTAACTACAATCGTTATACTTTACCTCACTTTGAATTTTGTTTATGTAAAAGTTATCGGTTTTGAAGAATTAAAAACTGCCGAAAGTATTGCTGCCATTTTAGCCTCGAAAATATTTGGAACTGCAGGTTTTAACATGCTTTCCGTAATTATTTTTATTTCGGTAATGGGTTATGTAAACGTGAATTTATTGAGCAATCCAAGGGCAATGTTTGCAATGGGCGAAGAAGGAGCTTTACCCAAAATCTTCAGCAAAATGAATAAGAAAACTGAAGTGATGACCTGGAGTTTAACTGTATTCACGCTGGTTTCTGTAGCGATAATATTCTACGCGAAGACTTTCGATAAAATCTTAAACTACACGATTTTTCTGGAAAGTATTAGCATGGCCAGTTCGGCCGCAACAATTTTCATCTTAAGAAAACGCACAGCCCATCTTGATAAAAAAACCATCTATACTGTTCCGTTATACCCTATATTGCCTATAATATTTATTGCTGCCTACACTTTTGTTGCTTTTAGCATTTATGCCGACGACCCTGATGCAGCATTAAATGGATTATATATTTTTGCTGGATTTTTAATTATCTATTTTATCAGTAGATTGTTCAATAGGAAAACAGCTATTTAGCTAATGAATAAAACACTCTCGTTAAAACAAGAAATCGCTTATGCTGCTGGCATGATTGGCTGGAGTACGATGACGAACATCATCATCGTGATGCTACCTTATTTTTACCTGCCACCAAGTAATGCAGGTCTGCCGCCATTGGTACCACAACTTGTTTTTTTAGGTGCTTTTAATATTCTTTCCATCATTGCCGCTTCCGGCAGATTAGTGGATGCCGTTTTCGACCCTTTCATTGCTTCTAAAAGTGATGCAAGTGAAAACCCTAATGGTCGCCGCATGCCCTTTATGAAACTGGCAATTGTGCCGGCAATGATTTTCTGCGCGTTAGTTTTTTATCCGCTGCAAAAATCAGAAAGTTTGCACAACGCATGGTGGTTAACCATTACACTCTGCTTATTTTTTGTATCAGTAACTACATACATTATCCCTTATAACGCATTACTTGCTGAGGTTACACACACGCCGAGACAAAAGGTGAAACTCTCCAGTTATCAGCAGGTCGGTTTCGTAATCGGAATAATCTTATCGGCATGTACCAATAATTTTGCAGATTTGGTTCAGAGCAATTTCGTGGTTGTTGACCGTGCTGAGGCTGTTCAAATTGCAATCTGGGGTTTATGCATCTTGTCGGGATTAGCTATGTTATTGCCTGTTTTCTTTATTGACGAAAAGGTGTTTTCAATAGCAAAGCCCACCCACATTCCACTCTGGCCTGCGATAAAAAACACGTTCAAAAATAGCAACTTTAAATATTACCTCATTTCCGATTTCGCCTTTTACACCGCTTTAAGCATCATTTCAAGTGGCCTATTATTTTTCTGTACGGTTTTACTGGGGCTGCCCGAATCGGAAGGCGGAAAATTTATGGGTGCAATGGTTATGGCGTCTTTATTATTTTATCCAATAGTAAATTTTGGTTCAGCGAAAATTGGGAAAAAACCATTCGTTTTGTTGGCATTTGGTGTGCTCTGTTTAATATTTGTAACCATTTTTTTCTTAGGAAAGTTGCCCTTCGGTCCATACACCCAGATTTATTTATTGGTTTTATCAGCATCTTTCCCATTGGCTGCTTTGGGCATCTTACCAACTGCTATTTTAGCGGATATTGCGCAAAGAGATACTTTGGAAACAGGCGAAAACCATGAGGGCATGTTCTTCGCTGTAAAATATTTGTTTGTTAAATTAGGTCAAACTTTAGGCATCGCGATTTTTGCTATGCTCACAATTTATGGTAAAGATCCAGGAAATGACTTTGGATTGCGTTTAAATGGAATTGTAGGTTTTGGTTTGTGTTTAATTGCACTTTTGTTTTTTAGCAGGTTTAAGGAAAATACTGAATGACAAGGATTGTAATGATTAAAGGATTTTAGGATTAAGGATCCACTACCCTTTTTTCCATTTCCCCTATTCCATTTCCCAATTCCCACCGACATTTTTAATCTTCCATATATTATCGTATCTTTGCAGCGAAGCAGGAATAAGGGCTTGCCATTCTGAATGGCATATTCTCTCCGCAAGTTAGTCCTTCAACAAATGATTGTTCTAGCTTCTTCAATAAATATTACACAGAAAAATACATGTTATTCAAAGAATTAAACCTCATTGAGCCAATTCTAAAGGCACTTGAGACCGAAGGTTATTCACAACCTACCCCAATACAGGAGCAATCCATCCCAACAATATTAAAAGGAAAAGATTTATTAGGCTGCGCACAAACAGGAACGGGTAAAACCGCTGCTTTTGCCATCCCGATGTTGCAGTTATTGCACGAGAAACACATCAATACCAAAGCAACAAAAAACATTAAAGCTTTGGTTTTAACACCTACACGCGAACTTGCTATTCAGATTGAAGAAAGTTTCAAAGCCTACGGAAGTAATTTAAACTTACGCCGCCTTGTAATTTTTGGAGGTGTGAACCAACACTCACAAGTTGAAGCACTCAGAAAAGGCGTTGATATTTTGGTAGCTACGCCCGGTCGTTTATTAGATTTAATGAACCAGGGTTTCATCAGCTTAAGCACCATCGAACTGTTTGTTTTAGACGAAGCCGACCGTATGCTGGATATGGGTTTTATCCACGATGTAAAAAAAGTGGTAGCAAAATTACCTGCAAAACGCCAGACTTTATTTTTCTCGGCAACTATGCCAGATGAAATTCAGAAGTTAGCCAATACGATATTATCTAACCCTACGAAAGTTGAGGTTACTCCAATTTCTTCAACTGCTGAAACTATCGTTCAATCGGTTTATTTTGTTGATAAACCAGACAAAAAGAAGTTATTGATTCATCTTTTGGAAGATAAGGATATACAAACGGCTTTGGTTTTTACGCGTACAAAACATGGTGCAGATAGAATCGTAAAGGATTTAGCGCATGCCGGAATTAAAGCCGCTGCTATCCACGGAAATAAATCACAAAATGCCCGTCAGCGGGCTTTAACGGATTTTAAAGACAGAAAAATCCGCGTTTTAGTGGCTACGGATATTGCTGCCCGCGGTATCGATATCGACCAGTTATCTCACGTTTTCAACTTCGAATTGCCAAATATTCCGGAGTCTTATGTACACAGGATCGGCCGTACGGGCCGTGCCGGCGCAAATGGTATCGCCATTTCATTCTGCGATGCGGAAGAAAATGAGTACTTACTAGACATTCAGAAACTGATCAAAATTACCTTACCAGTTGTTGATGACCATCCATATCCGCTAAGCTGGGAAAGCATGCTGGCTAAAAACCAGGTAAAACGCAAACCACAGGCACAATCTAAAGGTGGCGGCGGCGGCCCGAAAAGAAACAGCGGCGATGGAAACATGAGCGGCAAGCCCCGCAACGCCAGCAACAACAGACGATTTGGTGGTAATAGAAATAAGGCAAAAGCATAGTTGTTAAGCTAAAAGACCAAAGTAGAAAGACCAAAGCTTCTCTGATAATAGCACAAAACCCGGGTTATAGAAATATAAGCTCGGGTTTTGTTTTTAAATCCGTCGGCTGAAGCCTGACGGCAATGAATAGTTAAATCTATTCTGCGAACGAGTCGTTCTTGCGAGGTACGCATAAAAAACCCTGAGTTGATTGCTCAACTCAGGGTTCTTCTAATAAAAATTGCAGAAAAGCTTTCCGCTTTAGTCTTTAGGCTTTCACCTTAAACCACAACATTAATAATCTTTCCTTTCACGAAAATCATTTTCTTAGGCGATTTTCCATCTAAGTATTTGATAAATTGCTCATCCGCCAATAATATAGCTTCAACTTCTGATTGAGCCAAAGTTAAACTCAGGTTCAGGTTCATTTTCATTTTGCCATTGATGGAAACCGGATATGCAAATTCATCTTCTACCAAATGTTCAGGATTGAAAACAGGGAATTGGGTGTAAGACAAACTTCCTGGCTGGTTACCCAACTGAACCCATAATTCTTCACAGATGTGTGGCGCATAAGACGATAATAAAATTACCATATCCTGTAAGATGCTGCGTTTGTTACATTTCAAATCGGTTAATTCGTTTACTGCAATCATAAAACTGGAAACAGATGTATTGAAAGAGAAACGTTCAATATCATCCTGCACTTTTTTAATGATTTTATGCAATGTTTTTAATTCTGCTTTGCTTGGTGCTGCATCGGAAACAGTGAATTCCCAGGCTTCATTATGAAATAACCTCCAGAATTTGCGTAAGAACTTGAATACACCTTCAATACCGTTTGTATTCCAGGGTTTGCTTTGCTCCAACGGGCCTAAAAACATTTCGTACATACGCAAAGTGTCTGCCCCGTAACGCTCAATCAAATCATCGGGATTAACAACGTTGAATTTTGATTTCGACATTTTTTCGACTTCAACACCACAGATGTACTTTCCGCCCTCAAGAATAAATTCAGCATTAGCATACTCCTCTCTCCAGGCTTTGAATTTATTTAAATCTAGTGTATCGTTCTCTACAATGTTCACATCAACATGCAATGCTGATGTCTTGTATTCCTTTCTTAAACCCGCAGAAACATAAGTATTTGTCGGTTTCCCGTCGGCATCATTAATTCTGTAAACAAAATTACTCCTACCCTGAATCATCCCCTGGTTAATCAGTTTTTTGAACGGTTCCTCTTCTTTAGTATAGCCTAAATCTTTCAGAAATTTGTTCCAAAAACGACTGTATAATAAGTGACCAGTTGCATGTTCAGAACCACCGATGTATAAATCAACGTCTTTCCAGTATTCAATTGCATCTTTAGACGCAAAATCTTTGTCGTTATTCGCATCCATATAGCGGTACCAGTACCAGCTGCTTCCTGCCCAACCCGGCATGGTGCTTAATTCGTACCCCCCCGCCCCTGAAGGGGAGCTGTAGAAAAAGTTTTTAGCTCTCGCTAAAGGCGGTTCGCCGGTTTCAGTTGGTAAGTATTTATCAATTTCCGGCAAAATTAAAGGCAATTCTTCTTCCTTTATTAAATAAGGCAATCCATCTTTGAAGTAAACCGGAATTGGCTCGCCCCAATAGCGCTGGCGACCAAAAATCGCATCCCGCTGACGGAAGTTAACTTTTGCTTTCCCTACCTTTTCTGTTTCTAACCAGTTATTTAAAAACGGGACAGCTTCTTTATAGGTTAATCCATTGATGAAACCCGAATTGATGTATTTCCCTTCTTTAGTCGGGTCGGCTTGCGTATCAATATCTTTTTGTCCATCCAAAATCTGGATAATTGGCAAATTGAAATGTGTTGCAAACAACCAGTCGCGTTGGTCGCCGCTAGGCACGCCCATAACCGCACCCGTTCCATAACCTGCAAGCACATAATCCGCAATCCACAGTTGAACGCGTTCGCCATTTACAGGGTTATTTACATAAGTACCCGTAAAAGCACCCGAAACCGTTTTTGTGTCCGCCATCCGGTCTAATTCCGATTTTTTTTTGGTTTGAGCAATATAATTCTCAACATCAGCTTTTTGCGCTGGTGTAGTTAATTCAGCAACCCATTCGTGCTCCGGCGCTAAAACCAAATAGGAAACACCGAAAATCGTATCTACACGAGTTGTAAAAACTTCAATTTGTTTGTTATTACCTTCAACCTGGAATTTTACTGACGCACCAACACTTTTACCAATCCAGTTACGTTGCATTTCTTTAATCGGTTCCGGCCAGTCGATGGTATCCAATCCTTGCAAAAGCCGGTCAGAATAAGCGGTGATTCTCATGCTCCACTGCATCATTTTCTTTTGCTCAACAGGAAATCCACCGCGCTCCGAAAAACCATCTTTCACTTCATCATTTGCCAAAACTGTTCCCAAAGCCAGGCACCAGTTTACTGTACTTTCCCTCAAGTAAGTCATCCGGTATTTCAACAACTCCACTTGCTTTTCTTCTTCAGAAAAAGTTGCCCAATCGCTTGGCAAGAAAGATTTCACATCTTCATCGCAAACAGCTTTAACATCGGCTGTGCCAGATGAGTTGAATTTCTCGATTAGGGTTGTAATATCCTCTGCCCTATCAGTTTCAATATTATACCACGAATTGAACAACTGCATAAAAATCCATTGCGTCCATTTGTAATAAGATGGTTCGCTGGTACGCACTTCGCGGCTCCAATCGAAAGAAAAACCAATCTGATCCAACTGGCGACGATAGGTTGCTATATTAGCTTCAGTTGTAATAGCAGGATGCTGACCCGTTTGAATAGCATATTGTTCTGCAGGCAAGCCAAATGAATCATAACCCATCGGGTGCAAAACGTTAAAACCTTTAAGGCGTTTGTATCTGGAAAAAATATCCGATGCAATGTAACCCAGTGGATGACCAACATGTAAACCAGCCCCAGATGGGTAAGGGAACATATCTAACACGTAGTATTTTGGTTTTTCAGAATTGGTTTCGGCTTTAAATATTTGATTATCGGCCCAAAATTTCTGCCACTTTTCTTCTATTTCTTTGAATTGGTAATCCATTGCAGGTTTTAAATTTTTAAAGACGCAAAATTACGGAAATAAAGGGGTTTAGTAAAACATAATTTTTGCCACGTAAATACCGATTTTCACAGAAAATCGATTTAGATGCGGGTTCCAAATTAGGACGACTAGAAGTTGTAATTCATCTTGTGGCTGGTTTTTTACTGATTTTATAATGAGCTAAATCACGCGAAACACAAAAGCAGCACCTTGTTATTTTCCGCAGATTTAGATGATTTACGTAGACGGAAAATCTACGTGTATCTGTGTTATCCGCGAGAAAGTCTAACGCATTGCGATTGATCGTGAGAAGGTTTAGCATCATTAAGCATTAGTTCCTCACAGACCATGAATAATGTAGCTATTTTATCGGTGTGTGAGCCACAGACCGGGGAACGGGATAGTAATTGATTAATGATTAATTTTCAGATTAGACAGAATTACCGCACAAGCGCCAGCGCCGATAACCAGCATTATAACCGAAGCAATTATTAAGCGTAACGCAGGTTTAAGTGGTTGGTTCTTTATTGATTTTATTATAAGCTGGATCACTCCGACAAATAAAAGAATCCCAACAATAACCCAATAGATGATTATGCCCATAGTATGGTTAACTATTTGCAAGAATAACAGCGCATGCACCAAAACCAATCACAACCATGATTACTGAAGCGATGAGGAGCTTCAGACCTGGTTTAACCGGTGAATTATTTGACGCAGCTGCAATCATCATAATTATGCCAACAACAAACAAAACCACTGTCGCCAGTCCATAAAGTATCAGAAGAAAAAACAGCATACTATTTCATATTTAATTCAGCCCTTATGGTATCGATTTTATTATCGCGATAAAAAATATTCATGGTTTCGAAAGGAACGATTTTATATTTCTCACTCACAATGTGTACACACGATTTCTTTACTGCGCGAACATCAAAATCCAATGGGTCCATGAAATTCATTATAATAATACGAAAAAGATTGTCATAACTCAAGTTATCAGACTTCACCTTGGGCAAACAGCACATTAACTCACCAAAAGTATCTTCAGCACAATCGACCGATACGCCGGTGCTAAAAAGGTTGAGCATATGCTCTTTCAACTTTTCATCATGTTCAAAAACGATTGTATTTTTTGAGTTATTCAATAAATCTTCAGGATTTATGAGGTGCGTCATCGGAATCACTTCGTCGCCGATTTTCAAAGCATAAGCCATGCAAAGTGCATCAGGATTACAGGGAACAGGGATTAAATCTTGTGGCGTAAAAGTTGGATATTGCTCATAAATTTTCCTGCGAACCTCGGTTAATGTAATTCTGCCGGCCTGATCATTATAATCATCATTTCTGCCGGCAACCTGTGTTGGCTGAAAAGTAACCCCGCGGACACATTTCTGTTTAGTAGCGTAATCAATGATATCGCCGATTTCCCCATCATTCAGCCCTTTTTGTAAAGTTACAACCAGGGTTGTTGATACGTTAAACTGATTAAGATTGGCAATTGCTTTCCTACGAACTTCTGTCAAATCCTCCCCTCTTAAACGCGTCAGCACATCGGCATTAAAACTATCGAACTGTAAATAAATTTCGAAGTCGGGCATATAAGAAGCCAGCTTTTCCACGAAGTTTATATCCTTGGCAATCCTGATTCCGTTTGTATTAACCATTAAATGTTTAATCGGTTTGGTTTTGGCCAAATCCAGAATCGCGAAAAAATCAGGGTGAACGGTTGGTTCACCTCCCGACAACTGAACAACATCCGGCTCGCCTTCATTGGCAACTACAACATCCATCATGCGCTCTATTTCTTCAAGCGTTCGGTGCCTGCCATAATTCGGAGATGACATGGCATAGCAAGTCGGGCATGCGAGATTACACCTGTCGGTAACTTCGATAACAGTTAAGCACGAATGCTGCTCATGATCAGTACACAAGCCGCAATCATAAGGGCAGCCGTAATGCACTTTGGTATTAAACTTAAGCGGCATTTCCGATTGCTTGTTGTAATTCCTTATCTGCTTATAATATTCCACATCATCGGCAATCATTACCTTACTGTCTCCATGTGTTTTACAGTTTTTCAGCATAAAAACCTTAGCATCCTGAAAAACAATTTTTGCATCGCAAAGCATAAGGCATTCAGGACAAAGGCTTTTAGTATAGTCGTAGTAAATATAATCTCTGGTATTAGCCATATTCTTTAGTTTGTTCAGTGAAGGTAGATTTGACTATTCTGATTATGAATCTATAATAATAAAGAAAGATAAACAATGCCGACCAATGTATGCTACTTAAATTTAAGAATAACGGCTCATAAGGCTTGATGAATTCGATGAGGAAGCGAAAAAGAAAATACAAAACCATTAGAAGTTTAAAGCGATCGCCATTTAACAGGATTTTCTTTTTAAGAAACCTGAAAAGCAACAGTAGTGTAGTTAAAAACACCATCTCATAGAGCATAATTGGATGCCTTTTAATGCCATCGCCTAAATCCATTCCCGCAAAAAAGGTTGTCGGCACCCCAAAGGTGGGTTCATCAATTCCCATTGAAAAACAACCTATCCTACCGATAAATAACGCCACAATAATTGGCGTAACGTATAAATCGCCAGAAGCAATGTTGACACCAATAATCTTTTTTATTAATTCGACGCCAAATAATCCGCCGAGCAAACCACCCACAATCGTTTTACTTTGATATAAGGTGAAAAAAGTAATGTGATTCAATTGTCCTGGTGTTTCCAAAATTGCGACAACCCTCGAACCGATTAAGGCGCCAAGCATTGCGCCCAACATGATCCACAAACGATTTTCATCCGAAATCTGATCTGTTGTACCTTTTTTTAGATAATAGTAAACCCTTACACCAATTATAAATGCCAGCGTTTCAAAAATATAATGGTAGTGGTAATATTCACCAAAAAGCTGGAACTGGAAAGGAAACAGGTGATTCGTGCTCAATAATTATTTAAGGAAAAGCCTTACAAAAACAGGCAAATGGTCAGAAAAATAGCCTTTGTCTTTACTGTCGCTAAGTACAGCAAACTTTTGAACTTTAAAGCCTTTATTTACAAAAATATAATCGATTCGATTTTTTAATTCGCTATTGAAATCAAAAGCGTTGAACGTACCTGATGGACCATAAGGTTTTTCAGTTGAAATTTCTTTTGCATCCTGCAGGAAAGATTTTATGGTTGCGATAGCCTCCGTTTCCGGCGTAACGTTTAAATCGCCAGTATAAATTACAGGTAACGTTGGTGCAATTTCCTGTATCTTTTGTTTAATCAGCTTTGCTGATTCTATTCGTGCCTTTACGCCGACATGGTCATAATGGGTGTTAAAAACAATGAATTCCTGTTTATTCAGATTATCATAAAGTTTTACCCAACTGCAAATTCTTGGCAAAACAGCATCCCAGCCTTTTGAAGGAACATCAGGCGTTTCAGATAACCAAAAAGTACCGCCATCCTTTTTTCTAAATCGGGTTTTATCGAAATAAATTGCAGAAAATTCGCCTTTGCGCTTGCCATCATCGCGACCTACGCCTACAAAATCGAAGTTTGTATTTTCGCTTAAGGAATCGAACTGTTCTGCCAAGGCTTCCTGAACGCAAAAAATATCGGCATCATGAAATTTAACCAATGCTTTGACATTATCTTTCCGGTTTGGCCACGCATTTATACCGTCACCGGGATTATTGTAGCGAATATTATAAGTAATTACATTAATCGGAATTTGTTTTTTCTGAGCAAAAACCGAAATGTTAAAGCACAGACATAAGCCTAATATAAATATTTTCATACGGCCAAATTACAAAATTGTTCCTTTGATAAATTACTTTAATGTTAAATCAATGCGATCAATTAAATTTTAGAGCAAGCCTTCATCTTTGTAGCTATAATAGCCACTATCTGTAAAGATAAGGTGGTCTACAACATACAAATTTAACATTGTACCCGAAGCTGCTAAATTTCTGGTCAGTTTATTATCGCTTTCGCTAGGCCTTAAATTTCCGGATGGATGGTTATGTGCCAGAATAATGTTGGCCGCATTATTTTCTAAAGCTATCTTAAAAATAATTTTAGGATCGGCTACCGTACCAGCCTGCCCACCTTTGCTGATGAGATGCTTACTGATGATTTTATTAGAACGTTTCAATAGTAAGATCCAAAATTCTTCATGATTTAAATGAGCAAAAGTGGGGTGCATATATTTATAAACATCACTTGAAGCAGTAACCTGAATGGTTTCTTCATTTGCATGTTCATTACGTCTTAAACCCAATTCCAATGCAGCCACTATAGAAACCGCCTTTGCCTCTCCGATGCCTTTAAATTTTGAGAGTTCTGAAATAGAGGCTTTACCCAATTTGGTAAGTTTATTTTCGTAAAAACTTAAAATCCGTTTACTCAAATCCACAGCGGTTTCATTCTTATTGCCGGAGCCTATCAAAATGGCTATCAATTCAGCATCCGTTAGATGCCTTCTCCCGTTTAATAAAAGTTTTTCTCTCGGTCTGTCTTCTTCAGCCCAAAGTTTTATACCAATTTTTTGTTCGTAATGAGCCATATTTCTCGATAAAAAAAAAGGCATCCCAACTTTTGGTTGGGATGCCTTTCACTAATATCGTAAAAAAAATTAGCTTATGCTAAACCGTTAACGAATTTAGTTAATTTCGATTTATTGTTAGCTGCTTTGTTTTTGTGAATAACGTTTTTCTTAGCTAAACGATCCAACATAGAAATTACTTTAGGCAATAAATCTGAAGCAGTTTTTTTATCTTCAGCTGCACGTAATCTCTTAATAAAAGTACGTGTAGTTTTTGCCTGGTATCTGTTACGTAAACGTTTTGTAGCGTTTGCTCTAATTCTTTTTAATGAAGATTTATGATTTGCCATTTTAATTTAGCCTTTTATTTTTCTTAATCGTTTCCTATAATTCGGGTTGCAAATATAGGATTAATGTTTTTAAATCGCAAAACACTTTTTGTTTTTTTATTGATTTTTTTTCAACCCTTTATTTAACACACAAAAATAGCTTTAATTTACTCCAGATCAATAATAAATATCACAAATAACGCCCTCCACTAAAATAGATGTTTAAAAATGCTATTTTTGGTGAAACGAATTTTGAGTGAAAAAACGAATAGCCATCTTTGCTTCGGGTTCGGGCTCCAATGCCCAAAAACTCATGGAGCACTTTAAACGAAGCACCGATACAGAAATTGCTCTGGTATTAACAAACAATGCAGAAGCTTATGTTTTGCAAAGAGCTGATAATTTTGAAATTCCAAGTCATATTTTTGATAAGCATGAATTTTATAAAACAGACGACGTTATCGATTTATTAAAAAACCTAGATATAGATTTCATTGTGCTCGCAGGATTTTTATGGCTTATTCCTAAAAACTTAATTGCTGCTTATCCTGGAAGAATAATCAATATACACCCTTCAATTTTACCAAAGTTTGGTGGCAAAGGCATGTATGGCGACCATGTGCACAACGCTGTGCTCGCTGCAGATGAACCAGAGGGCGGAATTACCATTCATTATGTTGATGAAAATTATGATGAGGGAGAATATATTTATCAGGCGAAATATAAAATCGATAAGAACGATAATCTGGAGATGGTTAAGTTTAAGGGTCAGCAATTAGAACATCTACACTACCCCAGAATAGTAGAAAGTATTGTTAAAAAGATAAAGAAATAGTATAATTCAAACAATTAAATCTTGATTTTCTAACAGACCACTTCATTTCAAGTTTCAACACGGATTTATCCATCTAACGTGTAACGGTATTAATAATATTTACATTGAAACGGATAGCCAGATGTTTAAAATAATTGCTCAAAGGACGATTATAAATTTTCTACTCGTTTTAAGCTTTAAATTGTTAAAAAAATCATCGTGTTTTACTACCTTTGCGGCTCAAAATTTACAGTAGAATGAGTCAGCCCATTAAAATCAAAAACGCTTTAATTTCAGTATATTATAAAGACGGTTTAGCCCCATTGGTAGAATTATTAGCCGCACAGGGTGTGCAGTTATACTCGACAGGTGGAACAGAACAATTTATTAAAGATTTAAACCTACCCGTTACAGCTGTTGAGGATTTGACCGGCTATCCATCGATAT
>Ga0247804_10000748_pt1 | contig 14956 bp, 12 predicted proteins | sample UWRJL029104C1_FD_181142 | JGI IMG/M metagenome (GOLD analysis project Ga0247804, IMG submission 181142) | Plant litter microbial communities from Arlington Agricultural Research Station in Wisconsin, United States - UWRJ-L029-104C-1 | ecosystem: Environmental > Terrestrial > Plant litter >...
AGGGAGGCGCGGTCGTCGTCATCGAGGGGCATTTTGCGGGCCACCGAGCGCAGCGAGCCGAGCAGGGCGGGCAGCACTTTGAGGAGCTTGCTTTCGGTGGTGGTGGCGCCTTCGGTGTTTTCCTTGGTGGAGGTGGTGCCCTGCCCGACGCTGGTTTGGAGCAGGCCAAAGGCTTTGATTACATCGGCGCCTTCGAGCACGGCGGCGGGGCTGGCGGAGAGGTCGCGCTGCAGGAGAAACTTGGTGAGGGTTTCGCCCATGCGGTACTGGTTGAGTTGTTCTTTATCCATCTGAGGTAGAAATGAAAAAGGACGCCAGCGGAGTGACTGGCCCCGGCACAAACTTAGCAAAACATTTTATAATACACTCCTTTTCCAAATGGGCTGGCCGCAGGGGTTTCGGAGTTGTCCAAAGAAGCTTCGGAGCGCAGTAAAGAAGCGTCGGAGTTGCTCAAAGAAGCTTCGGAGGAGCCCAAAGAAGCTTCGGAGCTGCTCAAAGATGTTTCGGAGCAAGACAAAGAAGTATCGGAGGAGGTCAAATACGCTTCGGAGGCGCCTAAAGCAGTATCGGAGCAAGACAAAGACGCTTCGGAGCTGGGTAAAGAAGCGGCGGAGCCGGGCAGTCTATTTCGATTCACGTCGCCGGCTCCACTCGTAGCCGATGATGGCCGGCACGTAAAACGTGACGTCGGCCGCGAACTTGGCCAGCACCACGCCCCAGCCGAAGTGGCCCAGCCAGCGCGGCACCCAGTAGAGCAGCGCGGGGCGGATGAAGAAGCTGTCGAGCACCTCAGCGGCGCCAAACTCCAGCAGCAGCGCCCGCCCCACGCGGCCCGCCCGGGCCCAGTTGAGCGGCCGGGCCTGCCAGGCATCGCGCCCGATGATATAGCCAAAGAAGGCCACGTTGCCGGCCCAAGTGGCGGCCAGGGCGGCCTGTACGCCGCTGTGGGTGGCGCGCAGCACCAGCGCCGCCGCGCCCAGCGTGGCCGCCAATGACAGGGCTTCGGCGGGCAGGTAGCGGGCGGCCCATTCGCGGAGCTTGGGATGGATGGCAGGCAAGCCGGGGAGCGGGGTTAGCGGTGAAAAATGGCTTTGACGTCGGCTTCCGGCGACGTGATATCCGCGTCTTTCGGCGCGTGGCGGCCATCGAACAGGAGTACGCCCCAGGCAAACGTCTGCTTGCGCAGGTCAACTATCCGCACCGAGCCATCGGCCAAAAGGAAGCGCAGTTTGGGCGCCTGAGTGTAGACAACCTTGATGTTGCGCTTGCGCAGGTAGGTTTCCGTTTCCGACATGTAGAACATCATGTCGTCGGCGACGGTGTAGAAATCCGACGTGTCGGGCTCCTGGGTCTGCTTTTTCAGCTCGTCGATGCGCTGCAGATTGGGCGAATACGACACGGCGCAGGGCGTGCTAATCGTGGGCAAGACAGTGGCCGGGCGCGGCTTGGCGCTTTTCGGCGGGGCCTTCTCAGGAGGCGCCTTCGGGGTGGTTTGCGCGGTTTTCGCCGGGGGCGCTTTGGGAGTGGTTTGCGCCGTCTGCGCGGGGCGCGTCTGGGCCCCGGCCGTACAGGCCAGGGCCACTAAAATGCTTAGAAACCAGGTTGCCATACCCGAAGGTAAAGCACGCGCCGAACTACCAGGCTTACACCGCCTGCAGGGCCGCCACGTCCTCGGCCGTGAGCAGCAACTCGGTGGCTTCGAGCAGCTCCGTCACTTGCCCGGGGCTGGTGGCGCTGGCAATGGGCGCCGTGATGCCGGGCGCCTGCATCAGCCAGGCCAGGGCCACTTGCGCGAGGGTGGCGGAGTGGACGTCGGCCACGGCATCCATGGCCGTGAGCAGCTTTTGGCCCTTCTCGTTGAGGTATTTCTGGCCGATGCCCTGGCCGCGGGGGCTTTGCTGGAGGTCGTGCTGGTCGCGGTATTTGCCGGTGAGGAAGCCGGCGGCGAGGCCGTAGTAGGGGATGACGCCGATGCCGCTGTCCTGCACGATGGGCAGCAGGTTTTGCTCGAAGTCGGCGCGGTCGTAGAGGTTGTATTCGGGCTGCAGGCTTTCGTAGCGGGGCAGGCCATTCTTGGCGGCGTCGAGAGCCGCCTGCAGGCGGTCGGGGGCGAAGTTGGAGGCGCCGATGGCGCGGATTTTTCCTTCCTGCAGCAGCTCGGCGTAGGCTTCGAGGGGCTCGGTCACGGGGAGGCTCAGGTCGTCTTTGTGCGACTGGTAGAGGTCGATGTAGTCGGTTTGGAGGCGGCGCAGGGAGTCTTCCACGGCGCGCTTGATGTAGGCTTTGGACAGGCCCCGGTGGTCGGCGTCGATGTTGTAGCCCACTTTGGTGAGGATAAGGACATCGTCGCGCCGGCCGCGCTGCTGCAGCCACTTGCCAATCACGGTTTCGGACTGCCCGCCGCCCTCGTTGCCGGGCACCCAGGCCGAGTACACATCGGCCGTGTCGATGGCGTTGCCGCCGCCGGCCACGAAGGCGTCGAGCACGGCGAAGGAAGTTTGGGTATCGGCCGTCCAGCCGAAGACGTTGCCGCCCAGCACGAGCGGCACCAGGTGCAGGCCGGAGTGGCCCAGTTCACGGGTAGTTGCCATTGGGAGTAATTAAAAATTAAGAATTAAAAATGGGGTGATTATTCTTCGTAGAATTCCAGCGGCAGGCCGTCGGGGTCGGTGAAGAAAGTAAAGCGGCGGCCGGTCAGCTCGTCCACGCGGATGGGCTCGTAGCCTACGCCGTGGGCGTCGAGCCGGTGCAGGGCGGCGGGCAGGTCGGCCACGGCGAAGGCCAGGTGGCGCAGGCCGGTGGCCTCGGGGTAGCTGGGGCGCGGCGGTGGGCTGGGGAAGGAAAACAGCTCGATGAGGTACTGGCCGTTCAGGCCGAGGTCGAGCTTGTGGGAGTCGCGTTCGGCGCGGTAGGTTTCGGCCAGGATTTCGAGGCCCAGCACTTCGGTGTAGAAGCGCTTGGCGGCCGGGTAATCGGCCGTGATGATGGCGAGGTGGTGGAGGCGGAGGAGCATGGGATGACGTCCTGTTTATCCCGTTCTTACTCCCGCACCCACACCGTTTTCGCCGCCACCGGCCCGCGCTTGCCCGCATCCGAGGGCACCTCCACGTACCCCAGCTGGAAGAAGCCCAGCAGCCGGTCGTCGGGCCCGAGGCCGAAGAACTCCTTGGCCTGCTCATCATACGTCACGCCGCCGCTGCTCCAGTAGCCGCCCAGGCCGTAGGCGTGGGCCGTGAGGTGGAGGTTTTGCACGGCGCAGGCCACGGCTTCGATTTCCTCAATTTCGGGCAGGCGCAGGGCGGTGCGCTTCATGGCAATGGCGATGACGTGCGAGCATTGCGTGGGGTTGTTGCGCAGCTTGTTGTACTTGCCCTGCTGGAACCTTTCGCCGGAAAGCTCCTTATACAAATCGGCCTGGAAGACGGCCAGCTTCTCCAGCCCCGCGCCGGTGAACACGGTGAAGCGCCAGGGCTCCGACTGCTTGTGGCTGGGGGCCCAGTTGGCGTTTTCGAGCAGTTGCCCGATGATATTGTCGGGAATGACTTTGCCCGGCACAAACTGCGGAATGAACACGCTACGGCGCGTGCGGATGAGGGTGTTGAGCTGGTCGGTATCGAAGGGAGTGGACATGCGAGGGAAAAATTCTTTCGGTTTCAACCAGCAGAAGCCGCCGAAGGTTGGGCGCTACGCAACGCGGCGCGTGCGGCAGGCGGGCAGCCAGCAGGTGTTGGCGCACACGGGGCACTCCTGGCGCGGGGCCGGGTGCCAGTGGCCCACGTAGCCGCAGTCGGTGCAAGCGTAGTCGCCGGCTTCGGCAATGCCGGTGAGGGGCTTGTTTATTACATCGGGCAGAATGTTGAGGCCGGGCTGCACCTCGCTATCCTCGTAAAAAAAGGCCGTGACGTGGCCGGTGGCCTCAATGTAGGCGCGGCGCACCTGCCCCAGATGTTCCACCTGCAGCTGCCGCAGCTGGCCGAATAATTCTTTCTGGGTCAGATTCTGGTCCTTCAGGGCTTGGTATTCCAGGCGGCCATCGGCCACCAGGCACACCGGCGTCCCCTCCAGCCAGTCGCCGAACTTCGGGAACCACTCCGTGAGGCGGTTGAACAGCCAGTACAGGCCCATGATGACGCCGATGGCCACGGCGGCATACAGCACCGGCAGGTCGTGGTACACCATCACGTCGCCGGCCGCCGAGCCCAGCGCCAGCAGAATGCTCAGCTCGAACAGCGAGAGCTGCCGCACCCCGCGCCGGCCCGACACGCGCAGCGCGGCCAGCACCAGCAGGTAGCCGATGAGGCAGCGGAGCACGATTTCGAGCAGAAACAGCGGCGGCGCGTCGTTGGAAATAAAAAAGCGTTGCCAGTCGAAAGGCTGGATGTCGGCGGCGAGAAAGGGCATGCGGGCAGGCCCGCTGATAGACGAACCACTGCCAATACCTTGTTTGGTGCAGGGATGTTGCCCGGAGGTGAAGTCAGGAGCTTGCCCGGCCGGCAAAAAAGCAAAGCCCCGGCAGGACGGCACTTTGGTGTCGTTCTGCCGGGGCCGGGGGTTCGGAAGCCGCTACTGGCGCGCTAGGGCTGCACCAGTCGCTGCCGGGCCCGCAGGCCGCCGGCATCGCGCAGCTCCAGCCAGTAGATGCCCGCCGCCAGCTGAGGCAGCGTTAGCGCCAGCGGCTGCGCGGCACTGGCCCAGGGAGCCGTCAGGCACGGCCGGCCCAGGGCATCAAACAAGGTGGCCGTGAGCGGGCCGGTACCGGGGGCACTGCCCGTCCAGCGCAGATTGAGGGTGCCCGTCAGGGGATTAGGGTAAGCTGCCACCGCATTCAGGGTAGCGGCTGCCCGCGTGGCCAGGGGCGCAAACGTGCCGCTGCCCAGGCGGTACACGGCATAGCTACTCGTGAATCTGGCCGAGAAGAAGACGTCGGTGCCCGTGCCAAAGAGCAGCTCGGCGCCCGAATAAGGCCCGATGGCGCTGGTGAGCGTGCCGAAGGTAGTGGTGGCATTGGCGGGGGCCAGCAGGCGGGTGCCGGTCATGGTGCCGTCGCTTTCATACAGCAGGTAGTTGCTCAGCGCGGGCCGGCCCGTGAATATTACTTTGTTGTTGAAGCGAAACAGGTCGAAAGCGTAGCTGTCGGCGTTGCCCGGGCCAATTTCGCTGAGCTGCCGGGTGTTGGCCGCCGTGCCGTCGGTCGCCCACAGCTCGCGGCCGCTGGTGGCCGTGACGGCCGTGAAGAAAAGCTGGGTGCCCGCCACCGTAAACTTGCCCGGAGTGCCCGACCCCGTGCCCGGGTTCAGGTCTTTCACCAGCTGGGTGCCGGCGGGGGTGCCGTCGGTGGCCCACAGCTCGATGCCGGCCGAGCCGGGCCTGAAGGCATCGCGCACGCCGGCAAAATAATAGCGCCCGTTAAACAGCGTAAATGCCTTCTCGCCCACGTAAGGCTCGACGTCGGACAGCTGCTGGGTCCCACCCGTGGTGCCATCGGTGTACCACAGGCTGCGGACGTTGTTGGCGTAGGCCGAAAACACCAGCCGGTTGTTGATTACATTGAAATGGTCGGGGTAGCCGTCGCCGCCCGGCGCACCGATAAACAGCTGGGTGCCGGCGGGCGTGCCATCCGTGCGCCACAGCTGGTGGCCGGCGGCAGTAGTGTGGTGCGTGAAATACACGTAGTTGCCATATTTCCGCATGTCCCGCGTGGTGGAGTAGCGGTTGCCCGGTGTGGCCGTCAGCTTGATGGTACCGGCCGGGGTGCCGTCGGAGCTCCACAGCTCGGCGTCGTTGTTGCTCTGCTCTACCCGGAAGATGAGCTTGCCGTTGAAGACTTCCGTGTCGTCGGCGTTGAGGTGCAGCCGTGGCGAGTTGAAGCTGGTTAGCTTCACGGTACCGGCCGGGGTGCCGTCGGTGCTCCACAGCTCCTTGTTGCCCGAGCTGGGAGTGCCGCTGTCAAGAGCTTTGAAGTATAGGCGGTTGCCTGCGACTATCGGGTCTACCGGGCTGCTGGCATTGCGCGAATAGAGCGCCCCGCCGGGGTAGATGTCCTTCACCAGCTGGGTGCCGGCCGTGGTGCCATCGGTGCTCCAGAGCTCTGCGCCCACCGTGGGGTCGTTATAAGTAAAGTAAAGCCGGTTGTTGAAGACGATAAGGGGGCGCCAGTACAGCGTGAGCGCCACCCGGGGCACGGCACTGAACAGGCTCGTGCCGGCGGGAGTGCCGTCGGTGCTCCACAGCTCGTCGCCGGTGCTGTAGTACACCCGGCCCTTAAACGTGATGGGCAGGCTCGCCGTGCCGCTGGTGATGTAAGTGGGCGTTTGGGCCGCGGCGGGCAGTAAGCCGGCCAGCGCCAGCAGCAGCACCAGCCATGTCGCTGAGAGAGAGGAGAGATTTTTCATAAAGAAGCGGGAGGAAGTTGCTACACAAAAGTCAGCCTCGTCCCACTGCTTCACAATACCCGGTTCTGGGTATTTTTCGGCGCTCATTTGCCGTGCTGGCTTCTCATTCTACAGTGCTTAGCACCCGCCAGCCGTGGGGCGGCACCGTCAGCTGCTGGGTGCCGGGCTTCACGCCGCTCGGGGCAAACACGTCCGCGTAGGGCGCGGGCGGGGCCGGGGCGGTCACGGTCTGGGGCGCGTCGGTCAGGTTGAGGGCGGTGAAAACGGCCGCCGAACCTTTGCGGCGCTCGAAAGCCACCACGCCGGGCGCCGTGGGCAGCAGCCGGAACTCCACGCACGGGTCGTAGGCGGCCAGGGCCGGATGGCGCTTCCTGAGCTGCAATAGCGTGGTGTAGAAGCCCTGCAGCGGGTAGCCGTTCCAGTTAATGGTGTCTTTATCAAAGAAGCGCAGCTTTTTGGGCGAGGCCGCTTCCTGGCCGCTGTACACCATCGGAATGCCGGGCAGCAGCGTCGTGAGCACGGCCAGCGGCTGCACGTTTTTACCCAGGCGCAGGCTTTCGGGGTTGTCCCAGGAGTTCACGTCGTGGCTGCTGGTGAAGTTCATTAGCTGCACGCCGGCCGGGTACATCCGGCGCTCATCGGCAAAGTAGCGGGGCAGGGCGGCGGTGGTTTTGGTGCCCTGCGCGATGCTGTCGATGAGGTAGTGCAGGCGCAGGGCGTAGTTCGAGTCGAAGGCCTTTTCGAGCAGGTGGGTATTGGGGGTAAATACGCCCTTGGGCAGGAAGGGCGGGTCGTGTAGCTCGTCCCACTCGGCCAGCATGAAGACGGGTTTCAGCTGCTCCAGCTCGGCCCGCGTGGCGTCCCAGAATTCCGTCGGCACCATACCCGCCACGTCGGCCCGGAAGCCGTCGAAGCCCGCTTCCTTCACCCAGAAGGCCATGCTTTCAGTCATGTACCGGCGCAGGGCGGGCTTGGAGTAATCAAGGTCTACCACGTCCTGCCAGTCGCTCACGGGCGGCAGCAGCTCGCCTTTGGGGCCGCGGGTGTACCAGTCGGGGTGCTGCTCGATGAGGGCGTTGTCCCAGCTGGTATGGTTGGCCACCCAGTCCAGAATGACGTGCATTTTCCGCTTGTGCGCCTCGTCGATGAGGTGCTGCAAATCGGCCATTGTGCCGAACTCCGGGTTCACCGCCCGGTAGTCGCGCACCGAGTACTGGCTGCCCAGCGTACCCTTGCGGTTTTTCACGCCGATGGGCTGCACCGGCATCAGCCACAATATCCCCACTCCCATGCTATCGAGTCGGTCGAGATGCTGTTCTACGGCCCGGAAAGTGCCTTCCGGGGTGTACTGGCGCACGTTTATCTGGTACAGCGTGGCATGGGTGGCCCACGCTGGGTGCCTGATGGTGAACGGGGCCGGCACCGGCGGGCAGCTGGCTGTTTCGGTGGGGGCCGAGTGGCAGGCGGCCAGGGCCAGGAGGGGGAGGAGGAGGAGGGAGCGGCGCATGGCGCAAGGTAATATCCGCTGTAATAGAACGTCATCCGGAGCGCAGCGAAAGGACCTCACCCGCTTCTCTGTGGTAGTAATCATTTACTATTCCGACCGGCGCGGGCGAGGTCCTTTCGCTGCGCTCCGGATGACGTTCTATTGCCCCGCCCCCGGGCGCTTGCGCTCAAACCACCGGCAGCGCGTGCCGCTTTCCATAAAAACATTGCCCCGCTGCAGGCCAATCTTTTCCAGAATGCGGCAGGAAGCCAGGTTTTCCACATCCGCGTAAGCACACAAAGCGGGCAATTGCAACTCCTCAAACCCCCGATTATACCACGCCTGCGCGGCTTCGTAGCCGTAGCCCTGGCCCCAGAATTCGGGGCGGAAGCGGTAGCCGAGGTCGTAAAAGTCGCGGCGGCCGTTCACCTCATCGGTCACCAGCTTCAGTCCGGCCCAGCCCATAAACTCGCCGGTTTCGCGGTGCAATACCGCCCAGCGGCCCAGGCCGTTCTCGCGGTACTGATTCTGAATGAAATCGATAGTAGCCACGCTCTGGTTCAGCTCCCGCACCACCGCCCCGCCGATGCCGCCCAGGTAGCGATGCACCAGCGGGTCCGAATCGAGCAGGAACATACCGGGCGCGTCGTCGGCTTCGATGGGGCGCAGGAGCAGGCGCGGGGTGAGCAGCGGGAGCATGGCAAGGATGAGGTTACGGCGTCACAATTAAACGCTGATGCTGGCCGCCGGTTTCGGCCACGTACACGCCGGGGGCGGCGTTGCGGGCGTCCCAGCGCAGGGTGTGGGCGCCCGGCGCGTCGGCCAGCGGCGCGGTGAATACCACCCGGCCCTGGCTGTCGGTGATGCGCAGCTGGCTGTCAGTGGCCCGATTAGCCTGATGACGGGTATAGTGCAACGTAGTGCCGTTGGGCCCGAATGTGCGGTCGTTGGGGGCTTCCAGGGTCAGGGCGTCGGGGGCGTCGTCGCGGCGGGGCTGGGTGTCAATTTTCAGCCCGCGAATGCTCACGGCGGTGCCCGCATTCATCAGGAAATGAATGTCCAGCTCGCGGCGCTCGGGGTGGTAGCTCCAGCCTTCGGCCGGGGCCAGCTGGCCGTCGAGGAATACGGCCGTGGGCGGGGCGGCCACGCGCTGCACCAGCAGCTTCACCAGCCGGAATACGGGTTGGCCGGGGTAGTCGCCGTCGCTGCTCAGCAGCACGTCGGTCTGGTCGCGGCCCCAGAAGCCGCGCAGGGTCAGCGTCTCAAACTCCTTCTTGACCAGGGCCTGGGCCGAGTGGCCATCGTCTTCATACATCGTGAATTCCGATTCGCCCACGCGCGGGTCGGGGTAGTAGCGCAGCAGCAGCGTATCGGGGCGGTAGAGGGCGGTGCTGGGCTGGTAGGGCGTCATCGGCACGAAGGCACCGGCCTTCACCAGCAGCGGGGTGCGGGCGAGGGGGGCGGGGATGGCGGCGGTGCGGCCGCCCCGGTAGGTTTGGTTGGTGTAGAAGTCAATCCAGGAGCCGGCGGGCAGCTCCACGTTGCGGCGGCGCTGGCTGGGGTGGAGGATGGGAGCTACTAATAAGTTGGGCCCTAATAGATACTGGTCGTTGGGGAGTTGGGTATCAGGTGTTGGGTATTTGGTGTTCGGTGTTAGGGAAGAAGCAGTTTTTCCCAAAGGCCCGACACCCAACACCGAAGCCCCACCGCCCGAAGCGGTTTCTTCACTGCGGTATGGCCGGTCATAATCCATCGTCCGCGCCAGCGGCGTGCCCTTGGTGGTATTTTCCCAGGCCAGCGTGTAGAGGTACGGGTGCAGTTCATACCGCAGATGCGCCGCGTCGCGCACGGCACTTTTATACGGATTGGGAAACCAATAAGGCTCGGGCGGCACGCCCTCGCCGTGGGGGCGCATGATGGGGCAGAGGCTGGCCATCTGCAGCCAGCGGGTGTAGAGCTCGGGGTCGACGGCACCGACGCAGAAGCCGCCGGCATCGGAGTGCATGTAGCCCACACCCGCCTGGCCCATGCCCAGCATGCCGGGCACCTGGGCCTGCAGGCCGCTCCAGGAGCGGTTGATGTCGCCGCTCCAGGGGAAGACGCTGTTGCGCTGCAGGCCGGCCCAGCCCGAGCGGGCCAGGTTGAAGAGCCGCTCGTTGGGGTATTTCCGGGCGTAGTTTTCGGTGAAGATGCCGGCCCATTCCTGGCCGTAGGCGTTGTGCACCTGGCGGGTGGGGCCCCAGGCGTGCTGCATGGCCTCGGGGTGGTTTTCGGGCTCGCCGAGGTCGCTCCACCAGCCGGCCACGCCCTGGTCGTGCAGCTTTTTGTAGTAGCTCCACAGCCAGGTGCGGGCGCTGGGCTTGAAGACGTCGAGGATGCTGGCCGGCCCGGCCCAGAACGAGCCGACGGTGAAGGGCTTGCCCTGGCCATCGGTGCCAATCAGGCCCTGGGTGCGCACGGTGGAGTCGTTGCGCGAGGTGCGCATCACGTAGGGCTCGGAGATGAGGATGGTATTGACGCCGTCCTTTTTCAGCCTGGCCATCATGCCCACGGGGTCGGGGAAGTTGGGCCGGTACCAGTCGAGGTCGCCCTGCTGCTTGGTGCCGCCGAACCAGAACAAGTCGAGCACCAGCGCATCGAGCGGAAAGCCCTCGCGGCGCATGCGGCTGGCCACGTTGTACATCTCAATGTCGGTTTTGTAGCCGAAGCGGCTCTGGATGAGGCCCAGCGCCCAGCGCGGCGGCAGCGGCTGCCGGCCGGTGAGGGCGGTGTAGCGGTCGAGGATTTCGGCCTGGTTTTTCCCGGTCACCACGTAGTAGCAGAGCGAATTCAGCCCTTCGCCGCCGTATTCGAGCACGTTCTTATCAGTCTTGCCCAGGTCGAGGTAGCCGGCGGTGTGGTGGTCGAAGAGCAGCAGGTAGCCCCGGCTGCTGAGCACCACCGGCAGGGTGATGTTGAGGTTGGGCTCGCCGTTTTGGGAGCCGTAATGGGCCTGGTTGTAAAGCTCTAAGCGGTAGCCGCGCCGGTCGAGGGGCAGGGCGCGCGAGCCGGTGCCGTACAGGGCCTCGCCCGGCTGCAGGCGGAATTTCACGGCCGTGCCGCCAGGGGCGGGCGTGGTGGCCGGGGTGGGGGCGGCGGCGGTGGTGCGGTACGGGTTGGCGGCTTCGTAGCTGGTGCCGGTTTTGGTATCTTTAACGGTTACCTTTAAGGTCTGCTTGTCGACCACAATATCCAGGCAGTCGGCCTGATAGGTAAGAGTAGTCGGGGTCGAAAGAACCCCTGCGCAAACATCCGGGCCGTAGCGCTTCAGGGTTTCGGGCGCTGGCGGGCCGTCACAGCCAGGGCGACATGCTGTCAACTGCGGTTGGGGCGGCTGCGTGACGCTTATCGACGCATCGGCTTTGGGGAGCTGACCGGCAGCAAAGTATTCGACCTTAACGACCCCCGGTGCCCAGGGTCGCAACTGCAGGGTGCTGCCGTCGCTACCCTTGATGCGTAGCGTGGCTTTATAACCGTTTATCGCAGTTTTATCAACCAGCATGTGCGATTGATACCGCCCGCCCGGCACCACCCGCGCCGGCACCACGCGCTTACCGAATGGGTCATTCGCAGGCGGGCCATCACCGGCGCGCTGGGCCTGGGCGGGGGCGGCCAGCAGCAGCGCGGGCAGGCCCAGAAGGAGGAGGGAAGAAGGAAAAAAACGCGAGCGTCGGGAATTCATAGAAAGCACAGCCAAAACAGGAGGCAGCAAATTACGCCTGAACGCCGCACTCCGTCGATTTCAGCCTTGGCTTAGGAATCAGAAATAGGACTGCATAACAAAAAAACGCTACTGTACAAGGGTGTTTTTACCTGTTTTCGCACTTTGTTATGCCTCAGCTTTGCGCAAGTCTTGTACATTTGCCATATGTCAAACAAAACAGCTGCTTCCCCCTACGCCGCCGTTTTCATTGATTTTGAAAACGTCTATTATTTCTTAAAAAATCACTTTCATGACCCGCCCGACTTAAACGATTATACCCTGGAGCTGGTGCGCAAGCTGCGCGAGCGACTGGCCGAACAAGGCAACGACTGCCTGGTAATGAATGCTTATGCCGACTTCGAGCGCATGCCCTCGGCCCCCCAGGGCGCGCTGTACTTAGTAGGAGTGAGCACCCGCAACGTGCTGGGCACCGACCATAAGAATGCCGCCGACATGCAGCTCTGCATCGACGCGCTGGAAATTCTCTACACCCGGAAGGACATTGGGACATTCGTCTTGCTGGGTGGCGACCGCGACTACATTCCCATGCTGCAGCACCTGCGCCGGCAGGCCCGGCAGGTGATTGTGGCGGGGTTCCGCGAGGCTACTTCCGGCGACTTGCTGCAGAATCTGCTGCCGCAACACTTCTTCGATGCCCGCGACCTGCTCTCGGAAGAGACGATGACGGCGCTGGAACAGCGCCGCCTGGACCGGGCCAAGCAGCTGGAAGACAGCCGCCGCCTGCGCGAGCACGGCATGGCCGGCGCGCCCAACCCCATTGCGCAGGCCTTGCGGGCCAGCCAGGCCGCTGCCGCCGCTGGTGCCGATGAGAATGGTGAAACAACGGAGGAGAATGGCGAAGCCCGCGAGCCGGGCGTGGTGAACACGGCGCCGCCCGGCTACCCGGCCCTCACCAGCTCCATTGTCAATACCATTTCGAGTACGCCGCGGCCGTATGTGCCCACCATGGCCAGCAACCGGCCCATCACGACGCCGGAGGAGCCGGTGGCCTTTGCGCCGCCCAAGCGGCTCATCCGCGAGCACGAGCACCGGGTGCTGGAGCTGATGCTGGGTGAGTTTAGTAAGCTGGAGCTCAAGCAGCAGCGCCGCGTGTCGGAGCTGTGGTTGGGGCCGTTTATGCGTTTGCTGACCGATGCCCTGCCCGAACTGCCCGACTGGGAGCGCCGCGACCTGATTAACAAGCTGCGCGACGCCGGCGCCATCCGCATCGAGAAGCGCGAGGGCGAGCCGCACCCGTTTTCCGTCATCGTGGTTAATTATAACCACCCCGACGTGTGGGAAATGCACCCGGGGGGCGAGTAAGCTACAATGAGTGAATGAGTGAATTGGCGAAGGGGTGAATGGAAAATTAACAAACTAACCCATGCACTCCGCTTGCGTCTTTATCTTTGCACCGTGCTCCCCCGCACATCGAAAGGTAAGGGTGTTGGCCTTCGCCTTCACCCATTCATCCATTTGCCCATTCACCCATTAAATACAATGAGCTACTCTTCCCAAGCCGAAGCCAGCATTCTGTCCTTGTTCAACGCCGTGGGTTCCGGCTTTACGGGCGATGCCAGCCGCGGCCTCGACCAGATTGACGGCTGGCTGCAGGTGCTACGCACGGCCGACACCTCGGCCACCCGCACCATGGCGGCCGAGCTGGAAAACCTGGCCCTGCAGTTCCGCAGCAACAACCTGGCGGCGGCGGCCGAAACCATGCAGCGCCTGGGCGAGCAAACGGCCCAGGCTGCGGGCGCCATTCATTCCTTCGAGGGCACCGGCGACAAGCTGCGCGAGCTGAGCCAGAAGCTGATTGCCGCTGCCGGCAACCTGCGTTTCGTGGCCAAGGCGCCGCAGCCGCTGGAGCACTAAGCTGACATCCCGTCCCATGCCAAACGGCCCGCGCTCCTGAGAAGGGGCGCGGGCCGTTTGGCATGGGACGGGGCGGATGCTGGCCGCCGGTTAGCGGCGGGCCTGGGTGCCGGCCGGGGCCTCGCCCAGCAGACGGGCCATTTGGGCTTTCAGGGTTTGGAGGTCGGCGTGGTCGGTGGCGGTTTGGGTGCGCAGGGTGGCGTTTTCGGCTTGCAGGGCCTCTATCTGGGCTTGCTGCTCCTGCACGGCCTGCACCAAGGGCACGACGAACTGCGAGTAGGCCAGGGTGTAGTAGTCGCGGGCGCTGGCGGGGGCGTGTACGCCGTCGAACACAAAGCCCACGGCGCGGGCGGCGCGCTCCACGTCCTGGGCGAGGAAGCCGGTTTGGATGGCGGTGCTGGGGTCGGGGGTGAAGCCGGCGGGCAGGGTGCCGCGGCGCTCGAAGGCATCGAGCTTAGCGGCGTCGAAGCGGTAGGTGACGGGGCGCAGCTGGCGGATAAAGGCCAGGCCGGGCACGTTGGCCTGCACCTGGTACTTGAAGCGGGCGTCGGAGGGAGTGGTGTAGGCCACCGTGCCCTGGATGACGGTGACGTTGGTGTTGCCGAGGCGGATTTTGTTGCTGGCGTTCACGATGGCGCCGCTGCCGAGGGCCGTGGCGTTGGTGAGGGCCGCGGTACTCACGTTGCTGCCGTTGCCGAGGCAGGTGTTGTTGGTGCCGGTGGTGTTGACGTCGCCGCTGTTGGTGCCCACGAAGGTATTGTTGTCGCCGTCGGTGTTGTTGCCGCCGCTGATGCTGCCCAGGAAGGTATTGCGGCTGCCGGTGGTGGTGTTGTCGCCGCTGTTTTGGCCGAAGAAGGCGTTGTCGCTGCCGGTTTTATTGGAAAAGCCGCTGAAAGAACCCACAAAGGTGTTGTCGCTGCCCGTGGTGTTGGCCCCGCCGCTGCTGGCCCCGGTAAAGGTGTTGCCGGTGCCGGTGGTGGTGTTGTTGCCGCAGAGGGCCCCGGTGAAGGTGTTGCTGTGGCCGGTGGTGTTGGCCGTGCCGCTGCTGCGGCCGGTAAAGGTATTGTAGCTGCCGGTGGTGGTGGCGCGGCCGCTGCTGCTGCCCACAAAGGTGTTGTCCTCGCCGGTGGTGTTGTTCTGGCCGCTCACGGCCCCGAGGAAGGTGTTGTTTTCGCCGGTGGTGTTGGCGAAGCCGCCGTTGAGGCCCAGGAAGGTATTGCGGCTGCCGGTGGTGTTGGCATAGCCGCTGGCCAGGCCCACGAAGACGTTGCCGCTGCCATCGACGTTCTGCTGGCCGCTGCGGTGGCCCACAAACACGTTGTTGGCGCCGCTCTCGTTGTCGAGCCCGCTCCAGTGGCCCACGAAGGTGTTGCTGTGGCCGGTGGTGTTGGCCGCGCCGCTGCTGGCCCCGGCAAAGGTGTTGCTGTTGCCGGTGGTGTTGGCCTGGCCGCTGTTGAACCC
>Ga0247804_10000750_pt1 | contig 14937 bp, 16 predicted proteins | sample UWRJL029104C1_FD_181142 | JGI IMG/M metagenome (GOLD analysis project Ga0247804, IMG submission 181142) | Plant litter microbial communities from Arlington Agricultural Research Station in Wisconsin, United States - UWRJ-L029-104C-1 | ecosystem: Environmental > Terrestrial > Plant litter >...
ACGCGTTACGCACCCGTGCGCCACTTTCATATCCAGCAAGCTGGATAATCTCGTTCGACTTGCATGTATTAGGCCTGCCGCTAGCGTTCATCCTGAGCCAGGATCAAACTCTCCATTGTAAAATGTTGTTGTTTAATACTGACCAGTTTTAACTATTGTTAAAAATAGTCTTCTTTTTTAATTATGTCTGTCAGACATTGACTTTAAAATCAAGCTCCGGTATTCTGTACTTGAATCCGTACTTTATTACCTCGCTTGCGCATACATTGACATCTCTTTTAAGAACTTATTCGGCTAATACCTCACGGTAGCCTTTTTATATATCTTCGGGTTTCGTTTCTGCCGGTCGTATTCGTCCAGCATATCTTTCATCCGTTTCAATCTTTTTTATCCCTTCCCGACATCCGCCGTTCCGGTTTTGTTTTCCCCTTCGTTTCCGTTGGGAGTGCAAAGGTAAGAATCTTTTTTTAACCTCCAAATAAAATAAATTTTATTTTTTTGGCCTCTCTTTAATCCCTAACCCCAGCTTTTCAATTCTTTCCGCTCCTTCCGAACCGGGTTGCAAAGGTAATAAACTTTTCTCTTCTCACAAGAACTATTTTAAAATAATTCTAATCCCTTTCCCCTCACCTTTCAACCTTTTCCCTTTCTCCGAAGCGGGATGCAAAAGTAGAAAAATTTCCACAAAACACAAACTAACACCACAAAAGATTTTAATATTTATCGCAACTCATTAATGCTCAATAAGAAAAAATTAAACCAAACACAGAACTTTTTAGGGTGTTAAGTGTAATAGCGGGCTCTGCTTCTTAAAGCCATCAATTATCAAACTTATTCCAAAGGATTGATAGTATATATATGCATGAATTATGGATCCAGGTGGGAACCCAGGTTTTAAAAAACAGCATTGTGTTAGCTAAACCCGACCCAAATGGAAAACCCGCAAGGCGAAGCATGAGCCGAGGATTTGAAATGGAGGGCGGGAATTACATATAATAGCAGCACAAGCCCTGCTTTTCTAAAAATTAGTACTGCCCTGTACTTAATAAAACTAAGGTGCAGGCTTCCATAGGTTCAATTCCATGCGCATCCAGCAATTTTTCCAGTTCGTAATTTTCGGTGCCAGGATTAAAAATAACCCGTTTTGGTTTTATATCTAAAATATAATCGTGGTACTGTGCCTGTAAAGCCGGACCTATATATAAGGTTATCGTATCGATGTCATTGTGAATTTCGCCTGGTTTTTCTATTTCCACACCAGCAACTTCGCCATGTTTAATGCCAACGTTAACGATTTCATGATTGAAGCGTGTTAACATGTGCGCTGCTTTATATGCATACCGCGATGGATCTGGCGATGCACCAATAATGAGTGTCTTTTTCATAAATTAAAATTTTGATAATATTGCGATTTGACCAGAATGATAAGCATGGTGCTGAATTAGGCCATTTAACAACTCCGCATTTGTAACACCTGTACCTAAAGTAGCATTTCGTTCATCTTTTGTTGTATCATCCCATTGATTAGGCTTTATGTTTTCACAAAGACGAATCAATTCTTCATTGGCAATTTTAAAGTTAAAGATAATTTTCTCCCAAGCCTGTGGTGATTTTTCTGAAATAGCAGGCCAGTCTCCCATTTCAGGCTCGACCGCAGGATTTCCACTTAATCTCGAAGACACTTCTTCTGTCCAGCTTGTTAAATGCAAAGCAATTTCAGCTATAGAATGCGAATTTGGACTAAAATGCTTAAAAGCATTTCCAGGCTGTACATTATTTAATGTTTGCATAACATGGTTACCATGCCAGGCATCTCCATTGAACGCTTTCTTGATTTCGTTTATAATATTTAACATACTAAAACAACAAACGCGTTAATATTATGTTTTCTACATTGCGGAAAGGATTGCATTGGCACAATTAATTCCATCAATTGCGGCCGAGACGATCCCTCCTGCATAACCTGCACCTTCTGCACATGGGTATAAGCCTTTAACCTGAGGATGCTGAAAAGTTTCTTTATCGCGGGGAATTCGAACGGGCGACGATGTCCTACTTTCTACGCCAACCAAAATTGCTTCGTTTGTATAATAACCTCTTATTTTTTTTCCAAATAAAGGCAAGGCAACTCTCAAGCTTTCAGACACGAAATCAGGCAGAAGATTATCGAGCATTACACTTTTTGTTCCGGGCAGATAGGAGTTTTTCGGCAAATCGATAGATAGTTTATTGTTAACAAAATCCATCATTCGTTGGGCAGGCGCAACTAAATTGCCTCCACCAGCTTCAAAGGCACGCTTTTCTATTTCTGATTGAAAATTTAACATCCTTAAAGGGTCGTAACCCTGAACATCATCTAATGTCACCTGAACTACTGTACCTGAATTTGCAAATGGATTATTTCTTTTTGAAGGCGACCAGCCATTTACCACAATTTCATTTTCACCGGTTGCACATGGCGCAATAATACCCCCGGGACACATGCAAAAAGAGAATACACCACGGCTGCCGACCTGTTCTACTAAACTATAATAAGCCGGCGGTAAAAATTCAGAACGGATATCGCAATGGTATTGTGCTGAATCGATAATTTCCTGCGGATGTTCAATACGAACCCCTAAAGCAAAAGGCTTCGCTTCGATAAGAATATTTTTAGTGTTCAATAATTCATAGACATCTCTCGCTGAATGACCTGTAGCAAGAATGATGGTGTCGGCAAAAAGTTTGTCTTCAAAATTAATTTCAATACCTTTTATTTTACCCAACTCAATTAAAATATCGGTCATCTGGCTATCGAACATTACTTCGCCCCCAGCATTTAATATGGTATCTTTTATAGAAGTTATAATATGAGGCAATTTATTGGTACCAATATGTGGCCGTGCATCAATAGCGATATCCGGTTCAGCCCCATGATTTACGAAAACCTGTAATACCTTGTTTATATCACCACGTTTATTGGATCGTGTGTATAATTTCCCATCCGAATATGTTCCTGCTCCACCCTCGCCATAACAATAATTCGATTCTGTATTTACAACTCCTTGTTTATTAATAGCTGCTAAATCGCGGCGACGTTGCTTAACATCTTTTCCCCGTTCTATAATAATTGGCTTTAAACCATTTTCTATGCATTGTAATGCAGCAAATAATCCGGCCGGACCTGCACCAATAATTAGTACAGGTTTTGCATCACTGACATTTTGATAGTTTATCGTGTGAATCTGAAGTGTTGGTTCTTCATCGATAAAAACTTTTATCTGCAACCGGAAAATAACTTTTCGTGAACGTGCATCAATGGAGCGTTTTAGGACTTCATAGCCTTTAATTCTACTTTCAGATAGGTTTAATGAATCGGCTAGTTTTTTGCTTATAACTTCAGCTTGCTCAACCTGGTGCGGGAGCAGTGTAATTTCGATATCTTTTTGCATACAACTTGTCAGGTTTTTATCCTGAAGTGTAACAAAGGTACAGATTTTGATATCTAATTAGTAAATTGAAAATAAATCAATTTGACTTAAAACAAAACCATAAAATGAAAAGATTAGTATTTGGAATCTTAGCTGCTGTGATTGCAGTTAGCACATTAAGTTCATGCGGATACAATAGCATGGTTAAACTTGACGAAAACGTAAAATCGAAATGGGGAACCGTTCAAACCCAATACCAAAGAAGGGCAGATTTAATTCCGAATTTAGTTAGTACTGTAAAAGGTGCTGCAAAATTTGAGCAAGGAACTTTAACTGCAGTTGTTGAAGCGCGTGCTAAAGCAACACAAATGACTGTAAAGGCAGATGAATTAACTCCTGAAAACATACAAAAATATCAGGCTGCTCAAGGCCAGTTAAGCCAGGCTTTAGGAAAGTTGTTATCAATTACTGAGGCTTATCCTGAATTAAGGGCGACGCAACAGTTTAGTGATTTATCTGCTCAATTGGAGAGTACAGAAAACAGAATTACAGTTGCGCGTAAAGATTTTAACGATGCCGTTCAGGAATATAATGGAAAAATCAGATCATTCCCCACAAACTTAACAGCAGGGATGTTTGGTTTTAAAGCTAAAGGCTATTTCGAAGCTGATGCAGCCGCTAAAAATGCGCCTAAAGTAGAGTTTTAATATTCTTATAATAACATTTAAGGGTAATGGGTGTTTATTCAATTGAACATTTGTTACCCTTTTTAATTCATTTTTAAAATAAAGACATGTCGTTATTTTCAGATATTGAACAAGACAAAATTGCCAAAGCCATTGCCGACGCAGAGAAAGCAACTTCAGGTGAAATCAGAATTGCAATCGATAAACATTGTGAAGGTGAAGCCTATGAAAGAGCAATTGAATATTTTTCCGAACTTGGTATGGATAAAACAGCTCAGCGTAACGGCGTATTAATTTACCTGGCACATGCTGACCATAAATTTGCCATAATTGGCGACAGCGGCATTAATAGAGTGGTGCCTGAAAACTTTTGGGAAACTACTAAAGTTGCGATGAACGCACATTTTGCCAAAGGAAATTTAGCTGACGGCATTATTGCTGGTGTGGCATTGGCAGGTGAAAAATTGGCGTTATTTTTCCCTTACCAATCGGGCGATATAAATGAACTGCCAAATGATATTGTGTATATGGATAATAAAAAAAACAAATAAGACGATGAAAAAACTAATTCTTTTATCGTTTTTCAGTTTAGTATCTGCCTTTGTATTTGCACAAGATTTCCCTGCAAAACCAACAACTTTAGTTAACGATTATTCAAATGTTTTATCTGCGAGCCAAAAACAGGCATTAGAGCAAAAACTTGTTGCTTTTGATGATTCCTCATCAACCCAGATAGCAATTGCGATTGTAAAATCTGTCGGCGATTACGATATTAATGAATATGCGGTTGAGTTAGGCCGGAAATGGGGTGTTGGCCAAAGCGGAAAAAACAATGGGATAATGATCGTTGTCGCCGTTGGAGATCGAAAAATCTCCATTCAGACCGGTTATGGTGTTGAGGGTGCTTTACCAGATATTTACGCAAAACGAATTATCGATAATGACATCAAGCCTAATTTCAAAGCTGGCGATTATTATGCCGGTTTAGATGCCGGTACAACTTCGATTATAAAATATACCCGAGGTGAGTACAAAAACGACAACCCAAAAGTATCAGCCAAAAAAGGCGGTTCAGTAAGTGTTGTGGTAATTATTATGATCATCATCATTGTTATAATAATTATGAGAAAAGGCGGTGGTGGTGGAAACGGCGAAATCATTGGCAGTCGAGGTGCTTCTAACGCCTTATTTTGGGCAATGTTATTAGGTGGAAGTGGTCGCGGAGGTAGCGGTGGCAGTAGTTGGGGTAGCGGAGGTTCGTCCGGTGGCGGTGGAGGATTTGGCGGTTTCGGCGGAGGAAGTTTCGGCGGAGGTGGCTCTAGTGGAAGTTGGTAGACCAGGATTGACCAAGATTAAAGGATTTTAGGATAAGGTAGGATTTGGTTGATAAAATTGTTTTATTGATTAATTGTTACTGATTAATTGTCAATGAGTAATTGCTTCATTGTTAAAATGGTTGGGCTATAGTTGCAATTAATTATCAATTTGCTAATTATGTCTTTTTGCTCCTTATTCTTTGTTACTTGATCCTTACGCATTGCTCTCCAACCTTATAACTTTTAAACGTTACAATCATAATGTACAGGAGAGATTTAATAACAGCCGAAATTCAAAAACTTGCACAGGTTTTAGCCAGAATAATGGGCTTAAAACTTGAAGGCAAATCAGAAGAGGCTGAACAGATTTTTAAGGAAACCATAAGTGGTAGTTTTGCTCTACCAATTGAAATTCTAGAAGATGAGGATTTTACAAGATTTGAAACCTGGCTGAATGGCATTGATTTCCCTTCTGAAAAACTGGATTCTTTAAGTGAATTCCTCTATTATGAATTAGGTGTGAGCAACGAACGCAATAAAATAATTGCGCCAAAGCTAAATCTTATCTATCAGAACTTAGTCGATAAGCATAAAATCGTTCATCTTGTAAATATGCATCGCCAAAATATCATTCAACAATATTTATAACAAATGCTTTTAGAAAGCATTAATAATACAAATATGATTATAGAAAAGTGGCAAAAACTTGCCTCAAAATATTTAGTGAAGGAGAAATGGGCAACGCTACGTGTTGATGAAGTAAAGCTTCCTGACGGAATTGTTAAAGACGATTACTATGTTCTGGAATATCCGAACTGGGTTAATGCAATCGCTTTAACTGAAGAAGGCAAAGTCATAATGGTTCGCCAATATCGTCATGCCGCCGATATTGTTTCTTTAGAAGTTCCTGGAGGCGTTATTGATGGTAATGAAGAACCCGAATTCGCTATTCAACGTGAACTTTTAGAAGAAACGGGTTATAGTTTTAAAACCTGTAAATTGGTTGCTGAGCTATACCCTAATCCTGCAACTGCCAATAATGTAACTTTCACTTACGTATTAACTGGTGGCATAAAAACTCATGAACAGCATTTAGATGAACATGAAATCCTCAATGTGGAAGAATATACCATTGATCAGGTTAAGCAATTTATGAAAGACAATAAAATTGCACAGGCTTTGCATGTTGCTGCGTTGCATTATGGGTTAACAGCGTTAGAAAAGTAATAAAATCGAAAGAGGTCTGATTGACAACAAAAGAGAAAGGTTCAGATAAAATTATCCGAACCTTTTTCTTTTCATAAACTAAGGCGATAAAAAAGTGGATTTCTATTTACCTCACTTAACTCATTTTTAATTTTTTCTGAATATCATGAACGTAAGCTTTAAACTTTTTGTCTGTATCAATTAAATCTTCTACTGTTTGACAAGCGTAAATAACTGTACTATGATCGCGACCGCCAAAGAAAGCACCAATTGTTTTTAAGGATGATTTTGTATGGCTTTTTGACAGGTACATTGAAATCTGGCGAGCCTGAACAATTTCACGTTTACGTGTTTGCGACTTAACCATATCAACAGGAACCTCGAAATATTCGCAAACCAATTTCTGGATGTATTCCATTGAAATTTCTTTCGAAGTATTTTTTATGAAATTCTTCAACATTTGCTTAGCCAGATTCAGGTCGATTTCTTTTTTATTCAATGTAGCCTGGGCTAATAAGGAAACCATTGCACCTTCAAGCTCACGAACGTTATTGTCAATATTATGAGCCACGTATTCTACAACTTCACCTGGCAATTCGATACCATCGGCATACATTTTCTTCCTTAAAATTGCAATACGCGTTTCCAAATCAGGAATCTGTAAATCTGCGGATAAACCCCATTTGAAACGACTCAATAAACGTTCTTCTAAACCTGCTAAATCTTTTGGTGCTTTATCAGATGTTAAAATTACCTGTTTACCCGATTGGTGTAAATGGTTAAAAATATGGAAGAAAATATCCTGAGTCTTTTCTTTACCGGCGAAATTGTGTACGTCGTCCATAATGATAACATCCATTGCCTGGTAGAAATTAACAAAATCGTTAATTGTATTATTTTTCAATGAATCGACGAATTGCTGACAGAATTTTTCGCAGCTTACATAGATAACAAGTTTATCGGGCATGCTCCGTTTGATCTCATTACCAATTGCCTGCGCAAGGTGGGTTTTACCCAAACCTACGCCTCCATAAATCATTAACGGGTTAAAGGATGTACCACCCGGTTTTGCTGCCACCGCATAACCTGCAGAACGGGCCAGACGATTGCAATCTCCCTCAATATAATTTTCGAAAGTATAGTTTGAATTTAATTGAGGATCTACGTTTAATTTTTTTAATCCAGGGATAATGAAGGGATTCTTAATATCCTTATTAATCGATACCGGAATCGGCATAGATTGAACTTTAGCTTCTGCACCGTTTCCATTAGAAGGCATGTTCGTGGTGTAAGGACTTCCGCTGTTAGATGATTTATCTACAACAATGTTATATTCCAACCGGCCATCCTCTCCAAGTTGTTTTTTAACAGTTTTACGTAGTAAGCCTACATAGTGCTCCTCAAGCCATTCGTAAAAGAACAAACTCGGTACTTGTATGGTTAAAACTTTACCTTCCAATTTAAGGGCTGTTATTGGCTCGAACCAGGTTTTGAAACTTTGATTCGGAATATTATCCTTAATAATTTGAAGACAGTTCTTCCACACTTCAGTACAAGTTTTTTCCATTGGGATTTTTATAATTTATTGGTTTCCAGTGCCGATTCGAATTTACGGGATGGTCCGTTTCGGGACTACGAATATTGACAAAATTATCAACATTTAAAACAAAAATTTCAATTATTTCGTAACGTATTCATAAGCAGTAACCTACCCTACCTAACCTAAATTTTTTATGTGGATAACTATTTATTAACATTGATTTTCCACACAAAAAACGACTTAAGAAGCGTTTTGACCCATTATTTCGAATTCGCCAAGAAAAAGCAAATTCCAAGCCATTTAGCATGAATAACTGGATTATTTACGCTAGTGTCGCTGATTTTCAACTTAACTACCGTGTTGTCAAAGCATTATAAAAAATTAAAAAGCCAGAACAACAGTTCGTTCATAAATAATAAAATGGAACCTATTTCTAATTTGTGCACTATAATAGATTAGCGTTAATATTCCCCAAAGGTATTTCTCAAAACATCCGCAATTTCGCCAAGAGTAGCATACGCTTCTACTGCGTCAATAATCAAAGGCATTAAATTCACATCCGTTCCAGCAGCAAGCTCTATTGCGTTTAATTTTTGTTTCACAGCAATATTATTGCGGTCGTTTTTTAGCTGATTTAGTTTTTCAGTCTGTAGTTTCCTAATCGAATCATCGATATTAAAAACCTCGGTAATACCCTCTTCATTTTGAGTAAATTTATTTACGCCAACTGATATCCTGCTGCCATCTTCAATTTCTGTTTGATATTGGTAAGCTGAAGAGGCTATTTCCTGCTGCATATAATCACTTTCAATGGCATTCACAGAACCACCCATGGCATCTATCTTATCGATATAAGCCCAGGCCGCAAATTCTACTTCATCCGTTAAGTTTTCAATAAAAAAAGAACCTGCCAAAGGATCAACGGTGTCTGTAACGCCACTTTCAAAACCAATAATTTGCTGCGTCCGCAGGGCGATTTTTGCAGCAGCTTCTGTTGGAAGAGAAAGTGCTTCATCATAACCATTGGTATGCAAAGACTGTGTTCCTCCCAAAACAGCAGCCATGGCCTGGTTTGTGACACGGATTATATTATTTAAAGGTTGTTGAGCCGTTAAAGTTGAACCACCGGTTTGCGTATGAAAGCGAAGCATCATTGCCTTTTCATCGGTAGCACCAAGTTCTTTTGTAATTTTCGCCCACATCCTCCTTGCTGCCCTGAACTTTGCAATCTCTTCAAAAAAATTGTTGTGGCAATTGAAAAAAAACGATAATCGCTTGGCGAAAATATTAATATCCAAGCCTTTAGCTATTGCATATTTAAGATAAGTTTTTCCATTTGCCAACGTAAAAGCCAATTCCTGCACAGCTGTAGAACCGGCTTCCCTGATATGGTAGCCTGAAATAGAAATGGTATTCCATTTCGGCACCTCCTTGCTACAAAATTCAAAAATATCGGTAATTAGCCGCATTGACTGCTTCGGCGGGTAGATATAGGTTCCCCTGGCAGCATATTCTTTTAATATATCATTTTGTATGGTTCCGGAAATTTGTTTTAAATCTGCCCCTTGCTTTTTTGCAAGAGCGATATACATGGCCAGCAAAATCGAAGCTGTTGCGTTAATCGTCATCGAGGTTGTAATATTCTTCAACTCAATTCCATCAAACAAAATTTCTATATCTTTTAACGAATCTATTGCTACTCCAACCTTTCCAACCTCACCATCAGCCATTTCATGATCGGAATCGTAGCCAATCTGCGTAGGCAAGTCAAAAGCGACAGACAAACCAGTGGTTCCCTGACTTAATAAATAATGATAGCGCTTGTTCGATTCTTCAGCTGTAGAAAAGCCAGCGTACTGCCTCATTGTCCACAAGCGACCACGATACATATCTTTCTGAATTCCTCTCGTAAAGGGAAATTCCCCAGGCTTTTCATCCATCGGCTTTGCCGAGGTATAAAGTTCTTTTATCTCAATACCAGATGTCGTAGTATGTTTTTTATCGCTCATATTTATTTGGTTAGCTGTATAGTTGGTTAACTGATAGAAAAATACGGTTACACAATTAACCAATTTAAACGATTAATCAGTTAACCCCATTAAAACATTCCCTGAATGTCCTTTTTAATCAATTCAATCGTTAAGTCGTATGGATTTTCATCAATGGCCGCCATGTGTTGCAATATAGCTTTACTCAATTCTATTCCATTTGCATCATGAGGCAAACCTTGCACAGCATTATTAATCATTGCGATGGTATCATCTTTTAATTTACGAACAACATTCCATGTGACACTATCAACATACAGTTGCTGAGTAATATTGTGCTGGTATTCTGAACGAACTTCATTTAGTATTCCTGCTTGTAACGTTGCAATATCAATGCCTTGCTGATGAAGCCGTACCAGTAGATTTGCGGGATTAATTCTATCAACAAAAATGATTAACCTTTCGTGTGCCTGCAACCTCAATGGTAACAAATGCGCTTTACTTTCCTTATTCAGCTCGATTGTTTTCAGATTAAAAAAACGTTGCATATCATTCTTCAATATATAATAAATTGCAATTAGGGCAACAAAAATGCCCAAACCTAACACGACTACATCGATAATGATTTGCTGTACACTCATATATATTGTTTAACTACGGTAATATTAGAACCTGATAAAAGCAAAAATGTGCATTATTATTTATATTTGTAAGAGATAAAAATTTAAATAACATGAGCACAACAGTTGATACAGCATTTGCACCAGTTACTTTTTCAGAAGGTGCAGCAAAAGAGTTATATAAATTAAAAGATCAGCAGGAAATTAGCGATGATTATGGTTTGCGTGTTGGTGTTGAGGGTGGTGGCTGTGCCGGCATGAACTATGTTTTGGGCTTCGATCAAAGAAAAGAAGGCGACCAGGAATTTCTAATTGATGGAATTAAAGTTTTCATGAATAAAGCGCACCAAATGTATTTAATGGGCATGATGATAGATTGGCAAGACGGTCTGAATTCCCGTGGTTTCACTTTTGTCAACCCTAATGCAACCAGCACCTGCGGTTGTGGAACAAGTTTTTCGGCATAATAAAATATATTGTAACATATTGCATAGTCCCCTTGTCTAAACATCGGGACTTTTTTTATTTTTACACCTAAAGGTTTGAGGCAAAAGGTATATAGCTTGGGCTTTCATGCTAATCTTGATACCATATACTTAATACTCGATACCAAACTAAATGAATTACAGAGAAAATATCAGGCTGGCATTGCAATCTATTAAAAGCAACCGTTTACGTACCATGTTAACGGCGTTAATTATTGCTATTGGTTTAAGTGCATTGGTTGGAATACTAACTACACTCGACGCGGTAAAAACCAGTATGACTGAAGCTTTTAGCAGCATGGGTGCAAACTCATTCACCATACGTAACCGCGGTACAGGCATCAGAATTGGCGGACAAGGAAAGCGACCGAAGCCATTTAAAGCCATAAGGTATGAAGATGCAGTTAGGTTTAAGGATAGCTTGAAAACTCCTGCAACCGTCGCCGTAAGTGTATTTGCCAGTGGTGGTTCCACCATAAAAAATGGAAGTTTAAAAACTAACCCTAACATAAATGTTCAGGGTATTGATGAAAATGGACTCGCTTCACAAGGCTTAAGTTTGTCAGAAGGTAGAAACTTTAGCACCTCTGAAGTTCAAATGGGAAGCAATGTCTGCATAGTTGGTAGTGAAGTTGTAGATAAACTTTTTAAAAATCAAGATCCGATTGATAAACTCATTAACGTTGGAAATAATCGATTTAAAATAGTTGGCATTTTAGTATCAAAAGGCTCAAGTATGGGATTCAGTGGTGATAGGGCTGTATATGTTCCTTTGTTAAAAGCGAAGCAGATTAATGCAAATGCAAATCCATCTTACACCATAACTGTAATGGTTCCAACAAACGATATGCAGGAAAATATCATTGGCGAATCGACAGCTTTATTCAGAAATATTAGAAAAGTTAAAATCAGTGAGCCAAACAATTTTGAAATTACAAAAAGTGACGCCGTTGCCCAAACCCTTTTTGAAAACCTCGCTTTCGTCGCAATCGGCGGTGTGGCGATAGGAATAATTACGTTAATAGGCGCTTCTATCGGCCTTATGAATATCATGCTGGTATCAGTTACAGAAAGAACCAGAGAAATTGGAATTAGAAAAGCGATTGGCGCAAATCCGAAAGTTATACGTCGCCAATTTTTAATTGAAGCCGTTGTAATCTGTTTAATGGGTGGGAGCTTCGGTATATTTTTGGGAATTCTAATTGGAAACCTGATATCGCTCGCAATGGGCGGTTCCTTTATAATACCGTGGTTATTTATCTTTGGAGGGTTTGTAGTCTGTGTGGGCGTGGGAATTTTATCTGGATATTATCCGGCAAAAAAAGCCTCCAAATTAGATCCTGTTGAGGCCTTGCGGTATGAATAACCCGCCAGCCCCCTAAAGGAGGGAGTGGTAATCAAGATTAAAAGTTTCCTTGGGGATTTAAAGCAACATGTTATTTAACTGATGCGTACTTAAAAGCCTTTGCATAGAAGCTGTATTTAAACTTTCTTGCAATGCGGCGGCATGTTTCAGGTGATGCATGTCGCTGCCAATAAAATCAACCATATGGTTTTCAACCATTCCTTCTGCAACTTTAACGGCGCCTTTACCATAATAACCAGTTAGCGCAATTGAGTTAAGTTGCAATAAACATCCTGTTTCTCTTATTCGCAGGTAATTTTCTATGGAACCATAAAAATATGGATACCTTTCCGGATGAGCCAATACAGGTTGATAACCAGCATCCTGAATAAGTTTAAAGAAATCAAAAAGATTTTGAGGAGCATTGATATAGGAAAGCTCGAAGAGTAAGTAATTTTTTCCGAAGGTCAAAACTTTCCTTTGTCTTATTTTTTGCTCAAGAGTTTCATCCAAATAATATTCAGCAGCTGCTTCAACCTCCAAATCCAATTGAATATCCTGCAAACCCTTTTTTAAAGCATCAAGCCCGCGATTTATTGTATCTGGAGTATTTCGAAAATAATCGGCCATTATGTGTGGAGTGGCGATTAGTTTTTTATAGCCTAATGCTTTAAATTTTTTGGCAAGCAACAAGGAATCATTAAGTGTTTGGGCACCATCATCAATTCCTGGGATAATATGCGAATGCATATCCGTTCCTATAACTGAAAAATTAAATTCTGGTATTATTTTTTTCTTTTTGAAGAATCCGAACATATCGAGTGCCTGAATAAAACTTAGATTTCCTTGGGTAAATCTGAGGCTTCAGCGGCACCTGCCAATTTAGAAGAATAAATTCTATTAAGCAATTGATTTGTGGTGTCCGACAAGTCGAATTGTAAATCCTCGTGAAGTTTAGCTAATTTATTAAGCGTTACCTGCACCGTTTTAATATAATAAGTTGCGAACAGGAAGCCGAAATCCTTATAGCCGAAAAGCGACCTCTTATAGTCAAGTGGAATCGTACTGAGAACGAAGATCTTAAGTTCTACTTCACCAAAAGAATCTTTCGTTACTTTATAGAAATGGTTTACGCTAGTTATTATTTTGCGAACTTTAGCCAGTGCTTCTTTAACACTAAGTCTCTTCAGTTCCGAAATTTGAGCTTCAACCTCGGCTTTAATATTTTCTTTCCGAGACTCCAAATCATGTTCATCTTCCAGTAACTTATAATGAAGATGTTCTGTTAAAACTTTATCTTTCGCAATCAGCCGCAACAATAACTTATCTTTTTCTTTATCAGGCAAACCTGTAATGGCATTTTTTAAGTCTTTGTGCTCTGCAAGCTTCATTTAAAACGGATTAGCTTTGATGTATTTTTCCCATTCCCAGGCCGAACGCATCATCTCATTTACATCAAGTTCTGTTTGCCAGCCGAGCAATTCTTTAGCTTTGGCAACATCACCATAAATTTTTTCTACATCACCTTCCCTTTTGGCACCGATCTGATAATTTAATTTTTCACCAGTGGAACTTTCGAAAGCTTTAATTATTTCTAATACAGATGAACCTTTTCCCGTTCCAATGTTAAAAACTTCATAATTTGTTTCTGCTTTTCCTTCTTCGATTCGTTTAATTGCCGCAACGTGTGCTTTAGCTAAATCTACAACATGAATGTAATCACGAATTGCACTGCCATCTGGCGTATTGTAATTATCGCCATAAACAGTTATCGGCCCGCGTTTACCTATAGCTGATTGCGTAATAAAAGGAACCAAGTTGGCAGGAACACCATTTGGTAGTTCGCCAATTAAAGCTGTTTTATGTGCCCCAACCGGATTAAAATAACGCAAAGCAATTACGTTCAGGTCTGGCGTAACAGCAGCGGTTTCAACGAGAATTTCCTCTGCAATTTGTTTTGTATTTCCGTAAGGAGATTCTGCCCGCTTTACTTTTTCTAATTCAGTAACCGGCAAATTATCTGGCTGGCCATAAACCGTACAAGAAGAAGAAAAAACAAAATTGATTTTCCTGTTAAATGCTGTAAGTAAATTTATCAGGCTGAAAAAATTATTTCTGTAATATTTTAAAGGTTGTTGAACCGATTCACCAACGGCTTTAAAAGCTGCAAAATGAATGATACCTGTGATATCATTATATTTTGCAGCAAATTCACTTACCTTTTGTGTATCACACAAATCGAATTGATGAAATTCTGGTTTGATTCCAATAATGGCTTCAATTTGATCTAAAATTTTAATACTTGAGTTTGATAAATCATCAACAATTACACCTTCGTAAC
>Ga0247804_10000754_pt1 | contig 14915 bp, 15 predicted proteins | sample UWRJL029104C1_FD_181142 | JGI IMG/M metagenome (GOLD analysis project Ga0247804, IMG submission 181142) | Plant litter microbial communities from Arlington Agricultural Research Station in Wisconsin, United States - UWRJ-L029-104C-1 | ecosystem: Environmental > Terrestrial > Plant litter >...
TTATAATCACCATCCTCAATTGGAGAAAGGGAACCATCAGCACTTATCATTTCAACTTTACCACCAACTACCTTATCACTTATCTTTATTTGTTCAGCCGGTACATCCATTGATAGTACACCAATCAAATTCTTAAATGATGAAGCAACTGATTTTAATAATTCACGTCTATTCATTTTGTGTTTTTTATTCTATTCGTTATTGTATTCATTTGTTGGATCAGTTCCTTTAGGATATCATCAACATTATTATCTTCTTTGCTGAATTGCTCATCGCTGTATTCAAATAAGCCCTCTATAGAAAAGCCTTGAACCTTACCAGCCTTGATATCTTTCCACACATCAGCGTCTTCTACCTTAACACCAACTATCCAGCTTCCATCAACGACATTGACACCTTTAGGGGATGGGATACCTTTGGCATTATCTACTATATAAGATTGGAAGATGTAGGACTTGGCAGGGGTTGCAGAATGATGAAGGTTCATTTGATTCTGAAAGCCTTGTTTAAAATACTGTTGGGCTATTTCCCTTATAGTATCTTTTGAAAAGAATACCTCATATTCTTCACCAGTCTTTTCATTTCTTCTGTAGATCACTTTATTAGGTATCATTGCGGCACCTATCAATTCAAGCATTTCATCACTGGTAGCAAAGGCTTCTTCAATAAAATTCTTATTGAAGGATAAGAAATTACTTTCCATGGCTGGATCCTCCACCAAAGCCATTGCACTAACAATTGCATTAGTTGAAGGATTAATCTTCAATTCAAAACGTGGTAATTTCTTCTTTGCCATTTTACACTGTATAAATACGCGCGTATAAACTTTAATTAAAACGTACTTATGCCATTCAAGAACTTCTTCTTTTGCTCATTGCTTTGTAAGTCACCATTGGTTATATAAGCCCTTAATGGTTCTTGTTGTGTATTATTGGTTACACGTACATTCTGCACCTCCTGTGTTTGGGTTTGAGCAGCAGTAATTGAAGGGGCTTGAACTGAAGGAATAGTTGGCACACTTCCACCAGAACCACCAGCAGCGCCGGGAACCTTTGTAGCAAGAATTTTTTTGATATTAGCTATACCACTAGCAACAGCGAAGGCTGCACCGGCCACACCAAGAGCCACACCCACAGGACCGGGGAATTGGCTTGTCATACCTGCAAATACACTAGTGGCAGATTGAAAGGTCTGAATACCGGTTTGAGCAACAGCCAAAGCTTTACCAGCTACAGTATGTTTACCAGCTAATTCAGCGGCTTGTCCTAATAAATTTCCAACTTGTCCTAATGCAGCTTTTTTTTGTTCAACACTAAGCTTATCAATCTTATTTATAGCTTCTGCCCCAGCTTTTTCTAAGGCTTGTTTATTTGCTAAATGCTGTTGAAGGTTTTGCTCTAGTTTGCTTTTATTAGATGCATCTTGAAGCTGCTTTAAATTAAAAGCTTCTTGTTCAGCCAATAGTTCAGCATTAAGAATATTGAATATCTTTTGCTTTGCTTCTTCGCCGGTGTCTTCTTCATTTGCTTCATTCTTTCTTTTGGCTTCAATTGCAGCAGCATTAGAAAAATTAACCTTGTCTTCAGCAGCTTTAATAGCATTGGCAATATCCTGCTCAACTTTTAATCTATTGGCTTCAGTCCTTTCAGCATCTATAGTATTCTGATTTTCGTAATGGATTCTTTCAGATTCATCTTCTTGGTTCCATTGCTTTTGTTTCCCAGCTAAGTATTCTTCAAACTTTTTACCTTCGTCTTCTTCCTTCTTTTTTTCAGGGGCCTTAGCCTTTGGCGTTTCAGTTTTATTATTATCAATTGCATCTACTTTGATATTATTGGCTTTGGCTAGTTCAGCCATTTTCTTTAAAAGTTCTTCCCCACCTTTTATTGTAAGATTAGCCCTGTCAGTTGCAGTTTTTACAGCAGCATCAACCCCTTCCGTTTGCGCGGCAATAGCTGACTTTGCGGCTGTTCCATACATTCCAAACATTGAGAATATACCAGCTTTGGTTTTATCTATAAATCCAGTTTGGTCTTCAGTACTTGCTAGTAAAGCATTCGCGGTTTCCTTTGCAGATAAAGCAAATAAGGCTTGGGCTTGGGTTTTTAAACCCATAATTTGAATGAACACATCAGCTTTGGAATTATAAAGCCTTTCAGCTTCATCTAATGATTTAGCCTTACCTAGTGTATTTCCTAGTTCATCATTATACTTCTGTAAGGCTTCTTTCTTACTAATTGTTCCTTGCCTTGCTAAGTCGAAGGCAACCTTAACATCAGTTGTTTTTTTAATAGCTTCAGTAACACCTTTATTATAATCTTCCTGCGTTTCATTAAGCACCTTTTGTTCAGCACTTGCAAACCTCATTGAATCAGTTAAATCCTTAAAGTTTTGAACTAATAAAACAACACCTGCTACCAATAATCCAATACCTAATCCAGCTAATACACCTTTCAAAACCCTAAAAGAAGTTGATGTAGTGTTTACCGAAATACCTAGTGTATTCATAATAGCAGTAGCTGCTATATTATATCCATTACTTAACTGTTGGTAAACAGATGTAGCTTGTACTACTTGTCCAAAATTTGAAAAAGCATTTCTTATATCATCAATTGCATTAAGGGAATCGGACAAGGCCATTAAAGCCTGAAGCCTAGCAATACCTTCTTCAACAGTACCAGATTCAATACCTAGCAAAGTCATTGCACCAGCAATACCCTGAATACCTTGGACAGCCCCAGCCGATAACTGAACCAACCCCTGAAGACTATTGTCAGGGTTAAACGATGAAATCTGATTTGAGAATTCAGCAACCTGGTCTCTTAACCCGGCTACACGTTGAGCAGCAGCGGTAAACTGTTGGCTATTGGTACCAAATTGCGTTGCCATTCTTTGTGCCTCATTGTTTGCTTCCCTAAGCTGTTGACGAAGGTTTCTGAATGGTTGGTCAACAGTAGTATCATTCAGGTTATCAATTTGATCAGCTAAATCCTGAACCCCTTGGGCTGCATCACTGGTATCCGTTCCTAATCTTATTATAACCTCTTGCTCTTGTTCATTATTATCTGGCATATCAAATTTCCTTTCCTAATAAATACGCTGGATAAGCACATAAAAAAAACCAGCCTTTAAAGACTGGTTAATAAAAAAGAAAGAATGAAAGACTAGAAAACTATTTTTTGTAATGATACTTTTGAAAGAACATCTTGCCCATTATAATCAACAGAAAGGACTTTGAAATAAGCACCACCCATTGAACCGGTATCAATATATACTGGAATACGTAGGTCTAAATTTGATATATCAATATCATTCAGTAAAGCATTACAGGTTATATAAATTACATCACCTTTGGTTAAGTCTGAGACTTGGTTTATATAGTAATTGTTAAAGCTGTTTGAAGCTGTGACATAATCAGCAGATTGAGAAAAATATATTTCCCTTGGGTTATTCCAATGAATATCATTTTGAACAGCCCCATCTTTTATATAATAATTGCTACAGCTTGGGTATGTAGTAGCGGTATAAATGCTAGTAAAAGCAGATAAGCTATTCAACATACAAATGTTATAAGGTTGACAGGGTTGTAAACCATTGTAATAATTCAATCTTATGTTAGTCTTGGTTCTATCCTTAACATTGCTTTCAACTTTATAAAGGGCTGGATATTTCCTGTCAGTTCCGGTATCACTTATTATGATGGTTGGGCTAAATATCAATTCAACCTTTTTTGTATCCGTTAAACCGTATCGATCCTCAAATGAAAATTGACCATACACTTCTGAAAATTTCTTCTTATAATTCTCAGTGAAATAATCTGTATCCTCTTTATAAAGAAACTGATAGTTCTTAGGCAAAGCAATGTTGGTTTTAATTTCAAATCCTTGGTTATAATCAATCTTATTTGTCCAATCAAGTGAATTATTCTTTATGTAAGCCGGTGTAGAAAAAATATAATAATCATCGTACTTCTGGAATATCAAATGTTTAGGATTATCTAAGGTGGAATATGCGTAAAGATTAAATTGAAGCATCAATGATTTTATAAAATCGCTCTGCTTTATCCCTACCGGTGCCATGGGTGTAATGGTATCACCACTGGTTACAGATGGATTGATGCCATATACTACCGGCTGGTTAGCATCACTAGGAATTAATACAGAAGCCGTAGTTGCACTAAAATAAAATTCCCTGTATGTACCATCATTGTAAATAAGCTGTCTTGGTAAAGCATATACCATTAGACCTATTTGGTCTGTAGTCTTATATTCATTTGGTGATACTATAAAATGAAGATCGTAATTGTGCGGAGTTGCAGCACCTATTGTATTACCAGTCACTTCAAAGGTTGTTGAGCCAATAGTTGCCCATCCATCGCTACCAAGATTATTATTCTTTGAAGCCCTTTTAACAAGCCTTGCTTCAAACTTCTGCTTATCTCCTATAATATTTGATGATACTAGATAATTACTTGTCACTTGAACAGCACATCTTGCATTTGCAGTAAGATCCCTTACAGCTTCCAATACTTCAGGATAACCACCATAAGGCTTAAATAGCGGACCTACTATCAAAGGTGAAGGATTGATAACATTATTACCTATGGGCATTAACTTCCACCAATTCTCATTTGAATACCATGGAGCGTCCCCACCAATTATTCTCCAGCTTAACAATGTAAGAAGGGATTTGGAATAACTTGATGTAATACCAGTGGTAGGTTTTGAAGTATATCCTTCTTGGGCATCCGGTACAATCAAATGGTTGAACATTTCTAAAAAGTCAGGTGATCCTTTTACCTCGTAAGTAAAGCCACTTAATCCATCTTGTGAAAATATCTTATCCAAATATTCAGTAGCATAAATGGCAGGTTTAAAATTTCTGAACATAACGCTGTTGGTAGTAGCTGTTGAAGAACCTGTTCCCTCTGGGAAATATCCATAGTCTATATTGGGATATACGTAACCGTTGCCGTACTGAAACGGTACAGTATAAAAGGACTGTGTATTGTTATTCCACTTCTCAATTGAAGAAGACCAGGAATTAGTAATATTGGTTAGGTTCCATCGATGCTTTAAATATCCAAAGTCTAAATCTTCCAGCTTCTTATCTGTAATCGCTGACTTAAAATCAATTAGTGTTTTCGTTACAACAGCATTATAAATTACTGCTCCAGTCTTATCAATTTTCATGTCAGAAATACGTAGTGATCCTTTATATATCAAACTTGAACTTTCGTATATAAGACAAGTAACGCTTCTCAATGGATTATAGTTGAAGAAAAGCTTATTATCAATATTGAAATCACTTGTTCTTCCTAGGTCAAATAATAATCCAAAGGCTTGGTTATTATTCTTTGTGCCTTTTATTTGAATAGATAAATTATCTGTCTTCCTTGCGGCTATGTCCTGAACATCTTGAATATTAAAAACTGAATCCACATCTATAGATTCACATTCCAATTCAAAGCTTTCTCCAGCATCACTAACTAAGTATATTTGAAATCCCATGTTGTTATCTTCTTTCTTTTTCTTTTTATTATTGGTTAATGATTATTCCGGCCTTGGCTAAAGCTGGAATGTAACCATCTGAAAAGCTAAATTCAAATTGATATTGATTGACATCCTTTTGATATCTAGCTTTCTGAATATTGTAATTGGTATTGACCAGTTGTACAGGAACTAAGTTTCCATCTGTTAATTCGACATAAATATTTTTGCTGTTCACAAGTTCAGTTAACCAATCAGCATCTATATCTTTCAACATCTTAGTATAGGCTTTGAAGTTGTATTTAGATGTTGTCTTATACACCTCATCACTAGGATTATAAACACCATTGGTTAAATAGACATTATCACTATTCATATTGATGTTATTCTTTTTGATAGAAGCTTTGGTTGTGCTTAAAGTTGACTGTGGCGATACCAGTTGTACACTATCAATTCCACCTAATGAATTGGTAAAACAAACATTCACATATTCAGAATTACAGCTTGAATCTTCATACAAATACTGTTTTACTTCTGTTATTGTTCCACCAGTACTATTGTTTAATACAACTGAATATGTTTGACCATGTGTAAATCCTGTAATACCATTTGCAGTTAACTTTTTTGGTGAAGTTTGTAATCTTACAAGCTTATCAAAACTGAAGCCGCTGGTAGCTGCTACCGGATCACTACCACCACTAAAGGGAATTAAGATATGTGGGATAATGCTATAGGTTGTTGTTTCACCTCCAGTACCACTAGTTACACCTCCTGAAAAAGTACCTGAATAAAATGATGGATCAACAGAACCGTTATATAAAACACCTGATTGCGTATTTTGTGTTGCTCCTAAGCCGGGTCTTGCTGTAATCACGAATGTATTTACACCTGTCTTCGTAATAATGTAACCGTATGGATTAGCATTAAGTAACGATACCAAAGCTGTGGTATAATCTGTAAGGCCTCCTGCGTAGCTAACGATACCGGCATAGAGGTTGAAGTAACCAGATGGTTCAGTAACATACACCACCGTTTCGTCATCAATGGTTGGTGGTTCAGGGTAACCGGTTATTATAGCTGTTGCTTTCGTTTCGGCTGTTATTATTACTGAAGTAGTACCTGTTGAATTCAACTGTGTAGTAATTGATAATGAATTACCAGCACTTCCAAGGCCCACAGGAGCCAAAATTTCAACGGTGTTACCGGTTGATGTAAGTGTATAGCCTGAAGAATTATAAGCACCAGCAACCATTATATTAGTTGCCAATTGCGTTTGGGTAAAAGCAGTAGTGAAAGCTGAATAGGGTTGTCCAAGATTAGAACCATTTACCTTTATCACTATGTTGTCATTATCGTGGCTGGTTGTTGCCGTAACTATTATAGTAGCTTTCGCCCTTTGTTCAGGATAAGCCGGGGTTAATATTTCTGTATTACCTGTTGAGGCTGTGTAGCTTTTGTTGAATGTATTCCCACCTACAACATAAGTTGCTGTAAGAGCTGAATAGCCTTCAACTAAAAAATACAATTGTTCAAAGCTATAATCATTAACAGGTTTAAAGTTTGGTTGTAAGGTTAAGAATTTGGAAGTATTGTTTGCTTTGGTAACGTATGTATCCCCGGTAAAACGATTAGTATAATTAAATATGTCAGGGCTTGCTTCTAAACTATAGTAAGTAGAAGTTGTTGCAGAAGTACCAGCTACCAACGTTCCACCAGAAGAAAGTATATATTCAGTCGCTTTAAGCTTATATCCAATTAGTGGTTTCCTTTTACCTACAAATAAAGTATCCGCATTATCAATATCACTTCTAACTAAAGAATTTAATTGGTTAGATAGGTTAATTGAAGCTTGGGATGGGTTGATAGGGGTTGGGAATAGATTCCCTGTAAATACAGTTGATAACGTACTAGCTTCAACCAGTTCAGTTTTGAAAAAAACTGTATCGGCATTTCCTGACATGCTAAATACAACAGGTGAATTTGCCGCAGAATATTTTTGTGGGGTTCTATTAAATATCATTTCTTCTCTCTTTAATAGTAAATATGCTTTACCATTTCTTTATTGGACATACCTCATCCAATGACCTAACCTTAGCCATAAGGGGACAATGACAAAGGCCACATACATCAAGACCTAATTGCTTCATCTTATTGGGACAGTTATTACAAACCTGAATCCTGGTCTTTGCTAGTTCCTCAATATCCTCATCCTTTATTATTACATTCTTCCAGCCATTTATTATATTATTGATTTTCATTTACTTCTTTTTAGGCTTGCTTTTCTTAGCTGGTATTATTTTCTTTGGAAGTATTACACGTTCAGCACTTGGTTTTACACCCGCCAAATATTGCTTTATACTTTGGACAGCGAAATTTGATACTTGTATTTTGGCTTCTTCTATCAGTTGCGGTATCTCTTTACTGAATATCTTTCTAGGTTTAAAACCATTCTTGAATACATTTACAGCCATACCCCAAGCCGCTTTTTTTATTTGCTGTTCTTCAGTTAATTCTTTGGTCTTGGATGGATCACCGTAGTATGTTTCATTATTGCGTAGTCTTAGATTATTTTCTTTGATGTAGTCAATAAAAACCTGAACTGGTGGCATCTTGTCTGTGTAACTATGTGGCGTTTGATATAGCTTATTCACGAAACCATTCACACCTCGATCTTGATAAATCAAATGCTTCACACCGGTTATATCTAAACTACCATCTTCAGCTTTAATTCTTATATCTGACATCTTACCAGTCTTAACCATCCCAGCCGGCTCGTTATTTATATTCTCCTGAACCCTAGCAATAAAATCTACTGCTACCTTTTCTAATGCTGACATGCTTTCTTCCTGTAGAAATTCGGATAGATTAGAACCCAATCCATCCAGTTGTTGTACACGGGATTCATATATTGACTTCTTGGAAGCTTGTTTTAAATTCTTCTTTGCCATTGGCTAATTATTTTGGAGCATGGTTATTATAGATAGCCTTATAATGCATTAGGAGCGTAATGTTTGACATCTCAATAGCTGACCTAGCTAGTACATCAAAGAAGCTTATGTTTAGGAATACCGCAAGCTCTGAGGCCAAGAAATGCCAGCCATAAGATTGATAGATTGATTTTCTTACTTCCTCGTTTTCCCTTTGAATATTCGAAGGATTTTGAACTTGACTATCTTCATCTTTTCCAATTTGATTGAAAGAGACAGATATAGTTTCAACTTTTTTTTTACAACTTCGAATGCATTAAGACAGTCCACAATTGATAGATTCAAAATATAGTCCTCTGTTAGATCACCTTTACACAAAGCTTTTAAAATTTTATGTAAGCTAGTTAAGTAATCTTTTGTGTTGGTGAATAGAATGAAGTCATCAAAGCTTATTTCCTCAATCTCCTTGGTTACTAAACTGCTTATTGCAAATGGCTGGAATGGTTGCATCATGAAAGCTATCTTCTGGCAAAGAGGATTTAATTCCTTCATTGTTAATCCTTCGATGGCTTCAACTGGTTCACCTGTGAATTTGGAGATTAAGGATATGCTATTTTCAATACTGGCTAATCCATCTGCTTCTTCACTAATGGTTAAGGTTGATAGGTCTTGAAATTGCTTCAGGTTAATGTCGTTCCAACTTGCTGGAAGCTTGGCTAATAATTCTTTGTTCATTTCTTTTCTTTCTTAATAAATACGCTTATCGGAAGTATAAGCTTGGACCTGCTACACTGGCTAAAGCTTCCTTCTTAAACTTATTTGCAAGGGCTAAGGCTATTATCTGATCATCATGGAATCCAGCCTGTGCATTAAACTGAATATGACCAGTGCTGTTGTACTTATATTCAAAGGTGTGCATCTCATCAGCTGTACCCGGATCATAACTGACATTACCAGCTTCTACATCTTTTATCAGTTCATAGATAATTTTGGGCTTGCTTTCTGCTGTAAACTTAAAAGCTTGAACATTCGGGCTGGTTAACTGTAGTGATTCAACCGTTACATCTCCAACACCAGTAGCATCTACAACCTTTAATATTCCTGATGGTAGCTGTTCAATTCTATTCTGTGTTAATCCCCAAGGCAATTGAAACCTTTCTTTGCTGGTCATTCTACCATCAGCATCCATTCCAGTGATTACAGTAAAATCATTATACTTAGCCAAATCTATCCCATAGACAACTGTTGCATTGGCACTGTACACTTGAATGATATTCTTGTTTATGTTATCGGTACCAAAAGGATTGTTCTGATTCTCCCCGGCCAAGGCTAGGTATTCTTGGTTAAATACCATTACTGGAAGTGACTTCCTTGCAGCTTCAAATTCTTCTCGTGGAAAATATGGGTTTGTATTTGATGCAAAATGGAAGGATTGATATTCTGATTCCAATGAATCATTGCCCTTTAACCATAGGCTATAGAAGAATTCCTTTCCCCTTGGTGTGCTGATGAAAAGACCACCACCTTGATAATCTGATAAGGTTGGCCTTATGGCCTCATTCCAAGCCGTCTTAAGGTCTGGTATAAATGCTGCTTCATCAACTATCACATAGTGAAACTTGTAGCCTCTAAAGCGGCTTAGGGATTCACCAGAGAAGAATTTAATGGATCCTCCAGTGATCAGTTCAATGTATAAGTCTGTTTTATTGTCTGAACGTATTATTGAAGCTGGAAGAACCTTTAGTATTTCATTGAAGAAGTTCTTTGCTAGATCAAAGGTTGGGGTCACATAAGCAACCTGTTCAGCTGCTAACATTTTTTTAATACTGATGATTTGGGCTACCTGTGTCTTTCCCCACCGTCTACCACATAGCAATACCTTGAACCTAGCCTGACTGTCTATTACTTGTTGTTGTCCTTGGTGTGGTCTAGGTAAGACGATATTTACTTCATTCATTCTATTTTAAAAGGTTATCAATTGAGGCTTTCACCCCTTATAATTCCACATCAACAAAATCTACGTGTTCAACGTGATACTTTGTATTTTTAAAGTCATCATATACTGATGTATCTATTCCGGGATTAGTCATTGTAAACTTCATTCCTGTATCCTCCTTTAGCTTAATTATTTTCTTACATTCAACTTCTTCAAAGTATGGTCGTCCACTATATCTAAAGCTTACCGAAGACTTTGGCAATAGCATTGAAACATCTGTGGAATTCTTTAGGGCTACTTCTATAGCCGCAATATCAAGATCAGCACCTTTGTACTTTAACCAGCTTCTATCTGCTCCAGTCTTTGTTACCTTACCAAATGGGGGATTACTTACTATGGAATCAATCTTACCATACTTTGCTATTATACCGTCCCATATTGCTTTGTCGAATATGTCACCTTCAATCCAGATGGCTTCAGGTAATAGCGTCTTACCAATCTTTATATAGTCAGGGTTTCTTTCAATACATATCTGGTTACTGATATTCTTTTCTTGTGTATCTCTAATTCTAGCACAAAAGGACAGGATGCCAATACCAGCGCACATATCTACGCATGTACCATATCTTCCAGCGAATAAGGCAAAATCATAAGCTAGATCAAGTGGGGTGAAATAAGCGGAATGGGTGGTTACGTCACTAATGCTACCGGGGTTAAAGTCTTGGTATATAAATTCCTTATCCTCAAATGTTAGATTATCTTTTAAAAGCACTTCATCTACTTTCTTCTGTAGTGCTAAATCCTTCTTACTAAACTTCATTAATCACCCTTTTCTTTCTCCTGGTCTTTATGCTCAATGGCTGGTGTACTATCCTGATATTCCACGGTGATTTTTACTTCACCGCTATTCATATTGTTGTTGTCATTCTTGGTAAGTGCTGGAAGGAAGTACTTGGTAATCTTATCCAATATTATCCACCTGTTGGTTGGATTCATATTGCTTAGATCCGTTTCCAAATTGGCTAGATTCTTATCAACTATTTGCTGAATGAAGGTTCTTATCTCTTCAGTGGTTCTATTCAATGATCCCTTCTTCCTTCCCCTGTTAGCTGGTTGATTATGCTTACTGAATGTTGTTGTATTTCCCATTACTTGCTACCGATATTTTACCGTTATTTCTTATACAGTATAAATATGCGTGAATGAGAAAAAGGAAAAAGGTTATGAAGTATGTGGGGAAGAGATTATATTAGAGCAACTTCTAACAACGATATATGAAAAAGTGGAATTTTGATTTACTAACATATGGAACGATTTCTATTATTGCACTAGGGATGCTAAAGCAGCTACTTTACTATTATGCTTTTGATGTTCCCATAAAATATTTTTTGGGTATCCCAGATTTGGGACTTTTTGTTTCTGAAGATTTTTTTATAATAATTCCAGTGGTTATTTTCTTAGGTTATCATATACGAGAAAATTCCAAAATTCATAATCGAGAACTAGAAAGATTACGAAACTTGGAAATTTCACAAGAAGAAGAAGCAAAACTGGTAATAGAAGAAAAGCGTGAGCTTATAAGATTAAAAAAGCTACTTCAAATTATACTTGAACAGAAAGATTCTTTATCACATGGAGATATCCAATCCACAGTAATACGGATTAAAGAATTAGAGGCACAAAAGGAAATAAGGGAGAAAAGAAATGCTTCGTATAAAAAAACAACAAAATCTTTTCAAATTGTTATGATAATTTCTACTTTATGTATGCTTATGTTAACCTATAAAGACCTTAATTCAATTTACAATTCATCATATACTAGCAAGCTTAACTTTACAATAATAATATCTTTGATTGTTTTCTATAGCCTAACTATTATTAGGCAATTTTGGCCTAAAACTTATTTCTACTTTTTGCCTACAGAATATTTTTATGGAATCTTTTTTTCTTTAATATTAATCATCTCTGTTGTTTGTGTAAAAACTTCTTATGATATAAGTTCTGTAGCCGATGGCAAGTATTTTGGAACTGTCATAAAGACTTCAGATTCTACATATAAATCAAATAACAATAGTTACTTTATTGGAAAAACTTCGGAATATGTTTTTATTTTTGATGCTAAAAATGGTACAAGGGTACTGCGTAATGAGCAAATTATTGACTTTGTTCTAAAATCAAAATAAAAGCAGCCTTTGTTATGAGCTGCTAGAAACGGTATTTTGGTTATTCAGGTTATTCAGGTAGGTCTATATCAATAGGTATTGCCAGATATTCCTCAACTGATACTTCTCTACCAAATGCTACTTTATGAACTTTATTTATTCTATCCATTAGTATCTCATTTATTGATGTCCTAAATGCGTCACTTGACAAGTCTTTATTATTGGCCTTTATTTTTTCTAATATAAATTTGTGGAATTGTGATTCACATATATCATGCTCTGAAACAAATATTTTAGAATCCTTATTTACCGTTACATCAATTTCGTAATTATTTCTTGCAGGGTTAAATCTTAATGTTACTTTTTCAATTTGATTTTTCATTTTTCTTTTTTTTATTTGATGTTGTTATTTTTTCTTCTTGTGGTTGAGCTGATAGCCAAATTGGGTATTCTCTTTCGTAATAGGCGCTTAACATATTTAGGTAGTGGTTTAGACAGGTTCCGCAGCCTGTATTTACATTAACGCCGTGTAGTTCCCTATAAATGATTTTTAGGTCTTGAATATGTTCTTCAACTATTCTAACACGGTCTTTGCCTAGATAACGAATAAGCACTTTTATCTTTTCTAATCGTTCCTGTTGTTCCATTTCTTCTCTATTATTTCTTTAATCTTATTTTTTAGGTTTTCTATTTGGGTTTTCTCGTGATTGTATAACCTTCCCTTCCGTTTCTTATTTGGTAAAAGGATAGAATCCAGTAAAGTATTTTCATTTTGGTTTAAAAAGCTTCTGGCATACCTTATTTTATCTTCTGCGCTTGCTTCTTCCTCTGCATCTATTTGGGTTGCTACTTCATGATTAGTGAATAAAAGCTGATCGAAGCTTTCATTTTCATCACTTAGGGAGGTGTTCCAGCTTGTGAGATTTGAACTATATAATATTTGCCTTGCAATGGAACTGTTATGCCCGGTGTCCTTTCTTCTTGTGTCAAAAAACACCCCCTTTCTAAGTAGGATGGTAATTCCAAGCCCTATTATTTTTTTGGGATTTTCTTTCCAGATATTGATAAACTTGGTAGTATCATATTGAACTAGGTGCAAATACATGGTTTGAAGACAATCGTTTTGAAGGTCTGCTTCTTTGGGTAAAAGATGTCTTCGGAAGATACCCGGTAGTTTATCTTCAATTATTTTAGAATTGCATAAATCAATTATAATTTGGTTTTTAAGTTGTTCCTGTTCTTGTGTTGTCAATTTGGTTTAGGGGTGTTAGAGAATATTGTTATTTATTTTTTTGCAGTGTTGAAGTAGGTAATCCTTCTTAAAGATCATTAGGTGATATCCCTTTCTATCAACTACAAGGTGTTTGTTATTTTGGCTTCTTTTTTCTATTAATTCTTTGAGTTGCTTTGTCTCGATGATGTAGAAGTTGGGGTCACTTACAAAGGAGAAAACATAGAAATCAGCTTGTGTTGCTGATATACCGGCTGGTTCTTTCTTCTCATCAATTACGCGGCAAAGCTCAATTACCACTGATCCTCCTTCATAACTAGCGGCTTTATATTGGCTGTTAACCTTAATCTCAAAAGTGTTGATCTTATTTCCTTTTGTGGTTGCGGTGCTGGAGATATCCCATTTACTAAAGGCTCCAGATTTTTGTGAATTTTCAGTGAGGTTGCCACGGCTTTTAAGCAATGCTTCAAAAGCTGTTTCTATTTTTAAGGATAATTGATAATCTGAATTGAACATTTTATTAAGCAATTAAATCTTCATATCTCTTTATTATTTGGGCGTGGATGGCTGCTAGCTTTTGTTTATTCGCGTGGTAAGCTGCTAAATCGTTTGGATTTGAAATAAAAGCTAATTCACAAAGGCAAATGATACCTTCTTCCCTCATTAGGCCAAGCCTACCCCTACGGCTGTCAGATTCGCTAATGACACCTCTATTCTTAATGGCTAGGGTATTGCTTACAGAATCCGTTATCTCCTTTGCAAAGGCCTTATCCAGCCTGTCAGCCTCTGCTTCAACTAATCCAGTAGTCCCTGTGGCTTTATCAGATTCAGCTGAATCAAAGTGATATTCTATAACTACTGATCCGCTACCGGTTTGAATCCTGTTCAGGTACATTGCAAGGCTTTCTTCATCTGAATCTGTAATGAATTTTGCACCTAATTTGGTAAGCTCCTTTGAGACCAGGTCTCTGAATTCTATGGTAAGGTCACCTTCCTTTATTCCTTGTTTGTTTACAGCACCCGGATCCTGTTTAATGTTCTTTGATTTGCTGTTGTGCCCTGCACTTATGTAGATCATATTTAAAACCCATTCTTTTATTTGTGGTTCTTTAATAAATATGTTCGTTTGCCGAAAAGGACAGATTTTTGGGGAAATAATTTTAGTATTAT
>Ga0247804_10000756_pt1 | contig 14898 bp, 12 predicted proteins | sample UWRJL029104C1_FD_181142 | JGI IMG/M metagenome (GOLD analysis project Ga0247804, IMG submission 181142) | Plant litter microbial communities from Arlington Agricultural Research Station in Wisconsin, United States - UWRJ-L029-104C-1 | ecosystem: Environmental > Terrestrial > Plant litter >...
GAGGCGGGGGCGTGGCTTCGAAGTAGCGTTTTATTTCATCGGGAGTCATGGGGCAAAATTAGTTAAAAATCGCTGATCTGTCAAGGCCTGAAGGGTTATGTTGGCTTAAAATTTAAATTGTTTTTCTCTGCTTTTGTTCCAACTATACTGGCAGTCATCAAATTACTATGCCGAATTTATTTTTAGTTTTTGGAATCCGTTTGAGACCCCTCCCATGGGTCATTCTCTATAAGGTCCTTTTCTATGTCCTTGCCCGTTATGTCTTTGGGCCCGCTTTGGGGTTCCTTATAAGGGTGCTGCGGGTCATAGGGGCTGGGTGTTTTTGGCTGCGGTTTGGGTCTTTGTTTTGGTTTTGGGAATTACGGTCTTCATGATTGTAATTTTTGGTTGTATGGGGATTTTTTGTTTTATTTTTTGAATTAAATTATTGCTGTTGTTTTTTTAAAGGGGTGCCTGGGGGCAGGTTTTCCGGTATTGGCGTGCATCTCCGGGGTTGTGCTTTGTCCTTTGTGCTTTATGCTTTGTTCTTTGTCAAATTTAGAAAGGATAGCAGCACTTTTTTTACAGAATAATGGTTTGCGTTTATAAAATAGCTATCAGGTAATCAGGCAGGAGTTGCAGTATTATATACATAGAGGATGCTAAAATCTTAGTTTTTAGGTTTAATTTTATTTTTTTTGGAGCATTTTCCCGCTATTCGTTGCAATCTTTTGTGCCGAACCCCGGCACAAAAGGATTTTCACTGCTATCGGGGCTAGGGGCAGGAACATATTATTGATTTGCTGTAATGCAAAGCATAAAAGCTTGTTGTTTATTTTTTTAATTCAATTAACCAATAAGAAAATTGCCCAAATTCTTTGTAGGCAGTGGTCTATTATCCCTTTTCGAATTAAGACTGCTATACTTTTTATATTATTAAAGTTCAGGTCTTTTTACGTATTGCTGCTTCAGGAACTCTTAGTATCTTGCTACATTATTCTACATGATATGGCGTTGAAAATTGGAAGAAACGATCTTTGTCCCTGTGGATCAGGGAAAAAAAATAAAAAATGTCACAATATTGACAGACTGCCGGATAATCCCGGCACTCAAAAAATGCTTTCAAAAATGGAAATATACGTAAAGGAATACGACTCACATGCTGTTATGAATGAGATCATAGGTTTGCAGCTTATGGCTGAAAATCACGGAAAAAATATACGTATTGAAGAAATAACAGTACTGGCAGCCAAAAGTCTTAGCAGCGGCAAGCCGGGAGATAAAGCAGCACTTAGAGAAATATTGCAGCGGGAATATACGGCGCATTCGATGGAAGATCCTCCAGAGAATCTTTTTACCGAAAACGTTGTGTTTTTTCATGGGAACCATATTGCATTTCCAGGGATTGCAGCACATAGTGCTGACATCTTTCTTAGTTTCATCCAAGTAGTTTTTAACTCCGGAACTGTGTTCCCGAAAGAATTCACTGACGAGGTCTATCAGGGAATCGGCCTAATTTTGGAACTGGGAGACCAGCTGGCACGCATGGCTGGCCTAAGGGGTAATATGGAAGGTATCGGATCAAGAGGCAGAATGAAAGTTTGTGATCTTCAGGCAGACTTTTCCATTTCTGAGTTGGAACTGGAGGAACTATGTCGAAAGATCCATGTTAATCCTAAAGTCATAAATCAATTTATTCTGGACCCAGATGTCGCTTTAGATGTGGATGATTCTTCAATGATGCCGTTACTTTTTTATCCTATAATCTATCATAACGGACGTTATTATTTTGTCCTTGTATCAAATCAGCTTAATTGCCTAAATGAATTTATACTTAGAACAGCGTCAAAATTTGGATGTCAGGAAGTTTTTTTAAAGGCGTATCGCGAAGAGCTTTGGGGACATATCCGGGTAGCATGTGCAGAGATGAAATGGAGAGAAACAGATATTAAACTGGAACCTTTCCCTGATGCCAATTCTCCTAAAGAAGCAATTTATTCTTTCGATCATAACAGACTTGCGTATGTGACTCTTGATACTCCACTGAGTATACCTGACGTTTCGGTAAGTATAGGTTCTGAAATGCATCCGTCCAAAATGGACAATAGGCTGAGGAATGTAGCAAATACAATATTAGATGATCAAAACGGGCAGGACTGCCAGCTGCTTTCACTGCAGCTTACAGATTCCTGCGGGCGTACCAGAATGGGACGATTTATGAAGCCCAGAGATAGGGAATACAGGCTGCCGTTTAATGTTCATGATTTTTTAAATCTATCGAAGGGAGAAGACTGGGAAAAGCACAGTTTATGGAAGTTTGCAAAAGCACTGGCAAAATTTCACAGCAAAACACAAACGATGGGCGATGCCGTAGAACTGTACAGCCTCTATAAACAAAAAAGTTCAGGATTTTATTTTTCGGATGACATAATGCCGGATTTTCTTGCGGTGGTTCCTGGTGAGGGAAGCGATCTTATCAGAAGATCCAAAATAAAACAGAATTATCATGCTTCTTCTTTCCTGAAGGATGGAATGTTGGGATTTTTACCTGTGGTTTCCTGTGGGGATTTTGCTCCGATTTATAAGCCAATCAGGCATATAGGATATTTTATTGAGTCATTGGAAAGTTTCCGTTCCCCTATCTGGATGACAAGCTATCAGGTAAAAGATCATGGTATGGCAGGAATTGTGCGGCTTTATACAAACGCATTATCATTCTGGCTTGATCAAATGAAGCCGGCTTTAGAAGCCGTTTTAAATCCGCATTTGAAGCTTCCCGTTGAAATAAGGCTTGAGCTTGATCCGGTAATATTTACTGGTATGACTTCCCAGGAGCTTTCAGAAATTCCAAAAGAAGAATATGGAGTAACCTTCACAGATAATGTACTTACCATTAGCATTCCGGGATCTTCGATGTGGTCTTTCACAGGGGCAAATAATGAAGGCGAGCGGGAACTTATGCGACATACATTGAAGAGTTTCCGTTTGTTGGGAGTTACGCTGGAAGATATAACTATCGAGGAAATCTTGAATAAGTTTATGCCTTTGGGCCAGGCTAAGATGATGCTTTTTTTTGACAGTCAGGAAGATCTTATGATTGACAGGAGATGGCTTATGGAGCCTTTGCTCTTATCGGATGCTGAAAAGGAAATGCTGATGGACCAGCTGCCAGTATGGATAACGGAGCATATGGTCATACCGGAGCAAATTACGACTCGTGATGATAAAAAACAGCTTTTCAATACCGGTACTAATGTTCTTATTGAAAAACTGGAAGAGGAAATTTCAAGATATGAAAATGCTGCATTGCTTGTGTTACTTCTAAACCTTCATGAGTCTATTGTGCAAAAGAGGGAGTATGAAAAAACAATAATCCCTGCCCAGCTGATTTGTTTTGGAAATAAGGAGGGCAAGCTGGAGGAAATACGAGAGAATGGACGAATGCAGGTTCGGACATCGGTATCTCTTCGCAATTTAATAGAGTTCCTTGCCGCACAGCCTGTAAAAGGAACACTTATTCCTTCGCTGGACGACGTAGACAGGCTACTTGCGCTTATGCATGAGATAACCTCTTTTGGGATGATGAGTGATGCTATCCATTTTAATATGGATGATCCCGAGGTGGGTATACTGCCCTCGGGAAGAATTGGATTTGTTTCAGATCTTTTTTCTGAAAAGATGGAACCTTTCAGTTTGGCAAATGCCAGAGCAGATATTGACAGTAAACTGGAAGATTTTGCAGGGCGGTTTTCTATCTACCAGCCTGCAGATGCGGGAGAAATACCCGCAGATGTCCAGGAATACATAGACAGGCATGATGCAGCGTTCCTTGCTGACTGGTCAGTAAGCTGGAGCAACCTGAATAAAATTTCCTATTATGCATCAAACTTTTGTATTGAAGAAGAAGCATCCGTTATTACTATGCGTGAATCGGATTTTATAGAACGCCTTGTAAACAAGGCAGCTATGCCTGAAGAACAGGTTCAGGCAGGTATCGAAAAATTAGGACTTTCTCCTCGTGATTCTTTTCTAAAAGCTCCTGATGGCTATTCCAACAATGAAGTATTTCCATGGAAATATAACAGAGAGTTCAGCCTGACCAGAAGGTTTCTTGTAAGGCATTTTAATGACGCTGGAGACAGCATGCTTTCCTGGGGTTTTAGAAGCGCTACCGCTGCTAGACACCAGATGGATTACTTAATGCGCGGTGCAAGACTGACCAACGGAGGGGAAGAAATCAAAAAACTGATTGGCGGTTATGCCGATCAAAGAGGGACTGATTTCAGAAATGTAGTCCATGACTGGGCGGCGCAACAAGAAGGTTTTGAGGTTATTGGGTATGAAGTCCCGATAATGCCGGGCGGGACACTCAATGCGGACAAGTCTTACGGAGATGTGGACGTACTCGCGTTTCACAGACCTTCAGGGACAGTTTTTAGCCTGGAGTGCAAGAATACAAGTCAGGCAAAAAATATTCATGAAATGAAAACCGAAATGGATCGTTATCTCGGAAGGGACGGCAAAAAAGGGATGGTGCATAAACATCTGGAACGTGATGCGTGGCTTATTGCAAACTTAGGACAGGTGCAGAAGCTTCTGAAGTTTGACGACGCGCTGACGGTAAAATCATTTATGATCTCCTCTCAGGTCGTGCCTACGCCGTATATCCGGGCAGGAGAACTGCCAATGCCTATCGTGGCTTTTCCGGATTTGAAGAGAGAAGGTGTAGGCCTATTATTTTAACTAGAAAGGAGGAACTAAAGAATCAGCAACATCGACTTTAGGTAAGGGTTCTAAATTTGAAAAAAAGGAATCTATAAAATTTTTATTTATAAAAGGCAGAAAGCTTGTAATCCAGATGTAGTCCTCCACAACTATATCTGGCTCACTTATGATTAATTTCTCTAATTCTTTAGCATCGAAGATACTTTCGAGTGTTGCATAGAATTCCCTCATTACGCTTTGTGTGTTTTCTTCGAGTTCATCATTGATGTACTGGTATAAATGTGGTTTATCCTGATAGTATTCAAGAATTACTCCGGTATTTCTTGATTTTGTCCAATTTTGCAACTTCTCCTTTGTAATAGGAAAATCGAAGTCCTGAACGCCCAGATCTGGAGTGAATTTTATACGAGAATTAAATAACAGTCCTGGTCTTCGATGGAGTACATCCCAATTACCGTTGCCTACTTCAAAGCAATATCCTGGGGATATCTTATCTTGAAATTTGTGATATTGGATTTTTGTGAATTTGTAAAATGTGGATATTATTGATCTGCCAAATTCAGGATATTTTAAAAGCAGCAACAGGTTTTCATCTATATATTCAGAATCAGTAAGAAATTTAAAAGTTTTCAATAGGTAGTTGTGCATAATCACTGAATTGCTTTTCACTACTTGCTCGCTGTTATTTCTGGCTTTATTAGTAAAGTTATAGGATCCCGAAATTGAATATATGCCGTCCACAAGCATGAATTTATTATGGAGAAACTTCTTACTGGATTTGGAATGGATTTTTATTTTAGCCTTTTTAAACTTTTCTTCATAATCAAAAAAGTATTTTTGATTTGTTAAGTTATCGTCTACAACAATTTCAATATTGAGCGAAGGTACTTGTTCTTTGTGGTTCAGCAGCGCATTTTTTATATTGTTGCTGGTAAACCACGCGACCGCTATGTAAATTGAAGTGTTGGCCCTGCGAATGTTATCCACAATTACTTTTTCGATTTCTGCATTGTAAAGGGTATTTATAATTTCCATAATTCCTTTTGATTAATTATAGTTAAAATTAAGATTAATGTACCTCAATCCATAAAATTGAAATTATGTGGCTATTTAATTTAACTAGCCTCAAAGAAATATTGATTTATTTTTTTAGTCCTTGACTTGCACAAATTTTTCTAATATTTTATATTGTAAATGATTTATAATTTTTAAAACATATTTCAGATGGTTTTCAGACTCATTTCTTGCAAATTGCATTACTTCCATTGCTTGTGAAGTTGTTAATTTTGAATATGCAATCATTTTAGAATCGTTTGATTCTCCAACTATGTGAATTAAACTATTCTCACCTCGTAAAATATTCGTTGGCGTAAAATGCGAAAACCCATCTCTAAATTTTATTTTATAATCTTTCAGCTCTTTTGCCTCACTTTCATTAAAAATTTTGAACCTTTGACAGGTTTGGATATTTTGATCTAAGTTTTTCCCAGCATATTTTCTATCGCACGTTATATATTTTTGAATATTGTCGTCATTTGAATAATCTAGTAAATCTTCAGCGTGATATTGTATTAATGCTAATTTTATTGCTTTTTCAAGAATTAAATTAGTATTTGTTATCGAAGCTGTATGAATGCCAATAATTAAGCAGTAGACAGATTCTTTTATATTATCTTCTAAGCTTTTAAAAAGGAATAAATGATTCTCGAATAAATATTTTTTATATAAATCATATTTAAAGTTTACTCCAGTGTTAAAAACTTTTTCAAGTTCTTTCCTTTTTTCATCGTCAATAAGATCAAACATTTCGTTACCATTTTCAACGATATTTATTGAATTTAAAAGATTGAAGGTTTTTTTAATATATTTCCAAATTAGCATTTTCTTTCATCGTAATATTATATTAATTGTGTCTAAAAATTTCATGCAAAGTTTGTTAGCGGCTGGTATTTATTTCCATAAAGTTGAAATGAAGTTAATAATATCTTTTATGTTTGTTAAAATAGCACCAGCAGTAAAAGATATGATAGCATACAAAATACGCCTTTTCATTTCATTATTTTGTAATTTCAAATTTTCTATAGTCAGATTATCAATTTCAATTTGTCTATTTAAACTGGAATTTTGAATCGTTAAATTTTGATTTGTAAGCTCTAAATTCTCAATGTTTAAAATTTCAATTTTTGTTTCTCTATATTTCTGATAATCTATTTGGTCAAAACCTTTAAATTCATTACCTATTGACGTTAATTTAATAGATGACCCATTTGCATTTTCAATTAGTTCTAAGTCTTTTAGCTTATGCAGCAACTTTTCAAATGAATAAAATTCATCTCTTCCTTTACTGATTAGTCTTTTAATCAATCTTGAATAATCTAAAATTCCATCTGATTCTTGTAACAAATAAATTATTTCCTCTAACGATTGTTTAAGTCTGTCATCCATAATATATTTTCAATTTTGATTTAGGTTGCTTTAGCTTCTTGTCTTTTACTTTTTGGGGGATAATTACCGCTAACATTTGGTCGCTTGGCGATGTGGCGGATTAAGAAAGCCTAATCTTTCGGTTAATGAATAATTTTCCAAGTACAAAACCATCTTCAAATTATTCCTATACCACCATATTGCCAAACGATAGTTGGCGGTAGTGCTTCTTTTACGTTATATTGGAGTTTTATTTTCCATTTCCCAAGTCTTCCACATTACAGCAAAAGCACATAATTCGGGGTCAGTAACCCGTAACCAAGGACTGTTATAACAGTTATTATTTGTATAATCAATTATGTTTTGAGATATACAGCTTTCTTTGCACCAAAGCTTTAGCTCACATTTATTATTATTATGTGTTAATTGCTTTATATAAATTCCACAAATTTGACTTATAGCCCATAGATATTCGGGATGTATATTATGGGTTGATTGTAATGGTGAATAAAATGTTCCTTCATTATTTAGATTTGTAACCATTGGTGTCCCAAGTTTTGTTAAGACATTTGCGAAAGATACATTAGATTGTATTTTTCCACCACGAGCAATATTCAAAATAAAAAAAGGGTCTGTAACTCTAATATTTACAGCTGATGAAATTGTGTAGTTAATCCAAGTATTATTATCTCCAAAATTATTCGATGTGAAGTATTCACGCAATTGACAGCACCCTACGTTACTTGTCATTAGAAATAATTGGTTTAAAGTTGTCGCACCGTTGTAGTTAAATGAAGTTATTGAAGAACAATAACCATAAATATCTTCAGGTTTGTTGGGTATATAATTCGCGTTTTTCATTTCCAAAAGCACAGAGTAAAAGAATTCTCCAGGATTGAATGACATTAATCATATATCGCATAATGCTAAAATATTAAGTGGGTTTTGAAGTAATATTGGGTATTCAAAATCTACTACTTTTTGTGCAGTTCTATATGGGAAATCTGGAGCAGACGGAAGTAAGTTTGGATAAATTGAATTTTCAACTAAATAAGCCATACTCTCAATAATACAATGAGAGCCAAATTGATGATAAGCTAATTTTCCTGTTTTATCAGTGTAGTCAATTGTTACAGTATTAATGTTTTGATTTCCATTTTTTAGTGTAACTAAAGTAGAAGTCTTATTGATATTTGTAATTGTTGCATTAACAATATCGTTAACACTTCCAACATAATTCTTTTTTAAATTAAGATTGAAATATACTTCGTCATTAGCCGAAGGTTTAGGATTAACAGGAACTTTAAAGGTTCTTGATGTTCCATTAATTGCTGATTGATTAACATATTTAATATAATCGACAACAGTTGATATATTCATAAATCCAAAGGTTGTGGAAATGTCTTGTAGAAAATGAATATATTCGTGAAGATAAATAGCTGATGTAATATCAGATAATAGACTCAAGTTTTCTAAATTATCAGTGCTGTTGACTTGCATTTTAAAAAATGAGGGTCTGTAAAATCCAAGTGTTGTAAATAATTGTTCTCTCATTTGAATTCTCTGTTTTTTTAGTATTACCGCCAAAGCTATGGGTAGTGAAGTGGGTTTGGAATTCATTATTTGTTACCAGCAGTTTAAAATTTCGATCTCATTAATTTTTATAACTTGAGTTTTAATTTTTAGTTGCTCAAATGTTTTTTTAGCTTTATAATTACATTTATCATCATTTGTTATAAAATAATCACAATGGGAAGCGTAAAACGTATGCATTGCATCATCAAACATATTATTATACTGAGCATCAGTTTTAAATCCATCAAAATCTTGTCGAATGAATGTATTTATTACTCTTGAGTATTGTTGATTTTCTCCTGTATAATTATCTTTTAGTAATTTTGATGCTTCGTCAAAAAGTTTTAAATGTCGGGGAACATCTTTGGTTTCTTTTGGTATTGATTTTAATAAATCAGCATTCGTCTTTGTGTTTTGAATTAAGTAACTCTTTAAAGATTTATAAAACCCGTAATCTGATTTTAGTTTATTATTCAAATTAAAAATATCTTCAACTAAGGCCGCTTCTGTATTATAAATTTTCGCTAAAGGATAAATTGCCGCAATCATTGGGTCTTTAAAAGCTTTTTTCATTTGAGGTGGCAAAGGATTGCGTTTTTTTAATTCCATTGTAAGTTGCATGTGTGGATTGTCCTTAATCAAATCCGTCCATGTTTGCGCCTCATCTTCAAGATCAGATTTCTTATCTTCAAAGAAATCTCTAACATTTCGTCTATGCCATAACGCTTCTTTGTCGCCCCAATATTGGCAAATGCAAAGATCTTTTGTAAATGCATCTAAAGTCGATAAATGCTTTTCAATATATGACGGGTTTTTCAAGTAACCACGATATAAATCATTTAAGTGTGCATTAGAATAGGGCACTATAATTTTTCCACGAACTATTGCATTATAAAGTTTTTGATAATTTTCTTTTTCAATTGCTTCTAAAGAATCAATTTTTTCTAAGCGGTCAAATATGTTAGTGTCTAGATATACGTTCATCGTGATTGAATATTGCTGGTAACTAATTGAGAGCTGCTACTATTGAGCTGGTAAAACTCCAGATTCTTGAAGTTTTATAAATAGAAAACTTGCATTATATAACAAATGTATTGTTTTGGTTCTATCAGGATTCAAATTTTCATGAGCTTTAGGATTTCTTATTCCAATCATAGAACCTTCGAAAATTTTCATATATCCAAGTTGAATACTTCTGCCATTAGCTGTATTTATATCGGCTAATTGAACAATTGGATTATTTACAGAAAAAGCAGCTGTCATTAATGCAGCACCATCTAATTCTTGATGGTTTGTAGCAAGAACATGTGCTTTTAAAATTGCATTTGCTTCTCTTAAGCATACAAGAATAGAATCGGCAAAAAAGCCTGCGTCAAATCTTGGCTTTGCCAATTCTACAACTTTAGGATGTAAGTAAACCCAAAAACCTTCTAATTCTTCCATGTCTTTACGATTTGTGTTGAAATATTTTACTTTTCAATTATCCATCCAGGATTTGAGCCAGTGATTGCTTTATATTCCTCATAAGTATATTCTTCATGGGAAATTAAAACGGCAGCAAAATTTTCCGAGTCTGGGAACCTTTCTTTTACTCTTCGGACCGCAACTCTTTTCACAATGTTTAAATCGTATCCAGATCCGGCAACAACTTCAATTACTGATTCAGTTCCGTTAACAATTACATTAATTTTATCTAGGTAATAATTTTTCATGTTTTTTAATATATGTATGTTATGGGTTGCTGCTAATTAATTTATACTCGCCATAAAATGAAACCAGTACAACTTTATTAGCTGGCTTTCTGCAATTAGCAAGCTTTTTAGCGAATATAAAAATAAGGTAATTTAATTCGATGATCGACTAAACAGCCCTGTTAGCAATTCCTTAGTATCCGACCTTTTCAAATCATTTCTTGCATCTTTTAGAATTAATTCATAAGTCTTTGTTACAATTTTTAGAGTAGACTCTAAATAGTCCTTTTCACAAACAGAACCAAAATTGGACAGGTGCCATTCCTCACTTAACAATTCATCAATACTTTCTGTAGCCGCTACAGATAAAAAAAGACGACCGAAATGCATATTATCTTTAAGCTCTTGCCGTGCTGGGATACTACTCTCATTACATTTTTTGCAATTATAACTATCTCTATAATCATCACTATATTCTGAGCCAGGCTCTATAAAATATTCTAGGCCTATAGAAAGCCCTTCACGCCACCTTCCTAAATTATTTAGCATAATTTTATAGTATTCCTCTCTTTTGACCCACAAATTTATTCTTGATACGTAAATTTTATACAGAGCAATAATCATTAATATTATAATTGACGCCAATCCGTAGGTATTTATAAAGCCAATTACTTTATTTAAAATTTCAAGCATATATTTAGTTTATTAATTTAAAAATCTTTGAATAGACTCTTTTTGTATGTCCGGAACATTTATAATTGAACTTTTAAATGTAATTTGATCAGAGCCAATTCGCTCAATATGTTCATCCAGTATCTCGATATCTTCAAATGTAAGACCATATCTTAACATCCATATATGACGATCGCTATCTGTTCCATATTTGATATATTTTGCTAGCTTATTGGCTCTTTCGTCCCCATTTTTTTTATAGAATTTTAGCAGTGCGGCATAATAAACATCACTTAGTTTAAAACCGATAAGTTTGTCAATATAGTCATAAGTATCGTACATTATAAGATCGTATGAAACATCTTTCGCCTTAGTGCCAATAGGGAACAAGCTATATACGGGATGATTCTTGTTTGGAATGTCGCTATATTCAGTAAAAAAAGCGGCTTCTATATTGTCAGTACTCATCCCGCTTTTTTTCAAAATTTCCCGCTCATGTGACTTACTTGCATATGCATATCTGTACCAGCAGATATTTTTAAAAGTTTTTTCATGAATTTTCCACAAAATTATCTTAATTGCGGTATTTAAGACATTGCTTTCCCCGCGTTCTAAATCGCGTCCAAGGTAAATAGAATATAGTGTTTCAAATCTGCCATACAATAATACTTTGAAAATATTGTCTTCATTAATATCTGACAGTGAAATCAAATTATTTCCGTTAAAGAGTGAATCTAATATCTCATTTATTATCTTCTCTATGTTAACTGAGGTTAATTTTTCAAGATCTTTCTCAGATAGGTTATATTCATCAGAATAGGTGTCATTTAATATCGCCTCTTTAAATTCATTGAAATCTTCATCATGTTTATCTGATTTTTCAAGAGAAGACACCGTATCCAGTATCTCGTCTTGTAACATTATAGATCTAAAATTTCCCATTCGCGATGGTGAGCTAACTATAACGTAACCATAATCAAATTTTGAATCAATTGATGATCTTCCAGCGCGCCCTATTAAATTTTTTACAGAAAGCGGTTTGCTGCTTTCCATCCTGTCCAAAAATACAACATCGAAAGGCATATTAATTCCTTGCTCCAGAGTGGATGTTGCAAAACACATTCTGCACAAACCTTCTTTTGTAAATTCCTCAATTATAATTCGCGTTTGTAATGGTAAAGAACCGTGATGAATCACAATTCCTCTTTTTAAAAGAGCCAGAAGTAATGAATAATGGCTTTTATTTGGCGAAGTTTCTCCGCCTGTATAGTGGCTTAACTGTTCAATATAAGAATCAATTTTACTTCCTTTAATCTCTGGACAAAGGTCAATATATCTGCTAAAATGGGCTAATATGCCTCCCTTATAAATTTTAGCTTTTGATACATAAAATAGAACCGATCCTCCGTTTTTTATTGTTTTTGAAATTGGATCAAAGTCAGCAAGTTGTTTTCTCGCTCCCATAATTGCAGTATCAATACCAAAATGGTAAAAATTCCAATTTTCATCTTTACATAAAAACATTTGTCCTACGTTTTTCTGAGTATATTGAATTGAATAGGAACTTTCCCTATTAAAATGATTCTTTTCGATTTGTGATTCTGGATTTTTTACAAATGGATGAGCAAAAACAAATTTTGAGTCAGGAAAAGCTTTATAGCATCGTCGTACAATACTGTCAAAATACAATCCACGCTTCGAATCTTCATTGCTTAATTGTGCTTCGTCAAATAAGAACAAATCAACATTGAATAATTCTTTCTGTCTAAAAAGCTCCCTGCATCTCTCAGGTGTAACAATAAAAATATTTTTAGTGGCAAAATTGGTATTTATTTTGTCGATAAAAGTCAATATATTAACCTCTTTGTTTAAAATTGCACTGCTCAATCTTAAATAATATTCATTAATCAATGCCCTTGAAGGGACAATAACAACTATATCATTTTTGCAATCATGTATTAAATTCATAAATACATGAGACTTTCCTGTGCTGGTAGGAGCTGAAAAGCTAAAACATTTATTCGAGTTGATTCCTTTTACAATATCAGCCTGAATTGGAGTGTATGATTTATGATAGGTATCAATGATGTATCGCTTGTATTGACCAAATACAACTTCCTTTAGCGTATTGCGTTCAGTTTCTTTATAAAAAATTGCCATATAATTTAATATGGAATTTTTATGAGTTTTAAATTCTTCAGGACGGTATAATGATAAATAAGTTAAGATCTCCATATCAGTAACAGAAACGGGCCCATTTCGATATAGGTTATTTAAAACGAAGCTGAAAATCCCGTCAATATCAACGTTGTTCTGAATATTTTTAATTACATCCTTCATATGTTAACGGCAATACAAATTACTTCCGTAAACTTTGATGCGGCTATAAAATGGCGATTTTTTTTAATTCCTGCGATTAATTTTGGCGTGCTTGTTTTCTTGCTGGCAAATGCCGCAATAAAACCTTTCATCCCTTTTGAAAAATTATTTTTAGAATTTTCACAGCAAAATCTATCGATATCTATAAGGTCTGAATGGTCACGTTTTTCATTTTCGAATCTAATGATCTGCTCAAAGGACGTACCATATGCATTATCGCGTTTGTTATATTTAGCTTCTCCAAACAGGAGCACTTCATTTAGATTTCTTGAAAAAAAATCAAAACCGTGGTTAACCGCTTCTTTTTCTTTTATTAAGTCACCTAAAGGAATGTGCAAGTATTTTAAATAATCTACAACTGTCTTACGTGCCAATTCTGAGACAACATATTCCCCTGATTCAGATGTAACTGCATCATCATTTGGACCAATAATATTTGCGGCGATATAAGCAATGGAGAGTTCTGCCCTGGTCTTATAACCAGTCTGCAGATAATGTCCGTCAAATGCACTTATCCATGCTAAGTCCGAAAGTGAATCGAAAACTTCTTTTAGGGTTAATGCGATGTCAGTGGGATTAATACGAATAAAAATTATGTGTTTATCAATCATTTGATGATCAACAATATTATATCCACTCATAATTATAAAATGTTTTTATCAATGTGAAAAAATATAACTGGGACAGCTGATGATTAATAAAATAAGAGATCAATTTGAAATTGTTGGTATGTAAACAAGTAATAAAAGTAGTTAAATTATTGATTCCTAGTTATTAATAATTGAGTATCAAATTGTTTAATAATATTTCAAGGCAAATCTGCGTAACACAACAGTTGAATCTTTAATCAGTATTACAAATTCCAAAACAAAGGTGCAGGATTGATTTGTACTTATTTTACGGAAAACCATATTCTTTCTACATAATTTTCTCAAAAATATCAATTATGTTGTATAAAGGGGTAGGTATATATACGTGTTTTTCGATAAAAGAAATAAAGTGTTTTAATTTATTGTAATGAATTAATTTGATAATTCCCCTTAGAGCTGTCTGCTTTTTTCCTTAATGCTCTTTCTCCATAGTATCCCAGTTGCTTCCCTTTTACTTTTTATCAAAGACCCTGTATGCTTTTGTTTTATTTCAGGAGCAAAGGTAGTCCGTGTCCTTCTGCAAAAGCAAGGCCGGGGCCTTTCAGGTCTTGGCAAAAAATCTCCACCCTTCCGGGTTGTATTTTTTGCCAGAGCCTTGCTTTTGCCGGACACTCACCTTTTTATGCTCATGAAACAAAACATAGCATACTGCGGCTCTTTAGACGAATAAAAAAAAATGTCAGAAATGAGAATTGAAATATTGAAAAAAGCAATGATGAAACAAAACAGCGCCTGCTCTCATTGCCGAATAAAATTTCAAAAAAAAAGAAAAGTAAAAAAAAGTAAAAAGTAAAAATGCGGGA
>Ga0247804_10000757_pt1 | contig 14898 bp, 12 predicted proteins | sample UWRJL029104C1_FD_181142 | JGI IMG/M metagenome (GOLD analysis project Ga0247804, IMG submission 181142) | Plant litter microbial communities from Arlington Agricultural Research Station in Wisconsin, United States - UWRJ-L029-104C-1 | ecosystem: Environmental > Terrestrial > Plant litter >...
ACGTGGGCTTGGTGGGCTTCCCCAACGCGGGCAAGAGCACGCTGCTGTCGGTGGTGTCGGCCGCGAAGCCGAAGATTGCCGATTACGCCTTCACCACCCTCGTGCCCAACCTGGGCGTGGTGGCCTACCGCGACTACAAATCGTTCGTGATGGCCGACATTCCCGGTATCATTGAGGGTGCAGCCGAGGGCAAGGGCCTGGGCACCCGCTTCCTGCGCCACATCGAGCGCAACTCGATGCTGCTGTTCATGATAAGCTGCGACTCGCCCGACATCGCTGCCGAGTACGGCATCCTGCTGGGCGAGCTGCAGCAGTTCAACCCCGAACTGCTGGACAAGAAGCGCCTGCTGGCCATCACCAAAACCGACATGCTGGACGAGGAGCTGGAAGCCGAGATGCGCGCCTCGCTACCGGCCGACATGCCGCCCACGATTTTCATTTCCAGCCTGACGAACAAGAACATCGTGCAGCTGAAGGACATGATTTGGAAGGCGTTGCACGAGTAGCTTACTCTTGTGGATTTACAATAAGATGAATCGCAGGGTTCGCAAAAGAATACTTTACGCCTATAGAATCACCAGTTTTGTAATTCCAGTTGTTGGGATAAGAGGCTGTTTGATGAATACCGGAATTGCTTCTAAAGCGCACTTTGAATAACTTCTGCTGCCCACCATGACGGGTTGGCTCTTGCCAAGCAGCTACTACAATTCCTGTTGTCAAAATCCCTTCTTTCTCCAACTGCCTCCGAATTAAAAACTGAACCCATTTCGACCACGACATTCCCAGCAAAACAGGGGAAGCGAAAGCAATTATTAGACTAAGTCTTAATAGTTTGTAATTTTTTGAAAGTGACTTGTATATGGTGTACGGTATGATTGCGACGATGAAAGAAAAAGCAAGAAATCCTGCGAATTCCGAGTATTCGGTAACTGTTGTTAATACTCCAAAAAGGATTGTGAGCGATAGTAAAAAAAGCGCAACCCATTTGTAGTTCATTGCTGCAAATAACGAAGAAGCAAAGTAATAAGCCGCAAGTGCCAACTTGTCACCCCCGCCGCCTTTGGCCCACTCCTTGCGCCCGCGCTTTTGATAACCGGTGAAACCCCGTGAAAAACCCCTTCCGACGACTATTTACCAATATGGCTGACGAACAAAACCTGCCCCAGGACGACAACCTGTCTGCTGACGCTGCCCACACGGCTGGCGAAATGGCCGACGCCGACGGCGAAACCACCGACACCGGCGCGGCCGCCGATGCCAGCGCCTCGGCCCAGCCCGAAGCCGCCGGCTCGCGCGCCGAAGCCGAGTTGGCTGACCTGAAAGACAAATACCTGCGCCTGGCCGCCGAGTTTGAGAACTATAAGCGTCGCACCACCAAGGAGCGTATCGACCTCTTCAAAACTGCCAACCAGGAGCTGATGGTGGCCCTGCTGCCCGTGCTCGACGATTTTGAGCGCGCCCGCAACGCCACCCGCGACACCACCGATGCCGACGCCGTGCGCGAAAGCATCGACATCATTCAAACCAAGCTGAACAAAACGCTGCAGCAAAAGGGTTTGACGGCAATGGAAGCCAAGGGCGGTGCTTTCGATGCCGAACTGCACGAGGCCATTACCCAAATTCCGGCGCCGAGCGAGGACCTGAAAGGGAAAATCGTGGATGAGGTGGAAAAAGGCTATTACTTGGGTGATAAGGTGATTCGCCACGCCAAAGTGGTGTTGGGCCAGTAAGCAGTAGCGCGGAATTTTATTCCGCGCCTTGGCTGTATCTAAGAAATCAAAAGACCAAACGAGCGGAATACAATTCCGCTCTACCTGCTATGGCAACCGTAAAGCGCGATTATTACGAAGTATTGGGCGTGGCGAAAAATGCGGAGGGCGACGTAATTAAGTCGGCTTACCGTAAGATGGCCATCAAATACCATCCCGATAAAAACCCCGACGACCCCACGGCCGAGGATAAATTCAAGGAAGCGGCCGAGGCCTACGAGGTGCTCAGCAACGCCGACAAGCGGGCACGCTACGACCGGTTTGGCCACCAGGCCAGTGGTGGTGGCGGAGGTGGGCAGCCCAACATGGAGGATATTTTCTCGCAGTTCGGCGATATTTTCGGCGGCGGGGGTGGCTTCGGCGACTTCTTTGGCGGCGGGCGTGGCCAGGGCGGCCGGCGTCAGCGCAAGGGTTCGAACCTGCGCATCAAGCTGAAGCTTGATTTGGAGGAAGTTGCCAACGGTGTGGAGAAGAAAATCAAGGTGAAGCGCTACGTGGCCTGCTCGCCCTGCCAGGGCACCGGCGCCAAAAACGGCACCGAGCTCAAAACCTGCGCCACCTGCCAGGGCAGCGGTCAGACCAAGCGCGTGGTGAACACCATGCTGGGCCAGATGGTGAGCGCCAGCACCTGCCCCACCTGCAACGGCGAAGGCAAAACCGTGACTGCCACCTGCGACGTCTGCAAAGGCGAAGGCCGCCAGCTGCACGAGGAAGTGATTCCCATCAACATCCCCGCTGGCGTGGCCAACGACATGCAGCTCAGTATGAACGGTAAAGGCAACTACCCCGAGCGCGGCGGCGTGCCCGGCGACCTGCTCATCCAAATCGAGGAGGAGCCGCACGAATTCCTGAAGCGCGACGGCAACAACGTGATGTTCGAGCAGTACATCTCCTTTGTAGATGCCGCCCTGGGCGCCAGCCTGGAAGTGCCAACCATCGAGGGCAAGGTGAAAATCAAGGTGGACCCCGGCACCCAGCCGGGCAAAATCCTGCGCCTGCGCGGCAAAGGCATCAAGGACCTCAATGGCTACGGCCGGGGCGACCAGCTCATTCACCTCAACGTGTGGACGCCGAAGAACGTGAGCAGCCAGGAGCGCGAGCTGCTGGAGAAGCTGCGTAATTCGGATAATTTCACGCCGCACCCGGGCAAGAATGAGAAGGGCTTCTTCGAGAAAGTGAAAGAGTATTTTCAGTAAGAACTTTCCGGTAGAAAGTTAAAAGAATGTCATGCTGACGAAGGAAGCATGACAGGATGAATAAAAAGCCCGCTTGACGAAAGTTGAGCGGGCTTTTTGTTGCTTTGCGAAAGATTTGGCGCATTCTGCCCCCCACCATCCTAACCCCGACCCCATCCGTGATTCTCGAAGCCATTGACGTGCGCAAGGCCTACGCCGCCCACGTTGCCCTCGACGGCGTGAGCCTCGCCATTCCCGAGCAAAGTATTTTCGGCCTGCTTGGGCCGAATGGCGCGGGCAAAACCTCGCTCATTCGCATCATCACGCAGATTACGGGGGCCGACTCGGGCGAAATTCGCTTCCGCGGGCAGCGGCTGGCGCCGGAACACGCCGTGGAGGTAGGCTATTTGCCGGAGGAGCGCGGGCTGTATAAAAAAATGAAAGTGGGCGAGCAGCTCATCTACCTGGCCCGCTTGCGCGGCCTGAGCCGGGCCGATGCCGTGGCGCGCATCAAGGATTGGCTGGAGCGTTTCGACATCAAAGCCTGGGCCGAGAAAAATGTGGAAGACCTCTCGAAAGGCATGCAGCAGAAGGTGCAATTCATTGCCACCGTGCTGCATGAGCCCAAGCTGATTATTCTGGATGAGCCATTTTCGGGCTTCGACCCGATTAATGCCAACATGCTGAAAGACGAGATTTTGCGACTGAAGCAGGAAGGTGCGACCATTATTTTCTCGACGCACCGCATGGAGTCGGTGGAGGAATTATGCGACCATATTGCCCTCATCAACCGCTCGCGCAAGGTGCTGGACGGACCGGTAAAGCTGATTCGCAACCAGTTTCGCTCCAATACCTACGAGCTGGAAGGGCGTAGCAACAACAAGTTCATCGTGATGCACCCCGACTTTGAGGTGCTCGAACACCTGGAACTGGAAAACGGCCATTTCCGCGACCGCATCAAGCTGCACGATGGCGTGAATTCCAACGATTTGCTGCGTTACGCCATTGGCCAGGCCGAAATCCACGCCTTCCGCGAAGTCATTCCCAGCATCAACGACATTTTCATCCGGCGTGTGCGCGAAACCATGCCCGAAAGCCTGCTCGAAACCGCTAACGCCCTTCTGTAAACCGCTATGGCTTCCAAATTCTTCCTCGTCGCCCAGCGCGAATACCTGACGCGGGTGCGCAAAAAGGCCTTCATTGTGCTCACGCTGGCCGTACCGCTGCTCATCGCGGCCTTCGGATTTTTCATGGTGAAAATCGTGCAGTCGGACGACGACAACACCGACGTGGTGGAGGTGCGCGACGAAAGCGGCCTCGGCTTGGCCGCCCGGCTGGTGAGCACGCCGCAGCTACGCTTCGTGCCCAGCAACGTGCCGCTGGCGCAGGGTAAAAAAGCTTTCCAGAAAGCCGAGCACGCCGGGCTGCTGTACCTGCCCACCGGGCTCAACCCCGACCAGCCGACCGGGGTGCAGTTTTTCGGGAAAGGCAATATCAGCTTGCGCAAGCAGGTGTCGGTGGAAAACGCGTTGAATAAGGCCTTTTCGGAGCTGAAGATGCAGAAATCCGGCCTGACCGAGGAGCAGCTCAACCGCCTGAAAGCCAAGGTCGATTTGCAGGCCGTGAGCCTGGATGAAACCGGCAAGGAAGAAGATAGTAACGCCCTCGTTACGTCCGGTTTATCGTACGGTCTGGCCCTGCTGATTTATCTGTTTATCTTCATCTACGGCGTGCAAATCATGCGCGGAATCGGGGAGGAGAAGTCGAGCCGCATCATGGAAGTAATGCTGTCGTCGGTGAAGCCGTTTGACCTGATGATGGGCAAAATCATCGGCATTGCGGCAGTGGGCCTTACGCAGTTCCTGCTGTGGGGGATTTTATCAACCGGCGCCACTTCCGTCATTTCTTCTCTCGCTACTGATACGAATAATCCTAAGAGTGAGATGGCTGCCACAGCTAACCGTTCAGCTGACACAGCGGAACAGAGCGCTGGCGAGCGGTTTGATAAGCAGATTGATAAAGCAGGCGAGCAAGCGCCCGGCGGCGCCATCTCCAAAGCCTTCGACTCGCTGGGCAAGCTGCCGATTGGCACTATCCTGTTCGGCTTTATCGTGTATTTCCTGGGTGGCTATCTGCTCTACGGAGCGTTGTTCGGCGCCATCGGGGCGGCCGTGGACGACCAGACTGATACCCAGCAGTTCATGTTTCCGGTGACGGCGCCGCTGGTGCTGAGTTACATCGTGAGCATCACAGTTATTCTGCGTAATCCCGACGGACCGCTGGCATTCTGGATGTCGATAATTCCGTTTACCTCGCCCATTGCGATGGTCGTGCGGCTGCCGTTTGGCGTGCCGCTGTGGCAACTGGCCTTGTCGATTACGCTGCTCATTGCCGGGTTTATCGGCACGGTGTGGCTGGCGGCGCGTATCTACCGCGTGGGCATTCTTATGTACGGCAAGAAGGTGACGTACCGCGAGATGAGCAAGTGGATGTTTTACAAAGGCTAGTATTTTTGCCGAATGAAAATGCTGCATCGTTTGGCGTGGCTGCTGTTGCTGGCCCTGCCCTTGTTAAGTCTGAAGTGTGATGATGACGACGTTATCAAGCCGCCGCAGTTTGAGGTGACCATTCGCGTCACCGGCGAACATATCGACGGCCTGGGGGCGGAGCTGAATGTCAGTTCCACCCGCAATCTATTGAATCCTAGCGCCGGTCCGACGCTGACGTACAGCTACGGTGCCAGCATCAGCCAGACCTACACCCTGGGCTCCTTTGGCTTGCAGGACCAGGTAATTGCCAGCGCGGCCTTCCGCAACGTGACGTGCAGCAGCGCCCTGCGCCCCGCCAGCGACAGCAAGCTGCTGGTGGAAGTGCTGGCCAACGGCCTTGTAGTAGGCCGCGCCGAGCTCACGCCCAGTAGCAGCGGTGGCAGCTTCGTTTGCAGCCCCTACTGGCTGGTAACGACGGTGGGCGAAGGCGACGACTGGGATTAGCCCCGCTCCAGGCGTTGCCGGCGGCGGTATCTTCGCCTCATGTTCATGCCCCGCCAGTTCCTGTTGCTGTGCGCCTGCTGCGCCCTGCTAGCCTTCGCCCCTGCCGCCGACCGGCCCGCTTATCGCCTCTTCACCGCCACCGGCAAGCCTGCCGACTACGACAAGATGCTGGCCGAACTGGCGCAGGCCGACGTGGTTTTTTTCGGTGAGCAGCATAACGATGCCCTCGGCCACTGGCTGGAGCTGCAGGTGCTCAAAGACCTGGCGAAACTCAAAAAGCCCGGCCAACTGGTATTAGGCCTCGAAATGTTCGAGCGCGACGTGCAGCCCCTGGTGGCGCAGTATGCCGCCGGCATCCTGCCTGATACGTCTTTCGAGCGCCAGACGCGGCCCTGGCCCAACTACACCATCGACTACAAACCGCTGCTGCAATTCGCCCGCGAGCAGCATATTAGCATTGTCGGTACCAATGCGCCGCGCCCCTACGCCCGGCAGGTAGCGCGCGGTAGCCTCGCCGTGCTGGAGCAACTGCCGGCGGCCGAAAAAGCATTGCTAGCCCCGCTGCCGCTGCAAGTCGATACCGGATGGCCCGGCTATAAGAAAATGGCCGCCATGTTCGGCGCCGATGCCAGCGCCCACGGCGGCGGGGCGCAACCCATCATCCAGGCCCAGGCGCTGAAAGATGCCACGATGGCGCATTTTATCCGCAACAACGTGGCGCCCGGCCAGACGCTACTGCACGTCAATGGTTCCTATCATTCCGATAACCACGATGGTATCGTGGGCTATTTGCGGCAAACCGCGCCGGCCTTACGTGTGCGGACGCTGAGCGTGGTGTCGCAAGGGAGCCTGAAGCAGCTGGCGAAAGACAACCAGAACCTGGCCGATTTCGTGGTGGTAATTCCGGAGGATATGGCTAAAACTTACTGATGATGAGTTACGGATTTGAAACCCCGGAATTCGGCCTTGATGAGAATGGCTTGCACCGCCTGCGCAGCCGGTTTGTATTTGAGACAATTCCTTACCCGCAAATGCAGCAAGCAGAGGTTAAACGCGGAAAGTCGGTGCAAAACTGGGTTTTGCTGCTCATTGTCGGCGTTTGCTGTCTGGCAATTGCGGTGTTCGTTGCTTACCGCATACTCGACTTTCTATTCGATGATACGCCTACTAACCTGCACATCGAAGTTCACGAGGTGGCCATTCCCATTTTCCCGGCTTTCATTGGCGTGAGTGCTATCTGGCAAGCCTTAAAAGAGACGGATATTCTGGAGATAAAAACAGCCGGAAGGCGCCTGGTGCTGCCCTTGGATAAGCTCCAGCCGGCTGTCCAGCTAACGGAATTGCAACAATATCTCTTGGTCAGAACTGGCGCTGCTGCAAGCAGCGGTATATAAAAAAACACCCCGCCATTGCGATGGCGGGGTGAAGCTATTGATGTGGCGTAATAACGCCAGTAAGTAATTACGCCGAGAACGACGAGCCGCAGCCGCAGGTGCTCTTGGCTTGGGGGTTATTGAAGACGAAACCGCGGGCATTGAGGCCATCCTGGAAGTCAACTTCCATGCCCAATACGTACATTGCGTGCTTCTTATCCATAATAAGCAGTACGCCATCAAGGTCGAAGGTTTCGTCCTGTTCCTTGGCTTTGTCGAAGCCCAGCAGGTAGCTCATGCCCGAGCAGCCGCCGCCCTGCACGCCTACGCGCAGGCCGTAGTCACCGGGCACGTTTTTTTCGGCAATGATATTTTTGACCTCCACGGCGGCGCGGGGCGTGAGGCTAATGGGAGCGAGTTTGGTGGCCGTTGCCATAACAGCAAGAATAAGGTGAATAATGGGGTACTACAAAGATACGGCCGCCGTTGTTGTAAAGCCGGTCGTAGCGTTGGGAGCTAAACAGCGCTTGGGGGCCGGCGGTTCACGGCGTAAGTTTGCGCCCCCGTGCGGTAAGCTTCTCGTTTGCCGCGCAACTGATTCTTCGCCTTCAACGGCAAGCTAAAGCCTCCCTCCCAATGGATTCGACCGCCTATATCTTCGACCTGCTCAAAATCGTCTTGCCCGCTCTGGTAGTAGCCGGGGCCATTTATCTGCTGTTCCAACGCTTTCTGGAGCAGGAACAGCAGCGCCGACTCATCGAGCTACGCCTTAAAAATGCCGATACCACGCTGCCTCTGCGCCTGCAGGCTTACGAGCGCATCGTGTTGCTGCTGGAGCGCATCTCGCCCAATAATATCCTGGTGCGCCTGAGCAGCGCCGGCCAGACGGCCCAGGAATACCACCGCCTGCTCCAGCACGAAATCCGGGCCGAGTTTGAGCACAACATCTCGCAACAGCTCTACATCTCGCCCGATGCCTGGGCGGCCGTGAAAGAGGCCAAGGAAACCGTGCTGACGATGATTAACCACGCCTACCACAACCTGCAGAATCCCACCCAAACCCGGGGTACCGAACTGGCCAAACGCGTGTTGGAAGGCATGATGACCGATGCCGCCGACCCCGTCGATAACGCCCTGCTGATAGTGAAGCAGGAGGCGCTGCGCCTGTTTTAATTATTCCGTAATTCGGCTGCGGCCAACCTCCATCGCGTCTGGCCGGTTGTACTAGCATGACGAATAAACAACGAGTGGCGGTCGACATGGACGAGGTTATGGCCGATTCCATCGCCCGCTTTCAGGAATGGTACGGCCGCGATTTCCAATTGGAGCTGAGCCACGAATCACTACGCGGCCGCCACGCCGCCGATGCCGTGGCCCCTGAGCACCAAGCCGCCCTGCGCGAGTACCCTAACGCCGCAGGATTTTTCCGCGACCTGCCTATTATCGCCGACAGTCAGGAAATTCTGCTTGAGCTTTCCAAAAAATACGAGCTGTTCATTGCCACCGCCGCCATGGAGTTCCCCAATTCCTTTGTGGACAAGTATAACTGGCTGCAGCAGCACTTTCCCTTCATTCACTGGCGCAACTACGTTTTCTGCGGCGACAAAAGCATCATCAACGCCGATTATCTCATCGACGACAACGCTTATAATTTCGATGGCTTTCGCGGCGAAGGCTTGTTATTTGATGCGCCGCACAATGCCCACGAAACGCGCTACCGCCGCGTGCATAGCTGGCGGGAAGTGGGGGAGATTCTCCTTTAAGAAGTTAACTTACTTTTCCTGCAGGCTGGTTTCTACCGCCTTCTGGTAGCATTCCTCATACAGCGGCACAATCCGGTCTACGGCAAATTCCTCGGCCCGCGCCCGCGCCGCTTCCTTGAAGCGCGGCAAATTTTCATCGTTGAGCACAAAAAGCGAGTTTTCCACCATATCGGCCACATCGCCGATATCACTCAGCATACCGGTTACGCCGTGAACATTCAGCTCCGGAATGCCGCCGGCATTGGTACTCACCACGGGCACCTCACAGGCCATGGCTTCGAGCGCAGCCAGACCAAAGCTTTCATTTTCGGAGGGCATTAGGAATAAATCACTCACGCTAAGTACTTCTTCTACGGCTTCGAGCTTGCCCAGGAAGCGAATGTCGCGCTGGCAGTCGAGGTCACGGGCCAGCTTTTCCATGCGCGAGCGGTCGGGGCCGTCGCCGACGAGCAGCAGCTTGGCCGGAATGATTTTGCGCACGCCGCAGAAGATACGCAGCACGTCTTCGACCCGTTTTACGCTGCGGAAATTGCTGGTGTGGATGAGCAGCTTCTCGCCCTCGGGCGCAATGGCGGCGCGGAAGTGACTTTTATCCTGCTTCTTGAAACGCTTCAGGTCGATAAAGTTGGGAATGACCTGAATATCTTTTTCGATGGCAAAATATTCGTAGGTCTCGCGCCGTAAGTCGGCCGAAACAGTGGTTACCCCGTCGCTCTGGTTGATGCTGAACGTGACCACCGGCTCGTAGCTGGCATCCTTGCCTACGAGGGTAATATCGGTGCCGTGCAGGGTAGTAACTACCGGAATGTTAATGCCCCGCGAGCGCAGAATCTGCTTCGCCAGGAAAGCCGCCGAGGCGTGCGGAATGGCGTAGTGAACGTGCAGCACGTCAAGGTTTTCATTCTGCGCAATGTCCACCATTTTACTAGCCAGCGCCGACTCGTAGGGCGGAAACTGAAAGAGCGGGTAAGTGGGCACGTACACCTCGTGGTAGAAGAGGTTTTCGTTGAAAAAGTCGAGCCGCACCGGCTGGCTGTAGGTGATGAAGTGGACGCGGTGGCCGCGCTGGGCCAGGGCTTTGCCCAACTCAGTGGCTACCACGCCGGAGCCGCCAAAAGTAGGGTAACAAACGATGCCGATGTTCATAAATTGACTAACGCGAAAAGCAACTTCGCGTTGGCCTAACCGGAAAGCGGGCGGGATGTTGCGCTAGTGCTGGTTTTCTCGCACTCAGCTTTTCCCTGCCGTCATCGCCTTGTAAATAACCTCGTGGATACGCGTGCGAATGTTGTACTGCCGCAGCTTGTTATTTCCCGCATCGGGATACACCCGGTTCGAGAGGAAAATGTACAGGATGTTATTCTCCGGGTCCATCCACACGCAGGTGCCCGTGAAACCGGTGTGGCCGAAGGTGCTGGCCGGCGAGAGGTTGCTGGTGGGGCCTTCGGGCTTGCTGGGGTCGCCGTGGTCCCAGCCGAGGCCGCGGCGGCCGGCCTGGGTGCGGGCGAATTCGCTCACTACCGGCGTTTTGAAGTAGGTGCTGCCGCCGTACTGGCCGTTTTGCAGGTTCATCTGCATCAGCACCGCCAAATCGTTGGCCGTGGCGAAAAGGCCGGCGTGGCCGCCCACACCGCCTACCAGCGCGGCGGTCTGGTCATGCACCGAGCCTTGCAGCAGCTCACGGCGGAAGTAGGTGTCCTTTTCGGTAGGCGCGATGCAGCTTTTGGGGAAGCGTTGCAAAGGATTGTACGTCATGCTGCCCAAGCCTAGCGGACGGTAGAAGGTGCGAGCCAGGAAGCCGTCAATTGACTCATTGAGCAGCTTCTCGCTCAGGCGCTTCATGATGATGAAGCTAAGGTCGGAATACTCCACCGGGTACTTGCCCTTGATTTTGGGCATGAGGCTGGAGCGCATCGTCCAGGCCCAGACGGAGTCGTCGGCGGCTTTGGTGCTGTACTCGCCGGGCACCACTTCGTTAGGGAAGTCGTCGGAGCGGATGCTGGCGTAGAACGTGGGTTTGAGGCCGTTGCTGGTGATGGTACGCTCCCAGGTGGGGATGCCGGGCTTGAGGCCGGCTTGGTGCAGTAGCACGTCGCGCACGGTCATCTCGCGTTTATTGGTGCGGGCCAGCTCGGGCAAATAGGTAGCTACTTTTTCATCAATGCTGAGGCGCCCCTGGTCCTTGAGCCACATCACGGCCTGCAGAGTGCCGGCCACTTTCGTTACTGAAGCCAAATCGTACAAGGTGCTGCTGGTCACGGGCTGCGACTGGTCGTAGGTGCAGTAGCCGTAGCTCTGGTCGAAGACCACGGTGCCGTTTTTGGCCACCAGCACCTGGCAGCCGGGGGCGGCGGCGTAGGTCTGGCTTTCGAGGGCAATATTGTCAATCTGAGCCAGGGTCTGCGAGTTCAAGCCTTCACTTTCGGGGGCGGCGTAGCGCAGGCGGTTCAGCGCGGGCGTGGCAATGCCGGTGTTCAGCGGCAACGAGGGTGACACCGTGACGGGCAATTTGCCCCGCGCCGGCAGCGCGCCAAACAGCACCTGCGGCACCACCAGCTGCGCAGCATAGTGGTCCTCATAGCCGCACACCAGGGTGCGGGCACTTTCCAGGTACTTGAGGGCGTAGGCGTTACCCATTGCCACCACCACCGTTTTGTAGCTCTTGTTGAATTGCAGCCGCTTCAGGAAATTCAGCGCCCCTTCGCCCAGTCCGTATTCGTGGGCCGGCGTGTTGTTCATCTGGTGCAAACTCACTACCACCACGTTGGCATTGCCCAAACGGCCCAGAATGCGGGTGAAGGTACTGTCGTCGGCGTAGCGGTTGGCGACGGCAAACGACTGACCAGCCTGGTACTTGCTGAAAATCGTAGCGTAGGGCCCCTCGGCCTGCGTACCAATGGTGACGGAGGCAATACGCAGCGTGTCAAGACGCTGGAAGGGGAGGAGCTTGTCGTCATTTTTCACCACCGTCACGGCATGCTCAAAAATGCGCTGGGCCAGCACCCGGGTGTTGGGACGGTTGAGGCTGTCGCGCAGCGTGGCCAGCACGGCGGGCTTCTGCTCCGCTAGTCCGGCCCAGTATTTGGCGCGCAGAATCTTCTTCACCCGCAGGTCCAAGTCTTCCTGCTGCAGCTTGCCGGCCGTCACGGCCTCGCGGATGCGGGTGAGGGCCGATGGCACGTCTTCCGAGAACAGCAGCACGTCGTTGCCGGCGGCCAGGGCCATAGCGTCGAGCTCCCCATCCTTATAGAGCTTGCTCACGCTCTTCATGTTGAGCGCATCGGTGAAAACCAAGCCTTTGAAGCCCATTTTCTCCTTCAGCAAACCCGTCACCAGATTGCGCGAGAGCGTCGTGGTCTGGGCGTGGGTGGTGTCGAAAAGCGGCATGTAGAGGTGGGCCACCATCACGCCCATCACGCCCGCCTCGAACGACTTTTCGAAGGGATATAAATCCACTTTCATTAGCCGGGCCAGGTCGGTGTTGATGACCGGCAGGGCAACGTGGGAGTCGGTATCAGTGTCGCCGTGGCCGGGGAAGTGCTTAGCTACGGCCATGATGCGACCATCCTGCAAGCCCTTGATATACTGCACGCCCAATTGGGCAACTTTTTCCTGGTTTTCGCCGAAGGAGCGGTTGCCGATAACCGGGTTGCCGGGGTTGGAATTGACGTCGATGACCGGCGCGAAGCTGATGTGGACGCCCAGAGCGCGCATTTTCTGCGCAATCTGGCGGCCCATCTGGTATACCAGCTGCGGGTCGTCCATGGCGCCCAGCGTCATCTGCTTGGCGAAGTGGGCCGAGGAGTCAAGACGCATGTCGAGGCCCCATTCGGCGTCCATCGCAATGAGCAGCGGCACCTTAGCGGCGGCTTGCAGGCGGTTGGTCATCAGAGCCTGGCGCTTGGGGCCACCCTGCAGAAACATCACGCCGCCAATGCCCTGGTTGCGCACCAGGCGCTCGATGCGGTCGGCGTGGGCCTTCTCCTTATTCGAGTACGCAGCCACCATAAACAGCTGACCGAGGCGCTGCTCGGGTGTCATGGAGTTGAACACACTATCGACCCAGGCCATCTCGATGGGGGCGTGGGGCAGCGGGTCGGCGGGCAGCTTGGTAGGCTTGGAAAATGCCAGTAATAGCCCTGCTACCCCCAACAGCACGGCCCCGAGGCCAAACCGAAAATATGTGCGAATCAGCCCAGTGGGGTTGCGGAGGGAATTCAAAGGAAGAACAGGGGCCGGCAGGCCGTACTTTTGTCGTGGGTAGCAACGGAACCGCCCCGAGGGTTTGCGGGTTCCGAAAGGCGACCCGCCGCCGCGAACTACACTGAAGCCAATGCCTCAAAATTCGCCTCAACGCGCCGTCCAATCAACTACAAAAATACGGAAAAAAACCGCGCGGTGGGTTGAAAATGTTGTACCTACAACGACTGCGCCCGCAGGTTTATTGCTCAGCTAGGCAGTAGCCATAGGTTTGTCATTCTAAAATACTTTCGCGCCCCTGGTGGCGTTTGCCTGCGTCATGCCCGACATCATTCGACTTCTGCCCGAATACCTCGCCAACCAGATTGCGGCCGGCGAAGTGGTGCAGCGCCCCGCCTCGGCGGTGAAGGAGCTGTTGGAAAACGCCGTCGATGCTGGGGCCACGCAAGTGCAGCTGATTGTGAAAGAGGCGGGTAAGCAACTGGTGCAGGTGGTGGACAACGGTCTGGGCATGTCGCCCACCGATGCGCGCATGAGCCTGGAACGCCACGCCACTAGCAAAATTAGCTCGACTGAGGACCTGTTTCGCATCCGCACGCTGGGCTTTCGGGGCGAGGCGCTGGCCAGCATCGCGGCGGTGGCGCAGGTTGAAATCCGTACCAAGCAGCGCGGGCAGGATACTGGTAGTCTGCTGCTGGTCGAAGGCTCGCAGATTACCAGCCAGCAGCCTACCGCTTGTCCCGACGGCACCAGCATCAGCGTTAAGAATTTGTTTTTCAATGTGCCCGCCCGGCGCAATTTCTTGAAAAGCAACGCGGTGGAAATGCGCCATATTCTGGACGAGTTTCAGCACGTGGCGCTGGCCAATCCGCAAATTGCCTTTTCGCTTTACCAGAATGACCTGGAAGTTTTCAGTCTGGCCGCCGGTAAGCTCAGTCAGCGCATTGTATCCTTGCTGGGTAATAACTACAAAGGCCAATTGGCTAATTGTGAAGAGGTAACGCCGTTTATTACTGTAAAGGGTTTCGTAGGCAAGCCTGAGTCGGCCAAGAAAAGCCGGGGCGACCAGTTTTTCTTCGTCAACAACCGCTTCATCCGCTCGGCCTACCTCAACCACGCTGTGCTGGCCGCTTACGAAGGGCTATTGCCCCGCGACACGCACCCGTTCTACGTACTGTTTCTGGAGCTTGACCCCAAGGCCATCGACATCAACGTTCACCCGACGAAAACGGAAATCAAGTTCGAAGACGAGAAAACCGTGTACGCGGTGGTGCGCGCCGCAGTCAAGCAAAGCCTTGGTCTGCATAATATTGCGCCGTCGCTGGATTTCGATGGGGATGTGAACTTCGCGCCCATCCGCCCGCTGCGGGGCGGCAAAGCCAAGGATGAAGCGCTGCCCGAAATTGCCCCCGCTGCCCGCGCCGCCGGCAGTCGCTCCGACTTCCGGCCCGATGCGCTGGCCGCCGCTGCCGCTGCTGGCCGCTCAGCTTCTGCCCATTCCGGTTTCAGCAATTTTCAGCCCGACACCCGGCGCGATGGCTTCGAGCGTGGCCCCAGTGACGAGGCGCGCCGGGAGTTAGAAGCCTTCTACCGCGAACTGGGCCAGCCGGTGCGTGGCGAGGAGC
>Ga0247804_10000761_pt1 | contig 14855 bp, 10 predicted proteins | sample UWRJL029104C1_FD_181142 | JGI IMG/M metagenome (GOLD analysis project Ga0247804, IMG submission 181142) | Plant litter microbial communities from Arlington Agricultural Research Station in Wisconsin, United States - UWRJ-L029-104C-1 | ecosystem: Environmental > Terrestrial > Plant litter >...
AAATACAGAACAGATAAGGAATGGAAACAGGTGTTAGAGGAAATGGTACCCATTTTCATGAAGATTAATGACAGGACCAGTTATGAAAAAAGCATCCTAACGTTAGCTGTTGATTTAAATGATACGCATGGAGCAGCATTTATGGAAAATGAAATGAAAATGATCAGTACCATCTTTAAGGTACGCTATTATCCACCCTTTAATTATAAAGCCGACGCCAAGGGTATAATCATTAAAAAATTCCTGAATGATTCTTTGTTCAAAAACAGTGAACTGCAACATGGCGATAGAATTGTAGCAATCAACGGCGTAAAAATAGGCAAATGGCTGAAGGAAAGAGCAATTTTGATTCCTGCATCTAATGATGCTGTTAAATACAGGGATTTGAGCTCCGTTGATTATAACAGCGGAAATACTTTTGCTTTTAGTAATCTGGAAAGCGAGACTTTGAGTGTGAAGGTAAGAAGGGAAAGCAGCTATTTAAACCTAAAGCTGGTGCTACTGGATCGTCGGAATAAACAACACATTAAGATTATTGAGCAATACATTGTATCCAAAAGGGAGCAAGATAAAAACATTAAAGGCAGGGAAGATTTAAGCGGTGATATTGCCCTGTTCAGGGCAGGTCATTTCTTTGAAAAGGACTTACCGGGGGATAAAGATCTTGAAAAGCTATCCGCTGAATTGAAAAGTAAAAAGGCCATCATTTTTGATATGAGAGGCTATCCACAGGCCCCGGGTTTGTTTACTTATTATCTTCCACTGGTTCTGGGTAAAGGTCCGTTTGTATTTGCGCGTTATTATGCGGTAGATCTTAAAGATCCAGGTACCTTTAAATATAGGGAAGGCCTTGAAAACTATATGTACGTCGCTAAGGACGGTCCTAAATCAATGGGGGAATTGTATACAGGTAAAATTGTGATTTTAACTGATGAAAACACCCAGAGCATGGGGGAGTGGTTCACCATGATGTTAAGCCAATTGAATGCCAATACTAAAATCATTGGAAGCCAGACCGCCGGAGCCGACGGAGATGTAAAAAGAATTGTACTGCCAGGCGATTACCGTTTTAGCTTTACTGGCAATGGTATTTTTTATCCAGACGGCCGGGAAACCCAGCGGATTGGTATCATACCCGATATTTATTTCAAGCCATCAGCCAAAGATTTGTCCACCGAAAAGGATGCGCAGCTCGAAAGAGCTATAAAATATATTCGCGAAGGGAAATAGCGCTGTAAATATAAGACTATCCGTAGCGTTAGCTTGGCTAGGCTATGGAATATACATATTATACAGATTTTATTGCCCTAAAGATTTGTTTATTGTATAGGCAGACTGAGAAACTCCGTTTTTGATGTGACGAGACGTTTCTCCAATTTGTTAAAACATTGTATTAAATGCCTTTTTCGTGCCAATTAGTTGATATCATAAACTGTAACATATTTTTTAATGTTTCACACTGACAGTTAATTCATTAAAACCTTTGTAAAACCGGAGTGTTTTAATTTAAAACTTACTTATGAGCCTTGAAAAATACGTTTCTAAACGAGATTTCTCTAAAACTAAAGAACCTAAATCCGGTAAAAATAAGGATAAAGAAAAACTTTATTTTGTAATCCAGAAACATGATGCGTCCAGACTTCACTACGATTTCAGATTGGAAATGCGGGGTGTTTTAAAAAGCTGGGCAGTTCCCAAAGGGCCATCAACGGATCCTAAAACCAAACGATTAGCGATGATGGTTGAAGATCACCCTTTCGATTATAAAGATTTCGAGGGCATCATTCCAAAAGGGGAATATGGCGGAGGAACCGTGATCGTTTGGGACAAAGGAACTTATGAACCAATTGAAGAAATTGTCGGCAAGAAAGCGCAGGAAAAGCATTTAATGCACCAGCTCAAAGAAGGTTCTTTAAAAATTAAGCTTAACGGTACTAAACTTCAGGGTGAATTTGCTTTAGTGAAAACGCACGGAATGGGAGAGAACGGCTGGTTACTCATTAAGCATAAGGACGAATACGCATCAGTAAAGGATGTAACTAAAAATGATAAATCCGTACTGTCTGGCAAAACAATAGAAACAATGGAGGAAACTCCTGATACAGTTTGGAAGGAAGGACGTGAGCAGAAAGTTATTACCGGTCAAAAAAGTCCTCAGGATAAACTGGAAAAGAAAATCAAGCCTGAGATTTCCAAGGTTCAGCCAGATGTAAAAAGCCTTATAAAAAAAATAAAAAAAACGCCAATTCCAGAAGGTATCAAACCCATGTTGGCTACACTGGTTGATGCACCCTTTGATGATCCGGATTGGCAATATGAAGTAAAGTGGGACGGTTATAGAACGCTTGCATTCTTAGATAAAAAAGATGTCAATTTATTTTCAAGGAATAACAAATCTTTTAATGATAAATTCTATCCAATCTACGATTTGCTCAAAGAATGGAAAATTAATGCGGTTTTAGACGGTGAAATTCTCGTATTGAATGAGAAGGGGATATCTAATTTTGGTTCTCTGCAAAACTGGCGTAGTGAAGCGGATGGCGAGCTCGTTTTTTACGTATTCGATTTGCTCTGGTATGATGGGAAAAATTTAATGGAATTGCCTTTAAGTCAGCGGCAGGCTATTTTAAGCGATGTATTGCCCCGAGACGATGACCGTGTTCGTTTAAGCAAAGTTTTTAAAGCAAATGGAATTGATTTTTTTGATGCTGCAGAACGAATGGGCCTTGAAGGCATCATTGCAAAAAAATCTGATAGCCTTTACAGCACAGACCGTCGTTCTAAAGAGTGGTTGAAAATAAAAGTACACAAGCGCCAGGAAGTGGTTATCGCAGGGTTTACAAAAAATGAAAACACATCAAAATCATTCAGTTCCCTGCTACTTGGTGTTTATGAGAAAGGCAAGCTCCAATATGTTGGTAAAGTGGGTACCGGTTTTTCAGACAAATTACAGAAGACAATGATGCAACAGTTCAAATCACTAATTATTGATGAAAGTCCATTCGATTTAATTCCCGATGTAAATAAACCATCCAGGTTCAGGCCTAATCCTCCTAAAGCAAAAGCAACCTGGCTAAAGCCGGAATTGGTTTGTGAAGTAACATTTACAGAAGTGACGGATGACGGTGTATTCAGGCATCCATCGTTTAAGGGTATGCGCGAAGATAAAAAAGCGAAAAGCGTGACCAGGGAAATAGAGGTTCCGACTGAAGAGGTTATGGATACAAAGAATCCAGAATCAAAAAATGAAGATAAGCACTCGGAGGCAGTTTCGCCACCAAAAAAGAATAATACGAAAACACTATTAAATCCAAAAGATGAAACCCAGGTCAGGAAAATTAAAGGACATGAACTCAAATTTACAAATTTAAGCAAGATATACTGGCCTGAAGATAAAGTAACTAAACGTGATATGTTTAACTATTACTACCAGGTTGCTGAATATATTTTGCCATATCTAAAAGATCGCCCGCAGTCGCTTAACAGGTTTCCTGGCGGCATTCATGGCCCGAGTTTTTATCAAAAAGATGTTAAAGGAAAAGCACCGGATTGGGCAGAAACATTTCCTTACGAAAATGGGGAAGGTGAAAAGAAGGAATATCTTGTTGGTACGGATGTAGATAGTTTATTATGGATGGCTTCTTTGGGCTGTATAGAAATAAATCCCTGGTTTAGCCGGGTTCAACATCCTGATAATCCCGATTATTGTGTAATTGATTTAGATCCTGGTAAGAATACTACTTTTGATCAGGTTATCAATGCAGCATTGGAAGTTAAAAAAGTTTTGGATGCAATTGATGTAACGAGCTATCCTAAAACATCTGGTTCTACAGGTATACATATTTATATTCCTTTAAATGCAAAATACTCCTATGATCAGAGTCAGCTTTTTGCAAAGCTAATCGTAAGTCTGGTTCACAAGCAGATTCCGGATTATACTTCACTTGAAAGAATGGTTTCGGCGAGGAAAGGAAAAATGTATCTGGATTTCTTACAGAACAGACCAGGTGCAACAATCGCCGGTCCATATTCATTGCGTCCAAAAATAGGCGCTACGGTTTCCATGCCCTTACACTGGGATGAGGTAAAGCCAGGACTGGAAATGAAAGACTTTAATATTTTTAATGCTATTGATAGGCTGAAGGTGAAGGGTGATTTATTTAAAGGTGTTCTTGGGAAGGGTATCGATCTGAAAAGAGCAATTGCCAAAGCAAAAAGTATTTTCGAATAAAAAAAGTCCTTTCATTTCATGAAAGGACTTTTAATTTAAATCAAATGGACACTATTTCATTCCATCTTTAATTTTATTAATCATATCAAGATGCGCCTGAACAATCGGAGCTGTTTTAGCAGCAAATGCCTTCAATTCTGCATCTTTTCCGTCTTCAGCTTCATCCTGCATTAATTTTAATGTCTTTTTGTGGCCATCAACCATTGCATCAACATAGTCTTTGTCGAAATCTTTTCCAGTTTTCTTGCTTAAGTCATCTGCCTTTTTCTTGTGTTCCTCATCCACATCGGCTGGTAAGGTAATATTTTTTGCAGCGGCAATACTCATCAGTTCTTCATTTGCTTTTCCATGATCATTAACCATCATGGTTGCAAATTCCTTAACCGATGCATTTGTGGTCTTTTCCAGGGCCAGTTTACCCAAGGAAACTTCTGCCATTCCACCAACTGCTGCTTCTGTAGCAAACTTAGCATCGCTTTCTTCTACGGCGATACCACCTGTTGCTCCGGCATTCGCTGTGGTGTCTTTACTCATATTTAAACTGTCAGCATTTTCTTTTGCGTCTTTTGAGCCGCTGTTGCAGGCTTGCATTCCCATTAAGGCTGTTGCAAGCATACCTGTGTAAAATAATTTTTTCATGGTAGTTGTTGTTTTGATATTTTAATTGTTTTGATTTTACAACAAATTATCAGGGATTTAGGTTTTATAATAATCAAAGTCACCGCTTTATCCTTATTCGCCCGCTCAACTCACAGAATACGCAGAGATTCTAATTTTTATTTTTCTGTGTTGATCAGCGTTTTCTGCGGGATTTATTATCGAATTGTAGATAAAAGATTCGCCCGCCGAATTACTTGTAGATATTATATCTGATAAGAACATTTAATCTCTTACGGTTTCCTCACAGTTTTCTACCAATCAGTATACGTTTGTTATTTATATAGTTAAACAATAGGGGCTTATTGTCGTTTATTTATTAAATAATTAATCACAAAATGGAAAATACATCACTAACTTTTAAAATCGGAGATTTTGAAGTGAACCGCCTGGGCTACGGCGCAATGCAGCTAACAGGAAAAGGCGTTTTTGGAGAAGTAGCTGACAGGGAAAATGCGATAAAAGTTTTGCAAGCGGCGGTTGCAGGCGGCGTCAATTTTATTGATACAGCGGAAGCTTACGGACCTAAATTCAACGAGTCGTTAATTGCAGAGGCACTTTATCCATATTCATCTGATTTATTAATTGCAACAAAAGGAGGCTTTGACCGCCCCGGACCGAATAACTGGATTCCTAATGGTAAGCCGGAAAATATTCGTGAAAATATAGAAGGCAGTTTAAAAAGATTAAAAACGGATTCAATCGGTTTATGGCAGTTGCACCGAATAGACCCCAATGTAGATGTAGTAGAAACTTTAAAGCCTGTTGTAGAAGCTGTAAAGGAAGGTAAAATACGTTATGTTGGCTTATCTGAAGTTAATGTTGAGCAAATAGAACGGGTACGGGAGATTTTACCAATCGCGTCCGTGCAAAACCTTTACAATATTGGTAACCGGCAGTGGGAAAGTGTGCTTGATTATACTGCAACAGAAGGATTGGCATTTATTCCCTGGTATCCACTTGCATCTGGTCCTTCGAAGCTGGAAGATAAAATTAAATCTATAGCAGAAAGGCATAATGCAACTACTGCTCAAATCGCATTAGCCTGGTTATTAAAACGCTCTTCAAATATTTTATTGATACCCGGAACGAAATCAATTGAGCATTTAAGTGAGAATTTGAAAGCGGCAGATATTAATTTATCAGACGAGGAATTTGAAATGCTATCTGCTTAATCCATTTTAAATAAACTGCAAAAAAAAATGCAGGATAAAAATCCTGCATTAATAACACTCTTTTACACTTATCAAGCTTGAATTCAGGACCCTACCAATGTTATCGTCTCATTAACAAAAAATATAGTAAAAAGTTTGGTCGAAATGTATAAGAAAATTGACAAAAAAAAGGATAGACTATAAAGTCTATCCCATATCTAAACCCAAACATGCGCTCAAACATGAATGAATCAATTAAGGAACAAAGTTATTAAACAATGGTTTTAATTGTACGATTTTTAAATAAATATTTGCTCATTCGCTGATTTTAATATTTAAAATTTAAGGCCAGGTAAAGTAAAGCAGCTAAGGCTGCGCCTAAAACAGGCCCTACAATTGGGACCCATGCGTATGCCCAGTCACTGCTTCCTTTACCTTTCATAGGGATGATGGCATGAATAATCCTTGGTCCTAAATCTCTTGCCGGGTTAATGGCATAGCCAGTGGTACCGCCCAATCCCAAACCGATTACCCAAACTAAAAATGCTACCGGGAGCGCACCGATTGATCCTAATCCGATAGGTGTTTTATCAGTACCCATCTCCGCATTTGTAAAATAAAATATCACAAATATAAGTACGAAAGTTCCGATGATTTCTGAAAACAGATTGGATTTTAAATTTCTGATTGCGGGTGACGTAGCAAAAGGGGCCGCTTTTAAACCTTTATCATCTGTAAGATCGAAATGGTCTTTATAAATTATCCACACCAGAAAAGCACCGGTCATTGCGCCGCATAGTTGTGCAAGTATATAATAGGGTACCTTAATCCAGGCGAATTTTTGTGTTATGGCCAGTGCTATGGTTACCGCCGGATTGAGATGAGCTCCACTGTAAGGGGCAGCTATAACCACACCAACAAAAACAGCAAGGGCCCATGCCGTTGTAATAACCATCCAGCCACTATTATTTCCTTTGGTTCCTTTTAGCACCACATTAGCTACTACACCGTTTCCAAGAAGAATTATCAGCGCTGTACCAATAAATTCCGCAACAAATTCTGACATATTATTTTTAATTAAAACTTAAATTCAGGAGATTCGATAATTTAATCTTCGGCACAAACGCGGGCAGCTCTTACAGCCCTGTTCCAGCCTTTAATTCTTTCCCGGTTATCAATACCTTCAGCAGCAGAAAAGGTCTGATTTATTTTCCATTGCGAACGAATTTGATCTATGCTGTCCCAAAAACCTGTTGCCAGACCTGCCAGATATGCAGCGCCTATAGCAGTTACTTCAGTTACTTCCGGTCTGACTACCGTGCTTTTTAATAAATCGGCCTGAAATTGCATCAATAAATCATTTGCGGTTGCGCCACCATCTACCCGCAGTTCTGAAATGCTAACACCGGCATCGGCTTCCATCGCTTTTAATACATCCATAGTTTGATACGCAATACTTTCTAAAGCCGCCCTTGCAATGTGTGATTTATTGGTGCCTCTGGTTAAGCCTGTTATGGTACCACGGGCATGCTGATCCCAATGCGGTGCACCCAAACCGGCAAAAGCCGGAACAATATAAACGCCTTGTGTATCCGGAACTTTTTTTGCCAACACTTCCACATCGGCTGATTTTGAAATTAAGCCCATTTCATCTCGAAGCCATTGAACAACTGCGCCTCCAATGAAGATGCTGCCTTCCAAAGCATAATGAACTTCATCTTTAATTTTCCAGGCAATGGTTGTTAAAAGGTTATTTGAAGAAATTTTAGCTTCTTTGCCAATATTCATCAACATGAAACAGCCTGTGCCGTAGGTGTTTTTAACCATTCCTATTTCTGTGCACATCTGTCCGAAAAGTGCAGATTGCTGATCGCCGGCTATACCGGCAATTGGTATTTTTGCGGCAATGATGTTTCCGGCAGTTTCGCCATATACCTCACTTGATGATTTTACTTCAGGTAACATTTGCTTTGGAATGCCAAACAATTCCATCAACTCTTCATCCCATTGCAGGGAATTAATATTGTATAGCATCGTTCTTGATGCATTGGTAACATCTGTAATGTGGTGTTTCCCCGCAGTTAACTTCCAGATTAACCAGCTGTCTATTGTGCCAAAAGCTAATTTACCTGCTTCCGCTTTCGCTCTTGCACCCTCCACATTATCCAGGATCCATTTTGCTTTAGTTGCAGAAAAGTAAGAGTCGATTATCAAGCCTGTTTTTTCCTGAATTTTATCCGCTAATCCATTAGCCCTGATTTCGTCGCAATAATCTGAGGTTCTTCTGTCTTGCCAAACAATAGCATTGTAAACCGGAACGCCTGTTTCCTTGTCCCACACAACTGTAGTTTCTCTTTGATTGGTAATCCCAATGGAGTCAATATCTCTTGCAGCCAGACCTGCCTTCACGATTACTTCGGCCATGACTGTTAATTGGGTTGACCAGATTTCCATAGGGTTGTGTTCCACCCAGCCGGCATGTGGGTAAATCTGTGTAAATTCTTTTTGTGCAATGGCTACAATTTCTCCCTGGTGGTTAAAAATAATTGCTCTCGAACTTGTGGTTCCCTGATCGAGCGACAAAATATATTTGCTCATAATTTAAAATTTGGTTAGGTATTATTCGGCTAAAGCCAATTTCTCTCTGTTTTTCGAGTGATAAATATAACCCGAAGCCAATTTATTAAAAATTTCGACCTGGTTATCTTCCCAATCTTTATTTGCGTGTAACGCTTTCGCTAAAATTGAAGCCACTGTTTTACTCATTTCTATAGCTGCCTGAGCGTCAATAAATAAAACCCTTAATCTTCTGCTTAAAATATCTTCAACGGTTTCAGCCATTTCATTTGTGATGGCCCAAACCACTTCAGCTTTGATGTACGGAAAATGGGGGTGAAGCTTTTCGTTTAGTTCGGGCTTCTCCCTAACTAAGGCTTCAATATTCATCCTGTCTGTTCCATAAATATCCAGGTAACTGCCATCGTTAAAGTCGGTGCAACCATGGATTTTTAAATCGCGGGTTGAACACGTTTTAGTCTGGAGCTTCGCTTCAGTGATGGCTAAATCAACTGTTTCTTCAGCCATGCGGCGATAAGTGGTCCATTTGCCGCCTGTTATTGTTATCAAGCCTTTGGCCGACACAATTAGTTTATGGTCACGACTAATCTCTTTCGTACTGCTCTTACCCGCTTGTTTAGGCGCAGCCAATGGCCTTAAGCCTGAAAACACACTTAAAATGTCCTGTTCAGTTGGCTTCTTATTAAAATAATCTGATGCAGTATTCAAAATAAAATCGACTTCTTCTTTCAGTGCCCTTGGCTCCAGGCTGTGCTCATTAATAGGTGTATCAGTTGTTCCAACAAGTAAATGATCATGCCATGGCACAGCAAACAGCACCCGGCCATCTGACGTTTTTGGAATCATTAAAGCCGATTCACTATTCAGGAACTTCTTATCTAAGACTAAGTGAACGCCCTGACTTGGCCTTACCATATTTTTAGCTTCAGGATTATTCATTTTTAAGATATCATCTACAAAAACGCCGGTTGCATTGATGATGACTTTTCCATAAAAAGTATTTTTACTACCGGTGATGACATCTTCAGTAATTACCCCGTTTACGGCATTACCTTTTTTTTGCAAGCCAATAACTTTGGTGTAAGTTAATAGGGTAGCGCCATTTTCTAACGCTGTTTGCGCAATATTTATAGCCAACCGGGCATCATCAAATTTACCATCAAAATATCGGATAGCACCCTTTAAACCTTTTGCTTTTATTCCGGGCAAGAGATTTATGGTTTCTCTTTTTGACAGAAATTTAGATTTTCCAAAGCTATATTTGCCCGCAAGCCAATCATAAATGGTTAATCCGGTTAAATATTTTAGAACCGAAAACCAGCCGTAACAAGGAATAATAAATTCTTCTTTATGAACCAGGTGGGCAGCATTTCGCTGTAAAAGTCCGCGTTCTTTTAAAGCGTGTTTTACCAGGCCGATATCGCCTTGCGCCAGATATCGCACACCACCATGAACCAGTTTAGTACTTCTGCTGGACGTTCCTTTTGCAAAATCGGACTGTTCAACAAGTAAAGTTTTATATCCTCTGCTTGCAGCATCCAAAGCAGTGCCCAGGCCCGTCGCGCCCCCGCCAATTATAAGGATGTCGTAAACAATATCTTTTTCCAGTACCGGGTTGTGAATCCTATTCATTAGATTTTAAAAATAATAAAACGAAACAATACGCAATTATATGAAATACTTATCGAAATAATATTATAGTCATATTAAAAAATTATTATTTTATTTACTTAAATGGCTTAACAAATTCTTTAATTTGCCTTACCGCGAAATTGTATATACATCATGATGAATTTAGCTGAAAGGCACCAATTAATTTTAAGCCGTTTACAAAGGGATCAATATATTAATGTTGTCGACTTGTGTAAGGAACTGAAAGTTTCATCTGTAACCATCAGAAAGGATTTAAAATTACTTGAAGATAAAAATTTACTTTTCAGAACTCATGGTGGCGCAACCATGAATAATCCCTATACCATAGACCGGCCTGTTAACGAGAAAGAGAAAATTCAGTCATCAGAGAAAAATAAAATTGGTGCGGCAGCGGCAGAATTGTTAAACGATAATGATTCGATTGCCATTGCATCCGGAACTACCGTTTTATATTTTGCCAAAAATATTCAGCCTGCATCTAACCTGACTGTTGTTACATCAGCGTTAAATGTAGCTCTGGAACTGATGAGGGCGCCCGGTATAGAAGTAATACAACTGGGTGGTATATTAAGAAAGAGCTCTTCATCGGTAACAGGCAGTTACGCCGAACAGGTATTAGGCGATTTTTATTTTAATAAACTGTTTTTAGGTGTTGATGGAATCGATTTGGATTTCGGATTAACAACTACTAATGCCATGGAAGCACATCTGAACCGTAAAATGATTCTTGCATCACAAAAAACTGTCGTACTTGCAGATTCCTCAAAATTTGGCAAGAGGGGCTTTGGTAAAATATGTGGGTTAGAAGAAATCGACCATATTATTACGGATAAAGGAATTTCTGACCAAATTGTAAAACATTTAGAAAGTTTAGGTGTTACTGTAACTATCGTATAAAAATTATAACACCGATAAACCAAAACAATAATTTGAATTATGTCAAAAAAGAGAATACACATTTTAGAAGATGATCAGGAAATCAGAAACGTGATTGAGATTCTTTTAAAAGAAGAAGGATTCGAACTTCAGTTATCATCATCATTTTCAGAGTTGAAAAAAAATATTCAGGATGCTATGCCAGATCTATTCTTGCTTGATGTGATGTTACCGGATGGAAATGGTGCAGAAATTTGTGAAGATTTAAAAACAGATATTTTTACAAAGCACATTCCTATAATTGTAATGTCTGCTCAGAACAATAGTGAACAAAAAGCAATTGATGCTTTTGCAGATGCTTATATCAGCAAACCATTTGATATTTATGATGTCCTTAATCAGATAAATACCTTAATAGACAAAAGCCGGGCAAATAAAACTGAAAAGGCTTAATCCTTTATAATTTATAGTAAGGTTAACAAAAAAAGGAGGCAAATCGCCTCCTTTTTTTGTTAAATAATTATTTTAAATATCTGTAGCGACGGTTCCTGTTAAATGATGGATGTAAACTGCAATGTCATCCATCCGAACAGCATTATCTAAATCCTGTGGAGTTTTCATCGATTTTTGAAAGCTATATTCACTAAAATCTGAAATTATTTTAGTTGATGTAAAATAATAATAAGTGCCAGATTTTCCTTCGCGCAGATACCAGTATAGGATACGCGGCTCGTTATGGTTTGCGTGTTTAATCTTAGTTGCATACACCTGAAATTTAATCGCATCCGGCTCGGGAACGTCTTTCTTACAGGAACTTAGTGATATAATAAGTACAATAAGGGCGACAAATTTTCTCATAATTAATTTGGTGTAGCAAAACGGCCACAAAATTAATATAAAAATTTTAATTACGAAATTAAGGTTACTTAACTATTTACTAATTGTTAATTAATAATGAAATGCTACCGGATAGTTTAATCCGATAGCATTTCTTCTTATTATTTCTTCTGTTGAGATAAAAATGTAACCAGGGAAGCGAGCTCTTCATACGACAATGAATTCGCCAGGCCTTGCGGCATCATAGAATTTTCCATTTCCTTGCGTGTTAGGATATCGCTTGTTTTAATGTTGAATACCTCACCGGCAATATTGCGCATCACTATTTTAGCAGCAGTTTCTTCGGTAATAAATCCCATATAAGTTTTATCTCCTTTCGCAGTAATCATTACCGTAGCAAATCCCTGTGATATAGAAGCATCTGGTTTTAATATGGATTCAGCAATTTGTTCCCGGTTCATAATCGAACCAATTTGACCCATAAACGGTCCTTTCATTTTTTCCGTTCTGCTCAGGCTATGGCAGGCAACGCAACCCTGGTTGTTAAAAATCGTTCTTCCTTTAAGCGGATCACCTTGAATTTTATTAATTGCCAATAACACATCCTCAATAGAGGATTTGCCCACCTGTCCTTTTTTGTTTTTTATCTTTTCGAGGTCTATTTTAGGTTCTTCTGTCGCTGCCAGTTTTTCTTCAATTGCAAATTCAGCGATACCCATCCTATGGCGTGCATCTAAATCGACAAAATATTGTTTACCCTGCGCATCTGCTTTTGACCATTCCGCTTTAAGTAATTTTTCTATAGCAGCAGATCCTGCCCAGGTTGCTGCTTTATAATATGGTCCATGTGAATCAGGACGAGTGCCCCACCACCAACTGGCATCATAGGCCTCTTCTTTTTTATAAAGACGGGCTAAAGTAATAAGAATTTGTTTTTTTAATTTATCGTCTTTTGTTGCAGCATAGGTTTTAATTAAACCATCTACTGCTTTTTGATTGTGCATATAGCGTAAAGCCCAGAGTGCTAAATCAGAGTTTGCTGTTCCAACTGCAGCAAGGCATTCATCTGTCGCATTTAAACCGACTAAAGCCCGAACGGCCAGGTGGGGTAGAACAATTGATGAATTCGGGCTTGCGTGAGGACCTTCTATGTCCTTAACTGGCGCAACAAATGAAGCAGGAACTTTGGTTTGCAATAAGGCTTTAGATGCATCGGTTTTACCAAGTCTGCCCAAACCTATAATCGCCGCTGCCTGAACACGAGGAGATGCATCGTTTAAGGCTGCTAAAAAAGGTTCTAATGGAACTTTTTCCAACAAATCTTTTCTATCTGCGAGCGCTTTTAAAGCAAATTCACGTACCGCATCATCTTTTGTTAAGTTAACCAATTCACTTATCCCATTTTCTTTGCTTAGTTGCGCATAAGTAAACAGGCCAGCTACTCTTGCGTATAATGGCAGGCCCTTATCGGCTGCTACTTTTAAACTTGCAGAAATTGCCTGTTTGTTTGAACGAATCAATAACTCCTGCGAAGCAGCAATACGAGCCACAGCACTATTGGATTTCATTAAGTCTGCCAGCTTTTTTATAGATAGTTTTTTTACATCAGGAAAGGCAGTATAAGTCCATTTGTTTGGTACCGCACGAATTACAAAGCCTTTTGAGTCACTTCCCGAATAGCCAGCACCATCCCAGGCAGATAAATAAAGCCTGCCAGAACCATCTACATCTAAATCCGTAATTTGAGGGATTTTTAAAAACTCTTCATCTTTTTGGGTAAAGGTTGCACCGTCTGTCGTAACCCTGTGGATGTAAAGCATACTTCTTCCCCAGTCGGCCATCATGGGTACGTTATTGTATTTTTCCGGCCAGTTTGGTTCATCCATAAATAAAGCACCGGTTCCCGAACCGCCACCTAAATCAGCCAGCGCCGGAATAATCTCATCCGTAAAATGCTGAAACAAAACCGGGTATCCATATTCTGCGGTTTGCATGTGGTGAGAAAAACGCACATTCCAGCCGCCTCCATCGTTTGTATTTTCACGGGTGAAAATGTTCATGTAAGGATCAATCGCCACATCGTACACGTTTCTTGTACCATGTGTAAATATTTCCATCTCTGTTCCATCAGGACGAACACGTACTACACCACCACCTAACATGGTTAACTTTTTACCGCTACGGTCTATGGCATCATGGAAACCAAAATCGCCGACTGAAATGTAAATCCAGCCATCTATTCCCAACCTGATGCCATTTGTGGCGTGGTCGGTTCCACGTTCGCGGATGTATTTAGCATTGCTGATGTGTTCTATTAATGGTTTTTCAGGCCCGTCAGCTTTGCCATCACCATCATTATCTTCAAAAACAACCAGGTTCATTCCGGTTGCTTCTTTTGTGTCTTTTGAAAAGGTGGTATGTAAAACAAATACTTTATTTCCCTGAACCAGGATGCCCCTCGGGTTATCCACGTCGGCAAATACGATGTGTTCATCCATTTTGCCGTCATTATCCCTATCAATAAGTTTTAAAATATGGCCTTTTCCGGCTTCCTTACCTAAGGATCCGATCATATCGACACCGACATAAACTTCGCCCGTTGGGGCAACAGCAAGGCAGGCAGGGCTGGGGGTTACATTAGGACCAGCGAATGTTGAAATCTTGATTTCTTCCGGATTTGGTTTAGGAGTAATTGTTTTGCTGAAGAAACTTAATAATCCCAATAAAATTGCAGAATAGATTAAGCTTAAAGAAAATTTGATCATTTTGTTTTTTACGGATTGTCTTTTACGGTTAAAAATTTTTCTAATTTAAATAAATTCACATTTCACATCTAATAATAATGTTAAATAGAATAAAAAGGGTTACAA
>Ga0247804_10000762_pt1 | contig 14844 bp, 6 predicted proteins | sample UWRJL029104C1_FD_181142 | JGI IMG/M metagenome (GOLD analysis project Ga0247804, IMG submission 181142) | Plant litter microbial communities from Arlington Agricultural Research Station in Wisconsin, United States - UWRJ-L029-104C-1 | ecosystem: Environmental > Terrestrial > Plant litter >...
CCTTCGCTGTGGCAGACGGCCGTAGCCTCGAGCACGGGTGCCGAAGCCAACTCGAAAGCCGTTAACCCGGCCTTCATCTCGGCTACCAACCTGCACCTGAGCAACAGCTCGCCGCTGGATAACTCCGGCGTGAGCATTGCCGCCATCACCACCGACTACGACGGCGACCTGCGTCCCGGCGCTCCTGGCTACACTGGCCCCGGCACGGCTCCCGACATGGGTGCCGACGAGTTCATCGTACCGGCTGCCGACCTCGGCATTTCGGCCCTGGTGCAACCAGCTCCGGCAGGGGAATGCTACAGCGGCACGCAACCAGTACAGGTAACGATTATAAACTACGGCGCCACTCCCGTAACGGCTTCGGCCGTGCCAGTAAGCGTGGTAGTGACGCCGCCGACCGGCCCGACCCAGACGCTGAATGGCATCTTCACCGGCACCATTGCCGCTGGTGCCACGGTGAACTTCACCATCGGCAACTACACGGTGACGGGTCCTGGCAACTACGCCTTCGACGCCCAGACGCTGTATAACAACGACACCAATGCCAGCAACAACGCCCTGGCTACGGTGACGGTGGCAGTGGCCAGCCCGGCTACCTACACCATTACGGCTTCGCCCAGCGGCGCCATTTGCTCCGGCAGCCTCGTGACGCTATCGGTTTCGCCAGCCACGGCTGGTCAGACCTATCTGTGGACGACGACGACCGGCGGGGTGCTGAACGCCACCACTACTGCCAGCGTGACGGCTAACCCCACCCAAACGGCTACCTACACCGTGACCGTAACGAACGGCGCCTGCACCGCCACCGCCACGCAAGTGGTCACGGTGACCCCGCTGCCCACCGTGACGGTAACGACCAGCGCAGCCTCGACCTGCGCCAACAACTCGTTCACGGTGACGGCTAACGCCACGACCACGGCTACGTCGGCCACGCCGACGGTAGCTTCGGGCACTGCTGCGCCGAACGTAGCCATTCCGGACGGTAGCACCACTGGTGCAACCTCGACAATCGCCCTCAGCGGTTTCGCAGCCGGAGCCACCGTAACCAGCGCTACGCAGGTGAAGGTTACGCTGAACATCACTCATACCTACGATGGTGACCTGGACATTTACTTGGTAGGCCCCACGGGCACTTACCAGGGTACGATGGAACTGAGCACCGGCAACGGTGGCGCTGGCGACAACTACACCAACACCGTGCTGCAGACTGGCGCAACGCCTAACATCACGACGGGCACGGCTCCGTTCACCGGCACTTTCGGGCCGGAGAAGGCCTTTAACGTGGCTCCCTCGCTCAGCCCCTCGCTCACGTACTCGCTGCCGGCCGGCGCCCTCAGTGGCTCAAGCCTGAATGGTACCTGGACGCTGCGGGTGTTTGACAACACCGGAACTGACACCGGAACCCTGGTAAACTGGGGCCTGGAAATTTCCGACAGCAGCCTGCCCCTCACCACAACCATGACGGGCCCCGGCACCATCACCGGTCCGGTAGTATCGGGTAGCAATTCGGTATTCACCGTAACCGGCGCCCCGGCTGGCACCAACAACTACTCGCTGGTGACCACCGATGGCAACTCTTGCTCGCGCACCAGCACGGCTTCGGTAGTGGTACTGCCCCAGCCCACGGCTACGCTGACCAACAACGGTCCCATCAACCCCGGCCAGTCGGCTACGGTGAGTGTGGCCCTGACCGGCACCGGCCCCTGGACCTTCACCTACACCAACGGCACCACGCCGACCACGGTGACGGCTACTTCGGCCAACCCGTACACGTTCTCGACCGGCATGCTGGCTTCGACGACTACGTACACGGTGACGGCGCTGAACGACGCCAACTGCACCGCCACCTCGCTGGCCGGCTCGACGACCACCGTAGCCGTAATCGCTCCGCCGGTTGACCTCTCGCCCGTGCTGCTGGTAAGCCCCGGCGTAGTTTCGACCTGTAACCCCGTAGCGCAGACGGTGACGGTACGCGTGCAGAATGTCGGCTCGCAGCCCCTCAACTTCACCACCGACCCCGTGACGGTGACGGTGAACGTGAGCGGTGCCGCCGCCGCCACCCTGACGGGCACCGTGACCAGCGGTACCGCCGTACCGGTGAACGGCACGTTTGACGTAGCTCTGACCCCCACGTTGAATATGTTCAACTCGGGCACGTACAACTTCGCCATCAGCACCTCGACGCCGAACGATACGAACCTGGGCAACAACACCCGCACCGAAAGCCGTACTGTGCCGCCCGCTCCGACTACGACGGTAACGACCAGCACTACTTCGGCCTGCGTAGGCACTCCCTTCACGATAACGGCGACGGTACCGACCCTGTCGGGCACGCAAACCACGAGCGCCGCCATCACCGACAACAACCTGACGGGGGCAACCTCCACCATTACCCTGGGTGGTGCACCAGCCAGCGCCGTGATTTCCAACAGCAGCACCATTAAAGTGACGCTGAACATCACGCACAGCTTCGATGAGGACCTAGACATCTACCTTGTTGGCCCCTCGGGTGCTTATCAGGGTACCCTGGAACTGAGCACCGACAATGGTGGCCTAGCAGGCGGCTATACCAACACGGTGCTGCTGACTTCGGCTACCAACGTTATCGGCTCGACGGGCAACAACACGCCTCCGTTCACCGGTACTTTCCGCCCCGAAGGCACCACGGCTACCGCCCCGACCCTGAACAGCGGCACTGGCGGCGGCACCTATGCCCTGCCCGCCGGTGCTCTGAATGGCACTGCCATTAACGGTACCTGGACGCTACGCGTATTCGACGATGCGTCCATCGGCGCTGGTACGCTGAACAACTGGAGCCTCGAAATCACGGACCCCGCGGTTTCGCCTCCGACCACGGCCGTCACTGGCCCTGGTACCATCACCGGTCCGGTAGTGACGGGCGGCAGCTCGGTGTTCACCGTGGCGAATGCCCCGGTGGGTAACAACACCTACACGGTGACCACGACCGACAGCGGCACCGGCTGCCAGACGACGAACAGCCCCTCGGTGACGGTGAACCCGCTGCCCACGGCTACGCTCAGCAACAACGGCCCGATTGTGTACAACACGGCGGCTACGGTAAGCATTGCCCTCACCGGCGTTGCCCCCTGGACCATCACCTACACCAACGGTACCACGCCGACGACGGTAACGACTTCGACCAACCCCTACACGTTCTCGACCGGCGTGCTGGCTTCGACGACTACGTACACGGTGACGGCGCTGACCGACAACAACTGCTCGGCCGACCCGGCTACGCTGCCTGCCAGCACCACGGTGACGGTAACGGCTCCGGCCGTCGACTTCTCGCCCATCACCCTGGTATCGCCTGCCACGCAAACCTGCTACAGCAATGCAGAAGCCGTGACGGTGCGCGTGCGCAACGTGGGTACTGCGACCCTGGACCTGTCGCTGGAGCCGCTCACGGTGACGGTGAACGTAACCGGCGCCGTGACGCAGACCCTGACGGGCACTGTGAACTCGGGTACGCTGGCTCCGAACGCTACTGTTGACGTAACGACCACCGCTACGCTGAACATGCTGACTGCCGGTTCCTACTCGTTCGCCATCGCCACGTCGAGCCCGAACGACCCGAACCCCGGCAACAACACGCTGGCGGCAACCCGGACGGTAGTTGCTCCCCCGACCATCACTATCACCTCGTCGGCCTCGGCCATCTGCGCGGGTAGCAGCGTAACGCTGACGGCCTCGCCCATCAGCTACACCTCTGCCAGCCTGGCCTACGCGCCCTACACGGCTTCGGGCCCGGTGACGACGTACAACTCGTCGAGCACGCCTGCCAACGGCAGCCTCGACGACGGTAACTTCGCCGCTCCCCTGCCGTTCGCTTTCAACTACTTTGGCACGACCTACGCCAGCGGCACCTCGCTCTTCGTGGGCACCAACGGCTACGCGAGCTTCGGAACCGGCTACACCGTAGCAGCCCCCTCAAGCCTGCCCACTGCGGGCACGCCGGAGAACATGATTGCCGGCAACTGGCACGACATGAACCTCTCGTCGGGCAGCATCACGACGTTCACCAACGGGACGACGCCCAACCGCGTCTTCGTTATCCACTACAACGGCCTGGTTGACTACCTCGGCACGCAGACGTCGAACTTCCAGATTGTGCTGCACGAAACGACCAACGTTATCGACATCATCTCGACCGACGTTCCCGTACCCACCAGCTCATCCAACAAGCACGTGCAAGGCGTTGAGAATGCCACCGGCACCATCGGCGTTGGCTCGACGGCCACTACGGCCGATGCCACGGCCACCTGGTCGCTCACGAACGCCGCCTACAGCTTCTCGCCGCCGACCTTCACCTGGATGCCGGGCAACCTGACCGGTAGCTCCATCACGGTGTCGCCGACGACGACGACGACCTACACCGTGTCGGCTAACAACTCGAACAGCTGCCCCTCGACGGCCTCGACCACTATCACGGTGAACCCGCTGCCCACGGCAACGCTCACCAACGGTGGCCCGATTGCCTACAACAACTCGACGACGGTGAACGTAGCCCTGACCGGCACGGGTCCCTGGACCTTCACCTACACCGACGGCACTACGCCGACCACGGTGACGGCTACTTCGACCAACCCGTACGTCATCACCACGCCGGTACTGGCCAGCTCGACCACCTACTCGGTGACCGCGCTGAGCGATGCGAACTGCACCGCGACGCCGGCTTCGCTGGCCGGTGCTACCACCCTCATCACCGTGACCCCGCCGCCGCAGGACTACGCCGTAGTATCGCTGGTGGCGCCCGCTTCGACCACGACCTGCTACAGCAATGCGGAAGCTGTGACGGTGCGCGTGCGCAACAACGGTACGGTGGACCTCAACTACAGCACCGACCCGCTCACCGTGACGGTGAACGTGACTGGCGCCGTGACGCAGAGCTTCACGACGACGCTGAACTCGGGCACGCTGCTCGTGAACGCCACGGCTGACATCACGCTGCCCGGTACGCTGGATATGACGGCGGCTGGCACTTACAGCTTCGCCATCAGCGTATCGAGCCCGAACGACCTGAACACCGGCAACAACAGCCTGACGGCTACCCGCACGGTAATAGCCCCGCTGCCTGCTCCGGTTATCACGCCCTCGGCCCCGACCGTCTGCCTGGGCAGTTCGGTAACGCTAAACGCGATTGCTCCGATTGGCACTGGCACGGCCACAAACACTTCGACCACTACCATCTCGGCTTATGGCCCGGCTCCTTACGGCAACTACTACGGTGGCAACCGCGAGCAGTCGCTGATTACGGCCGCTGAGCTGACGGCCGCTGGCCTGACGGCTGGTTCGGTTATCAACAGCCTGAGCTTCGACGTAGCGAACGTAGATGCCGCTCCGGTACACCAGGGCTTCCGGATTGCCATCGGCACGACCGCGCTGACCTCGCTGTCCGCCTTCCAATCGGGCTTGGCTGTAGTGTTTGGTCCTACCAACTACCAGCCGGTTCTGGGCCTGAACAAGCACACGTTCACTTCGAACTTCACCTGGGATGGCACCTCGAACATTATTGTGGAGACGACCTTCAACAATAACAACGGTGGCGCAACGGGCGGTAGTGCCCAGACGCGTTTCTCGACGACTGCTTACCAAAGCACCATCCTGTACCGCGCCGACAATACCGCGAACGTAGCAACTGCCACCACGGTGAGCGGCTCCTACAGTTCCCGCCCGAACATCCTGTTCGGCACGACCACGAACTATAACTGGACGCTGGTAAGCGGCAATGGCCTCCCGGCCACCACCAACACCGCTTCCATCACGGTGACGCCGACGGTGACTTCGGTGTACTCGGTAACGGCCAACACGGGCAACAACTGCCCCTCGCCGGCTACTCAAGTGACGGTGACCGTAGCTACCTCGACCACCTGGACGGGGGCCACCTCGACGGCCTGGACCACGGCCAGCAACTGGACGAACTGCGTACCGAGCGCCGGCATCGACGCCATCATCCCGAACGGGGCTACCCGCCAGCCGACGCTGAGCGGCGCCACGGCCGGGGCTACCCGCAACCTGTCGATAGGTACCACGGGCACGGGCACGGCGGCCGTGCTGACCCTGACCGGCGCCACCACGGTGCTCAACATCATGGGCGACCTGACGACGACGGCGACTACCTCGGTAGATGCCGCCAACGCTACGACGGTGAACTTCTCGGGTGCGACTGGTCAGACCATCGGCGCGGCTAAGTTTGGCAACCTCACCATCAGCGGCAGCGGCGCAACCGCCAAGCAGCTCGGTGGCGATGTGAACATCGGCGGCACCCTCAGCCTGGCTGGCGGTATGCTGAACACCAACAGCAACGTCCTGACGCTGCTGGCGCAAACCGGCACCATCAGCGGCGCTGATGCCAGCCACTACGTGGTGACGAACGGCTCGACGGGCCGCCTGGCCATCTCGGCCATCGGTACGGGTGCCCGCACGGGCGCCATCGTCTTCCCGATTGGTACGACGACCTACACCCCGGCTACCATCACCAACGCCGGTACCAGCGACCGGTTCTCGGTGACGGTGGGCGACGGCATCAGCCAGCAGGGCACGGGCACTTCGACCACCACGCACGTAGTGGCCAAGACCTGGGACGTAACCGAAGCTGCCGCCGGTGGCTCGAACGTAACCCTGGCCCTACAGTGGAACGCCAGCAACGAAACCCCTGGCTTCGACCGCACTAACGCCACCATCATGCACTTCGAAAACGGTGCCTGGAATGGCCAGTGCTACACTTGCTACTCGGCCGCTGCGGGCTCCGACCCTTACACGCTGAACCGCTCGAACATCACGACCTTCTCGCCCTTCGCCATTCAGGACAACACCAAGCCGCTGCCCGTGGAGCTGACCCGCTTCGAGGCCGTGCGCAACGGTGGCAACGCCATCCTGAACTGGAACACGGCCAGCGAGAAGAACAACGCCGGCTTCGAAGTGCAAGTGAGCACCGATGGCCGCGCCTTCCGCAAGCTGCAGTTTGTAGAGCCGGCTTCGGCCAACTCGAACGCGCCCCGCAGCTACGTCTACAACGACCTCGAAGCTGGCAAAACCGGCCTCCGCTACTACCGTCTGCGTCAGGTTGACCTCGACGGCGCCGCCAGCTTCTCGCCGGTGCGCACCGTGGACTTCGGCAAACTGGAAGGCACCAGCCTCACGGCTATGCCGAACCCCTTCAGCTCGCAGCTGCTGCTGAACGTGCAAACCCGCACGGCCTCGGCGGCCAGCATGCTGACGGTGACCGACGCTACCGGCCGCACCATCCTGACCCAGAAACTGGCCCTCCCGGCCGGCCAGAGCCAAGTGACGGTGAACGACCTCGAAAACCTGCCCGCAGGTATGTACCTGCTCCACCTGAGCCTCGACGGCCAGATGCAGCATGTGAAAGTGGTGAAGAAGTAAGCTTCTTCGGCACGCCGAACGCAAAAGCCCCCCGGTGCAAACCGGGGGGCTTTTTTTGTGCACCGCCGATGGCCGAAACGGAGTCCGGTGGTGTTAGGCGTTAGGTGACGCACGAACCCCAACACCCAACACCGAACACCGAACACCAGAATATCGGGTACCATAAACGAGAAAGTGGCCGAATGACCTGCTATGCAGAAGTCATCCGGCCACTTTCTCGTTTTGGAGTGCTACCTCTCCCTACTCTTCGTCGGGCAGAATATTCACGTCCTGCACCAACACCATTTTCTCAATTTCGCGGCCGCGCTTCGTATTCGCCAGGCCGCCGAGGGCGGTTTCCTTGTAGCGGGTTTCCATGCTCTGGCCCACCTCGCCGAGGGCGGCCACGCACTGGTCGACGGGAATGACGGGGTCGACGCCGGCAATGGCAATCTGGGCCGAGCTGAAGGCAATGGCGGCGGCCGAGGCGTTGCGCACCACGCAGGGCACTTCTACCAGTCCGGCCACGGGGTCGCATATCAGCCCCAGCATGCACTGAATGGTAATGGCCACGGCCGCAAACACCTCCTCCACCGTGCCGCCGAGGCAGTACACGATGGCCCCGCTGCCCATGGCGGCGGCCGAGCCGGTTTCGGCCTGGCAGCCGCCGACGGCCCCGGCCAGCGAAGCATTCTGCTCGATGATGAGGGCGATGCCGGCGGCCACCAATAGCCCTTCGAGGATGCTGCGGTCGGAGAGGCCGTGCAAATCCTGGGTGGTGACGAGCACGCCGGGCAGGATGCCCGAAGCCCCGGCCGTGGGCGCCGCCACCACGCGGCCCATGCACGAGTTCACCTCCTTGGCCCCGAGGGCGCGGGTGATGAGCTGCTTGAACTCGGGCGAGAGAACGGTGACGGGCGAGGCGGCAATCTTCTTGGCGCCGTTGTTAATCATGCCCGAGCGCGAGGTCATGTTGCCGGTCAGGCCTTCCTTCACGGCGTCGCGCATCACGTCGTAGGCACGCTGCAGGCCGGCCCATATTTCGTCTTCCGTGCGGCCCTTCTGCTCGATTTCGTAGGTCAGCACGGGTTGGTAGAGCAGCTCGCCGGTGGCGGCGCAGTGGGCCTGCCAGGAGGCGAAGTCGGTGAAGAGAAGGGACATGGCGGGTGGGGAAATGGAGATGGGTGGGAAGAATGGGGGCGCAAAGAACGGCAGGAAACCAGAACGACGGGAAATAAGAACGTCATGCTGAACGCAGTGAAGCATCTCGCCGGTGGTAGTAAACTCAATCATTAAGATTAGTTACGCGGGCGAGATGCTTCACTGCGTTCAGCATGACGTTCTTTTCTACAGCATAGCGGGCTGCTATGCCGGCTCCTGCTGCCCCTCGCCCACCAGCTTGATACTGGCCGAGTTGATGCACAAGCGCAGGCCGCTGGGCGCCGGGCCGTCGGGGAAGACGTGGCCCTGGTGGGCGTCGCACACGTTGCAGAGCACCTCCACGCGCACCATGCCGTAGCTGGTGTCTTTCTTGTACTTCAGCACATCGTCTTCGACGGGCTGGGTGAAGCTGGGCCAGCCGGTGCCGCTCTCGAACTTGGTGCGCGAGTCGTAGAGCGGGGTACCGCAGCACACGCAGGCGTAGAGGCCGGCCTCGTGGGCCTCGCAGTACTCGCCGGTGAAGGCGCGCTCGGTGCCGTGCTCACGGGTGACGTGGTACTGCTGCGGGGTGAGCTCGGCCTTCCACTCGGCGTTGGTTTTCTCGACGCGGCGGGGCGGGGTGGGCGGATTATTGGCGAGGCGGATAACGTCGTTCCAGGTTTGCATGGGGAGGGAGGGTTAAGCTTTAGCTGGCACCACCGGGCCGAAGCGGGTGGTGGGGTGATGGCCTTCAAACGCGAACCAAACAAAAACTGTTTTGACCAATTGCGTATAGCGGTTGCCTGTTTTCGACAAGCTGATACCTCCCCCATTGCCATGAAAATCCTCTCCGCTGCCCAGACCCGTGAGCTTGACCAAGCCACCATGCAGGAGCAGGGCCTTACCTCGGCCCAGCTGATGGAGCGGGCGGCCGGGGTCTTTGTCGACTGGTTTTGCCGGCACCTGAGTCCGGCTGATGCGGGCGAAATCCTGATTCTGTGCGGGCCGGGCAACAACGGCGGCGACGGCTTCACCGCCGCCCGGATGCTGCTGCAGGCCGGGTATGAGCTGCGCATTGCCCACCTGCTTTCCTCCAACTTCTCGGACGACTGGGTGCGGAGCCGGCAACTGCTGCCGCAAACGGTAGCCATCAGCAGCATCGAGCTCGATACCCTGCCCGTCATTCGGCCCGGCACGGTGGTGATTGACGCCTTATTTGGCACCGGTCTGAACCGGCCACTGCGCGGTGTAGGGGCGGCAGTGGTAACGCACCTCAATGAGGCCAACGCTCAGGTTATTGCCATCGACCTGCCCAGCGGCCTCTTCGCCGACCAGCCGCAGCCGGCCGACAGCCCGGTAGTACGGGCCACTCACACCATCACCTTCGGCCTGCCGAAGCTAGCCATGCTGCTGCCCCAGAACGCGGCCTTTGTGGGCGAGTGGACGGTGGAGGATATCGGCCTAAGCCCCGCCTTCATCGAGCAGGCCGATACGCCCTGGCACCTTACCCAGCTGCCGCAGGAAACGACCATCATCGCCACCCCACCCAGGCTGCGGTATGATGTCAGCCTGCCGCGCCGCGACAAGTTTGCCTACAAAAACACCTTCGGCCACGCGCTGCTGCTGGCGGGCAGCCGGGGCAAGATGGGCGCCGCCGTGCTGGCCGCCGGGGCCTGCCTGCGCGGGGGTGCGGGCTTGCTCACGGTGGCCGTGCCAGGCGGCGGCTACGACATCATCCAGACCACCCGGCCCGAGGCCATGTGCCTGCCCGATACCAACCCCGACCATCTCAGCGAGCTGCCCGACCTGGGGCCCTACCAGGCGGTGGGCATCGGGCCGGGGCTGGGGCAGGAGGCAGCCAGCCTGGCCGTGCTGCGCCAGCTGCTGCGCACGGCGAAAGTGCCCTTGGTCATCGACGCCGATGCGCTGAACCTGCTGGGCAGCCACCGCGCCCTGCTCAAGCTGCTGCCCCCGGACACGGTGCTCACGCCCCACGTCGGCGAGTTTACGCGGCTGACGGAGAAGGCCCGCGACGACTACCACCGCCTGGAACTGCTGCGCGACTTTGCCCGCGAGCACCGCTGCCTGGTGGTGCTGAAGGGCGCCTATACCACCGTGGCCGACCGCGACGGCCAGCTGTACTTCAACACTACCGGCAACCCGGGCATGGCCGGCGGCGGCAGCGGCGACGTGCTCACCGGCCTGCTCCTGGCCCTGCGCGCCGACCAGCGCCTGGCCCCCTTGCCAGCCGTGCGCCTGGCCGTGCTGGCCCACGGCCACGCCGGCGATTTGGCCGTGCGGGAAACCGGGGAAGCGGGGCTGGTGGCGGGGGACCTGGTGGCGCACATCGGACCGGCCCTGCGCGACCTGACGGCGTAACCCCACCCCCGCCCCCCTCTTCGGGAGAGGGGGGCCTGACGACCTACAAGAGCTTTGATTCATATCCACGCATGACCGGCTCCCCTCTCCCGAAGGGGAGGGGCCGGGGGTGGGGGGCGCGCTACAGCAGGTAGCCCAGCACCGGCAGCAGCAGCACGCCATCCGTGACCAGGGCGAAGAAATAGTCGCCCCGGGTTTCCTCGGCCATGAGGATGACGACGGCGGCGGCCGGCACGGCCAGCAGCAGCACGCGGGCCGGGGCGCCCCAGGCTAGACCCAGCCCGGCCGAGACGGCCAGGAAGCCCAGCGCCACCCCGCGGGCCCCGGCCACGCCGAGCCAGCCGGGGAAGGTGCGGGTGCCGGCCCGGCGGTCGCGGGAGTAGTCGCGGATATCGAACACGATGGCCAAAGCCAGCACGAAGCAGAAGCGCTGCCCCAGCAGCCCGGCCACGGCTCCGATAGGCTGGTGCAGCAGCAGCGTGGGCAGGCCGGCCGTCACCATCGTCCACACGCCCGCGATGAGGAACACCTTGAGCAGCGGCACCTCGCGCAGGGCGCGACGGCGGCCCCGCCCGGGCAGCAGGGGCCAGGAGTAGAGCAGTGCCAGTGCGGCCAGGGGCAGCAGCTGGGGCACCACGGTCCACCATTTATCCCAAAGAAAGCAGGCGGCGCCCCCCACGGCGGCCCCGGCCGCCAGCCCGGCCAGCAGCACGCGGTGCCGCTGCTGCCAGGCCTTGCGGGCCGAAGTGCCGGCGGGCTGCTGCTGCTTGAAGGGCAGGGCGGCATCGAGGTTATACACCAATAAGGTGGCGGCGAATACCATCAGCACGAGGCGCTGGGCGGGGGGCGTGCGGGCGGCGAAGTGCTCCAGGGTCAGCCAGGTTTGGGCGGCGGCGGCCAGCGCCAGCCAGATGCTGCTGTAGAGCAGGGCATCGAGCAGGCGCAGGGGCCAGGGGCGCAGGGGTGGGGCGGTGGGCACGGACGAATGTAGCGCCGTAGCGCGAACTTTGTAGTTCGCGTCCCCGCACCGATTCAACGACTGTAACGGCGCGGGGGCGCGAACTACAAAGTTCGCGCTACATGCCCTCCCCCACCCTCTCCCGCGCCTCAATGGTCATCGCCGCGGCCTCTACCGTCGTGGAGTGGTACGACTTCACGCTCTGCCTGTACTTCGCCTCGGTGCTGTCGCGGGTGTTCTTCGGGCCGGGGGCCGACGGGCTGCTCACGGCGCTGGCGGGGTTTGCGGTATCGTACCTGTTGCGGCCGCTGGGGGCGGTAGTGTTCGGGCACATCGGCGACCGGCAGGGGCGGCGGCGCATGATGCTGCTGAGCATGGCCGTGATGACGGCCGCCATGCTGGCCACCGCTTTGCTGCCCACCTACGCCCAGCTGGGCGCGGCCGCCGGCTGGCTGCTGCTGGCGCTGCGCTGCCTGATGGCGTTTTCGGTGGGGGGCGAATACACCGGCGTGGTGGCCTACCTGCTGGAGGGCGCCCCGCCCGAGCGGCGCGGGCTCATCACGTCGTTGGCTGCCGCCGCCAGCGAGGTGGGCGGGCTGCTGGCCGTGGGCGTGTGCGCGGGGCTGGCCTACGCCCTCCCCGCCCCCAGCGTGGAGAGCTGGGGCTGGCGGCTGCCGTTTCTGCTGGGGGCCGCATTGGCGGGGGGCGTGTGGCTGGCCCGCTCCACCATGGGCGAGTCGCCCGACTTCGAGCGGCAGCTGGCGGCGGGCACGGTGCCGGCGGCCCCGCTCGGCTACACCTTGCGGCACCACCGGGCCGCCATCGGGCGCACCTTCGCCATCTCGGCGCTGGGGTCCATCACCTACTACGTGGGCATCACCTACGTGCCTACCTTCCTGGCCACCACGGGGCAGCGCGGCGAGGCCGAGGCGCTGGGGCTGTCCACGGTGGCGGCGGTGGTGGTTATCGGGGTGACGCCGCTGGTGGGCTGGCTGTCCGATAGGCTGGGGCGGCGGCCGGTGCTGGCCGTGCTGGCGGGGGCGGGGGCGCTGCTGCCCATCACTTTGTTTTCGTTGATGCGGGGCGGCAGTGCCGGGCAGGCCCTGCTGGGCGCCGTGGTGCTGGCAGCCGTGGCCGGCGGCGTGAGTGCCGTGGGCGCCGCCGCCACGGCCGAGCAGTTTCCCGGCGAGGGCCGGCTGAGCGGGCTGGCGCTGGGAGCCACGGCGGCCACCGCCATCTTCGGGGGCCTCACGCCCTTCGTGGCCGAGCTGCTGATAGCGCGCACCGGCTGGCCGTTGGTGCCCGGCGCCATGATTGCCGCCGTGGCCCTGCTGGTGCTGCCCGTGCTGCTCACGATGCCCGAAACGGCCGTGCGCAAGTAGCGCGGACTTTGTAGTCCGCGAGTCTGGTTTGTTGAACGTTCAGACTCGCGGACTACAAAGTCCGCGCTACTTCTCCGGCTACCTGGCCGGCTTAACTACGACCCAAACCTACGCGCCGCGCTCCGGAAACGTGGTTTTGTACAGCTCGATGCTTTCGTTGATGATGCGATAAGCGTCGTCGCGGCCCATGAAACGCTCTACCGTAACATGCTTGTTGTGTTCGAGGGCCTTGTAGTCTTCGAAGAAGCGCTGCATTTCCAGCAGGGTGTGGGGCGGCAGGTCGGCGATGTCGTTGTAGTGGTTCACGGAGATATCGTGGGCGGCCACGGCGATGATTTTGTCATCTTCCTCGTCCTGGTCCACCATCTGCATCACGCCGATGACTTTGGCCTCCACGAGGCACATGGGCACGATGTCGACCGAGCACAGTACCAGGATGTCCAGCGGGTCGTTGTCGTCGCAGTAGGTGCGGGGGATGAAGCCGTAGGCGGCCGGGTAATGCACGGCCGAAAACAGCACGCGGTCGAGTTTCAGCAGGCCGCTTTCCTTGTCGAGCTCGTATTTGCCCTTGCTGCCTTTGGGGATTTCAATAATGGACTGGACAACTTCCGGCGCTCCGCTGCCCAACGACACGTCGTGCCAGGGGTTAAAATGACTCATGCGAGTGGGGTAGGTAATAGAACTAGTTAACGCTGCAAAAGTACGCCCGGCGGGGCGGAGGGTGGGCATCGGGCCTGAAAATACCTGCCGGCGGCACCATGAGGCCGCGCTACCCGACAATGCTGCGTAGTAGCGCCGACGGAAGTATTCGCCGGCTCGGGATTTTTTGGGAATGACCAAACGGGTCGCGGAAGCCATGCCTTAAAACTTTCAGACTGGCTTACTTGCCCCGCAGTACCTCCACCAGCGGCTGCCCGATGGCCCCGCTGGGCTCCTGGATGTGCAGGAAGCGCGCCAGGGTGGGCGCAATGTCCGTAATCTTCACCTCGGCCGCCGAGTGGCCGCGCCGCACGCCCCAGCCCCAGAACAGCAGCGGTACGTGGGTGTCGTAAGCGCCCGCCGAGCCGTGGGTGGTGCCCTTGATGACGGGGTAGCCGTAGGCTTCGAGCCAGCCGGGGGCCAGCACGGCGAGCACGTCGCCGGAGCGGGGACCGTAGAAGCCCAGCGTCTGGAAGTGGGCCACGCCCTCGGGCCAGTGGCCGCGCTGCAGGTCGTTGGCTGCCAGTGCCTGGCTCACGCCGGGCAGGGTGATGAGCACGTCGGCCACCTCGTCCTGCACGTCGGCCAGCTTGAGGTTCTTCTGGGCGATGAGCGGGCGGTTGAGGTACACCTGCTGGTTCTCGTAACTCAGCACCCAGGCCCCCGCGCCGTGGCGCCGCACGAGGCTGCGCTGCACCGAGTCGCGCATGTAGCCCGTGCCCACGCCCCCGCCGGGCAGCCGGTGTTCCTGGAGAAAGCCCACGGCGTGCGCGGCGGCGTGGTCGGCCGTCAGAAACACCAGGCTTTGGCCTTTGCCCACCTGCTTATCGAGGGCGTCGAAGAGGCGGGCGAGGTCGCGGTCGAGCCGCAGGTAGGTGTCTTCCACCTCGATGGAGTTGGGGC
>Ga0247804_10000763_pt1 | contig 14821 bp, 11 predicted proteins | sample UWRJL029104C1_FD_181142 | JGI IMG/M metagenome (GOLD analysis project Ga0247804, IMG submission 181142) | Plant litter microbial communities from Arlington Agricultural Research Station in Wisconsin, United States - UWRJ-L029-104C-1 | ecosystem: Environmental > Terrestrial > Plant litter >...
TCCAGCCAGGTGCAAGCCGTGATAGATGCCGATGGCATCCTGGCATTTCTCCATCCTGAGTCGGGTGAGGGCGACGACCGTAAAGGTCCCTCGGCCGCCACCCGCTGGTTCGGCGCAGCCAAAACCGAGCGGCCCGAGTTGTGGGAGCAAGCATCGCCCCTACGGCACGTCGATGCCCGCACCCCGCCCATCCTCTTCCTAAACAGCGCCGTGGACCGCATGCACGCCGGCCGCGACGACCTACGTCAGCAACTCGATTCGTTGGGCACTTATAGTGAGGTTCATGCATTTCCCAACACGCCGCACTCCTTCGTGCTGTTCAATCCCTGGTTTGAGCCGGTACTGAACTACACGGTGGCGTTCCTGAACCGGGTATTTGGCACTCGCTAGCGAAAACCGGCCTGAGCTACATTCCTGCGTCGCAAACTCGCGCCAACTTTAGCTTTGTGGTACATGAAGGACATTTATAACGACCACACCTACCTCGCCAACAACCCCACCTGGCACGAAGAAGACGCGCCCTTCAAAGCAGCTCGCATTCTGAAGCTATTGCAGCGCAACAAATTGCCCCTACAAAACATCTGCGAAGTGGGCTGCGGCAGCGGCGAAATCCTGGTGCAGCTGGCGCAACGGTTGCCCGCCACCACCCAGTTTACCGGCTACGACATTTCGCAGGATGCCATCACCATCGCCTCGCGCAAGCAAACCGACCGTATCCGCTTCGAGCTGCGCGATTTAACGAAGCCCACGCCCGCCGCCCCTTTCGATTTGCTGCTCGTCATCGACGTTATCGAGCACCTCAACAACTACTTCGAATTCCTGGCCGGCATTGCCGATAAAAGCGCTTACACGCTCTTCCACATCCCCTTGGACATGAGCGTATGGAGCCTGCTGCGCGAGCAGATGCTGATTGAATCGAAGCAGCGGGTGGGCCACATTCACAATTTCACCGAAGATTTTGTGGTCAGCATCCTGGAAGATTACGGCTTCGAAGTGATTGACCGGCTGTACACCGAGCCCGTCCATAAGCGCAAAACGCTGAAAAACCAGATTGCCGACGCCCTGCGCACCGTGCTCTACGCCATCAGCCCCAAGTTTTGCACCAAGACGCTCGGCGGCTACTCGCTGATGGTGCTGGCGCGGAACAAAATCAGGTAAAATCCTGAATAATTCGTCGCTGCAAACGTTTCCAATACGCTGCATGCATAACAGTTTGCGGTTTGGGTCGTATCTTTGTGGCACGAAAAATCCATCGGCCCGCCCTGGGCCTTATTCTCGCTGATTATGAAAAAGACCACTGCTTTCTCGTCCCTGCTGCTGCTCGGCGGCTTCGGCTCGCTGAGCTACCTGGCCGCGCAGCTGCGCGATTTGAACCTCGATTTTAGCCTGCAGGGCGAAGATGCTTCGCACTACTGCTAAGGCGCTTGCGCTTGGCATCACAAACAAAATCAGCCCCGCTCCCGAGCGGGGCTTTTTGTTTGGCTTCCGTTCGGCGCGTGGTGCCGACATTTGCGGGCTGAATTTTCCTTTTACCCGGCGGACTCTGCGGCCCCAACCAGCCGCCCGCCACATTCCTTTATCCTGTGACCCTCGACACCAATCAACAGCAGGTCAGCTACATCATCGGCCGCGATTTGGCCCGTAATTTCGCCCAGCAGGGCCTCGACCTGGATATTGACATCCTGGCCACCGCCCTCAAGGAAGGCCTGGCCGGCCAGCCCATGCGCCTGAACCAGGAGCAAGTACAAGCCGCCATGATGCAGCTGCAGGAGCAGCTCGGCGGCCCCGAAGAAGATGACGACGACACCTCAACCCCTGATTCCATGAACAATAAAGCCGAAGGCGAAGCCTTCCTCGCCGAAAACGCCAACAAGCCCGGCGTCACCACCCTGCCCAGCGGCCTGCAATACGAAGTGCTGACCGAAGGCACGGGCCCCAAGCCCACGCCCCGCTCGTCGGTGACGACGCACTATCACGGCACCCTCATCAATGGCAACGTATTCGACAGCAGCTACCAGCGCGGCCAACCGGCCACTTTCGGTGTAAACCAGGTAATTGCCGGCTGGACGGAAGCCCTGCAGCTGATGCCCGAAGGCTCGAAATGGCGCCTCTACATCCCCTCCGACCTGGCCTACGGCAAGCGCGGCGCCGGCCGCGACATCGGCCCCGACTCGGCCCTCATCTTCGACGTGGAGCTGCTGAAAGTGAACAACTGAGCCCCGGCGTCGGCCGGGGCGCTGACGGCGTCTACCACCACCCGCACCACCGCGCCCGCCTGGGCGCAGAGCAGCACGGCCGCCCCCGCGGCGGCCGTGCCGGTGCCCCCGCAGCCTTCTCCCGAAGCTGCTCCGACGGCTCCCGCGCCGCCGGCCACGCCCGTTTTTGTCCCAGCGCAAGCCGCCACCGCCCCGCCGGTGGCGGCCTTTGCGCCGCCCACCAGCTTGCGCCCGGCCCCGTTGCCGCCGCTGTCTCCCATCCAAAGCGCCGACGGCCGCCTACGCCTGACCGACACCACGCTCACCGTGCGGGGCGAGGATTTTTTGTTGCGCGACCTGGACCGCGCCGAACTGACGCCGGTGCGCTGGATACTGTGGTACCTGCTGGGCGGGCTAAGCCTGGCCGCCGTCATGATTGCGTTTTTGAATAACTGGCTGCGTATGATGCCCGCTGCGGCCGGTATGGTAGCCTCCGCGCTGCTGCTGCTCTACGGCCGGCGCGGCACCAACCGCCTGCGTCTGCAACGCTCGGGCCGGCAGGAGGTAAACTTCGCCATGCCCGGCGAAACGGCCGAGTGGCAACGCCTAACCGGCGAAGTCAACCGTCGCATCCGCCGGGTACACGATTACGCGGCGGCCGAAGCTGCCGCTATGCTGGCCGAAGCCGATGCGGCCATGCGCGCCGCGGCCGAAGCGGCGCAGGCTGCCGAAATGAAGGCGGCCTTCGAATCCGGTTTGTCGAATGCGCCAGACCAATCCTGACCATTTCAGAAAATCAACGTAAGGGGAGGCTGATTCAGCTTTGCACTACCACTACGCGACCTACTCTCGACGCTACCTACCTCATTACCTGACTCATCTTTACTTTCTTTTATGGACTCCTCTAAACACGGGCACAGCGCCATTACCGGCGCGGGGCTACTGATTGCGCTGGGCATCATCTATGGCGACATCGGTACTTCCCCGCTCTACGTGATGAAGGCCATCGTGCCCGGCGTGATTGACCCGAAACTGGTGCTGGGCGGCATTTCCTGCGTGCTCTGGACGCTGACGCTGCAAACCACCGTGAAGTACGTGCTGCTGACGCTCAACGCGGACAACAACGGCGAGGGTGGTATTTTCTCGCTCTACGCGCTGGTGCGCCGGCGGGGGGCCTGGCTGTCGGCCGTGGCCATCATCGGCGGGGCCGCCCTGCTGGCCGATGGCGTGATTACGCCGCCCATCTCCGTCAGCTCGGCCATTGAGGGGCTGAAGCTGGTGGCGCCACACCTGGAGCAGGATACCATTGTTTACATCGTCATTGCCATTATTGCGGCGCTGTTCTTTTTGCAAAGCTTTGGCACACAGATAGTCGGCAAGGCTTTTGGGCCGATTATGTTCCTGTGGTTCAGTATGCTGGGCGTGCTGGGCGTGCTCTGGATTATCCCCCACCCGGAGATTCTCAAGGCGGCCAACCCCTACTACGCCTACGATTTGCTGGTGAACTACCCGGGCGGCTTCTGGCTGCTGGGGGCTGTGTTTCTGTGTACGACGGGGGCCGAGGCCCTGTACTCCGACCTGGGCCACTGCGGCAAGGGCAATATCCGCATCAGCTGGACGTTCGTTAAAAGCACTCTGGTACTGAATTATTTTGGTCAGGGCGCGTGGTTGCTGGCCCACCACGACCAACAGCTTGCCGGGCGCAATCCGTTCTATGAACTGATGCCCCAGTGGTTTCTGCTACCGGGTATCTGCATTGCTACCATTGCGGCCATCATTGCCTCGCAGGCCTTGATTACGGGCTCGTTCACGCTGGTAGCGGAGGCTATCCGCCTGAATATGTGGCCTAAGGTAAAGCTCAACTATCCCACCGACGTGAAGGGCCAGCTCTACGTGCCCAGCATGAACCGACTGCTGCTGCTGGGCTGCATCGGAGTAGTCCTTTACTTCCGCGAAAGCAGCGAGATGGAAGCTGCTTACGGCCTGGCCATTACGCTCACCATGCTGATGACGACCGTGCTGCTCAGCACCTGGCTGAAATCGAAACGGGTGGCGCTGCCGCTGATTATCCTGTTTGTGCTGGTGTACGGCGGCATCGAGGGCTCGTTCCTGGTGGCCAACCTGGTGAAATTCCCGCACGGCGGCTGGGTGTCGCTGGCCATCGGCATGACGCTGATGAGCGTGATGTATGTGTGGCTCAAGGCCTATTACATCAAGCGCCGCCTCACCGAATTCGTGAAGCTGGAGCCCTACATCGACGCCCTGAAACAGCTCAGCGACGACGACTCGGTGCCGAAATACTCGACCCACCTCGTGTTTATGACCTCGGCCGAGCGCGGCTCCGAAATCGAGCAGAAAATCATCTACTCCATCTTCCAGAAGCGGCCGAAGCGCGCTGACATCTATTGGTTTATCCACGTCGATACCACCGATGAGCCTTACACGATGGAGTACAAAGTGACGGAAGTGGCCAAGGACGATGTGTTCCGCATCAATTTCCGCCTGGGCTTCCGAGTGCAGCAGCGCATCAACCTCTACTTCCGCAAAGTGGTGGAAGACTTGGTGCGCAACAAGGAGGTGGACATTACTTCGCGCTACGAGTCACTGAGCCAGCGCCATGTGGTGGGTGATTTCCGCTTCGTGGTACTGGAAAAATTTCTCTCCGTGGAGAATGACTTCCCGACCATCGAGAAGCTGGTAATGCAGGCATATTTCTACATCCGCCAGTTCATTTCTTCGGAGGCTCAATACTTTGGCCTTGATACGTCGTCGGTGAAGGTGGAGAAAGTGCCGATGATTATTGCGCCCGCCAGCGACGTGACGCTGACGCGGGTCAAATAAAATCACATATTAACCCTGATTTTATTGATTTCGCGGACTTTGCAAGTTCATTAAAACAGAAAAGGCTGCCTATCCAGGCAGCCTTTTCTGTTTTAATGAGTTTATCGGCAATCATTTACCCAGCCACTTCGCCAGCACCTTCTGCTGCGCGGCCGTCGCACCAGCCGTCGGCTGAATCTGGTAGCGGCGGTCAGGGTCGGCCTGCAGCTTCAGCGTGACTTCGCGGGGCAGGCCGTCGCGGCGCACCTGCAGCTTGATTTCGGTGCCCACGGGGCGACCAGCCAGTTGTTTCATCGATTCTTCGCTGGGCGCGGCGCCGTTGATTTGTAGGATTTCATCGTTCACGTTCAGGCCACCGTTCCAGGCCGCACCGTCGCGCTTTATACTGGTCACGAGCAGCTTACCGGTGCGATTGGAGAGGTTGGCGCCCAGGCTGCCATCGGTGCTGGCGGGGGTGCTGCTGAGCGTGAGGCCGGCGTAGCCGAGGGCCGTGGCGTAGTCCAGCGTTTCGGTGCCGTACACGCGGGTTTTAAAGAACTCATCGAAGCGCCGACCGGCTACCTGAGCCACGGCATCCTGGTATTCCTGGTCGGTGAAGCCGCGGCCTAGCTGCTTGTAGTATTTGTCGTAGAGCAGGCGGAACACGTCGTCGAGTTGCTTCTCCCCTTTCGTGGCGTCCAGAATCATGAGGTCGAGCACCAGGCCCACCATTTCGCCCTTGTCGTAGTAGCTGATTTGGGAGTTGGCCGAGTTCTCGTTGGGGCGGTAGTAGCGAATCCAGGCATCGAAACTGGCTTCGGACACGGGCTGCACCTTGTTGCCGGGCGCATTTTCCACGGCTCCAATCTGGGTGGCCATGCTGTTGAGGTAATCCTGCTGGCTGAGGAAGCCCGCCCGCGCCATGATGACGTTCGACATGTACTCCGTCATGCCCTCGCTCACCCACAGCATGCGCGTGTAGTTTTCGCGGTCATAATCAAATGGCCCCAGCGCCACCGGGCGAATGCGTTTCACGTTCCAGAGGTGGAAATATTCGTGCGCCACCAAACCCAGAAAGGAATTGTTACCTGCCGGCGTGGCATACGTAGTGCGGCTCACTTCCAGCGTGGTGGAATATAGATGCTCTAGCCCACCGCCGCCGCGCTCGTTGTTGTGCACGATAAAAACGTAGGGCCGGTCCAGCGGATTCTGGCCCACCACGCGGTGCGCGGTTTCGCATACTTTCTGCATGTCGGCCGTCAGCTTGGTGTCATCGGCAGTATAGGTGCCGTACATCGCCACCTGGTGCGGCGTACCGTTCACATTGAATTGCAGCACCTTGTGGTTACCGATTTCGATGGGCGAATCGGCCAGCTCGTCGTAGCTGGCGCTTTGGTAGGTGAACTTGGTTTTGCCGGGGCGCAAAGCCGTGCTCACCTGACTCCAGCCGGCGGCGGGCTCCACCATCAACGTGCTGCTGAGCTCCTTTTTATCAGCCGGGTACATAAACACGCTGCTGCCGTTGAGGTAGCCATGGTCAGCGTCGATAAAGGAAGTCCGCACGCTCAGCTCATAGGCGTACACGCGATAGCTCACCCGGAAATCAGCCTGCTTGGGGTGACGTACCCGCCAGGTGTTTTTGTCGATTTTCTCCACCGTCAGCGGTTTACCGCTGGCAGTCTGGGCCTGCAGGCCCTCTACGTGGCGCGCAAACTCGCGCACCAGGTAAGAGCCGGGCGCCCACACTGGCATTTTCACGTCGGTGTACTCGGCATTGAAGCTGCCCAGTTCCATTTTCACCTCGAAATAATGCGTTTGCGGCGCGGGCATCGACAGCGTGTAGCGCAAGGAAGGCGCTGCGGCTGTGGTAGAGGCGGCTGCGGGTTGGGTGGCAGCTAGCAGCGTCAGCGCAGCAGCACCAGAAAAAAACAGAAAGGAATTTTTAGACATTGAGGGGGCTTAAAGGAGGCAAATCATCGCAAGGTCGCAAAATACGCCCTGAGGCTGTTTCCAACCCCGCAGGCAGGCCCTCCGTTAGAGCCCACGGCTGGGCTTCCGAATGCGCTTGCCTCTTTTCTCCTTAGTATTTATGCGCTTTGTTTGGCTGACTTTCGTGGGACTCGCCGCCGTTATCATCGGCTTTTTCAGGCCCAAAGCCCCGGAGGTTACGTCGCGCCCCATCGCAGTTTCTATCGTGGCGCGGCCCGATTCGCTTACCGCTGATTTATCAGCCGCCCGCACCACTGCCCGGCGGCCCACCCCCAATGCTGCCAAACGCGACAGCATCGTGCTCTACGCCCTCCAACAGCTCGGCACCAACTACTGCTACGCCGGTACCACTCCCGCCACGGGCTTCGACTGCTCCGGCTTCGTGCAGTACGTGTTCACCCATTTTCAGGTGCCGGTGCCGCATTCTACGGCTTTATTAATTGACGTAGGCCGGCCCGTGCCCCGCGCCCAGGCGCAGCCCGGCGACATTGTAGTTTTCACCGGCACGGCCAAAACGTCTACCACGCCCGGGCACGCGGGCATCGTTGTCACGGCCGGGCCGCTGCGCTTCGTGCATTCGTCGTCGGCCAAGCGCGAGCCGGGCGTGAAAGTCAGTCAGGTAGAAGGCACTGACTATGAACGGCGCTTTATGCAGGTGCGGCGGGTGCTGTGAACTGGCAGGTTGGTGGGATAATGGATTGGTAAACAGACGAGCTTAAACTCACTCATTCATCAATCTCCCTTAAAAAAAACGATGCCCGGCTGCCTATGCCATCCCACTGAAGGGCGGCTGGGCAACCGGGCATCTAATCCTTCAAATCTTACCAAGCGACGAAACTGGGGTACAGTTCCGGCATCTTCAAGATAAGACCTGGCCGAATGTGGGCAGCCTTAGGAGCTACCCCACGAAGCTGTTGTTAGGCGCGTACTGCGGTGAAGCGTACGACATTCGACAGGCTTGGCAGGATTTGGTTGGGACTACTGGACATTTTGTACCTCCTTTCTTTACGTTTCACAAAACCCCGCTCGCGCTACCCAGCACCTTAGGGCTGCTTGGGCGAGGCCGTAGCACTCGCTACTGCGTGGTAAAGTTAATACGCGGGGTGAAGGTTCAAAATAAAACAGGCTTTTTTTGCCTGTCCTGCTAGTCTTTTCGCGCTGTAAGCTGATTTACAAGCGGATTTTTTTACTTATTCGCAAACGATTTCAGTTGTTACCGTCATCTTTCAACTTTGGCCGCAAACTTGCGTTAAGCGGCTTTAGATAAGGCCAAGCCAGTATTCTTCATTTTTTTGCCTTACCTTTTTCCCATCAAATTCTCACCTCCTCTCTTTTATCAAGATGACAAAGCGCCTGTTTCTCCTTTTTGCCCTCGTGCTGGGTTTCAGCACCCTGGCCTCGGCCCAATCTCAGAATCCGTTGGGTATCTGGACTAACTCCGAAAAAAAGGCCACGTTTGAAATCTACAAATGCGGCGATAAGCTCTGCGGTAAAATCGTGAGCCTGACCGTGCCCAACGACCCTGCCACCGGCAAACCCAAAACCGACTCGCAAAACCCCGACCCCAAGCTGCGCTCGCGCCCCCGCCTGGGCCTCGTATTTATGCAAGGCTTTAAGTACGACTCCGACAATAAGTGGGACGACGGCCGCCTCTACAACCCGGAAGATGGCAAAAGCTACTCCGCTTACATCAAGATGGAAAACGCCAACACCATGGAGGTAAAAGGCTACATCGGCTTCTCGCTCATCGGCAAGTCGCAAACCTGGACGCGGGTGAAATAGGCTTGTAGCGCTTTCGCGCAAAATGCAAAACTGGCAAAAGGCCGCCCCAGGGCGGCCTTTTTTTGTGAATATCTGCGTAAATTGGTGCCCCTAAACCGCTTTTCGGCCCGTAAGCCCCCGAAACTATTTACCCCAAGCGGTGTTTTGACCCGACACTAGCAGCAAGCCCTTGTTCGACTTCATTCAGCAGCTTTTTTCCAGCAAAGCACCGGCCCCGGCGGCAGGGTGGCGCGCTACGGCTTTCACGCCGGCGCAGGCCCGTCGCCATGCCCGCTGGGTGGAGCAGGGGGTGTTCCAGAACTGGCTGGGGCCATATTTCAAGGCCTATCACCTGCAAAAGGCCGGCATTGAATCGAAGCGCGGCCTGCGGGTGCAACTGTTGCAGGAGCCGGGCCGGCAGGGGGCGCTGTTTTTCTTTGCCGACACCATTGGGCCGGGTAATTTCCGGCACCTGTATGAGTACCTCGGCGAGCGGGTGCTGGAGTTGGGCTACCGCCGTGCCTGCTCGGACCAGCGTACGCAGCACCAGTGCCAACACTCCGAGAAAGTGCTCAAGCAGCTTTTCAAGCCCCAACCTACCGACTGCCCCCAGACCGGCTGTTGCAATCAACGTTTCGGCCTTATCACAATCGATTTGGTAGCCATGAATGGCCAGCCGCTGTTCATCCGCGTGGCCAGCAATGCGGTGCTCCAGCCCGGCTTCACGCCCGCCTGCTCGTTCGATGAGCTGGTGCGGGCGGTGTTTGATGTGCCGCTACCCAGCGCAGAGCTGGAACCGCTGGCCCAGGAATATCTGGAGCAGGTTTAGCCAAATAATCACACTGTTTTTAAGCCATAAAAAAGCCGGCTGCCCCGTTGGAGCAGCCGGCTTTTTTATGGCTTTACGTTGGTTGGGCTTACTCGCGCACGAAGCGGCCCTGGGCCAGCCGTTCGCCACTGGTACTCAGCAGGCGCAGGCTGTAGATACCGGGCGCCAAGGCAGTAGTATGTAGCACTGGACTAGTCTTTTCGATAACTTGACGCAATATTACGCGGCCAGTTATGTCGAGCACTTCGGCGGTAGTGCGGACAGCGGGCAGGTCTTGCAGCAGCAGCTGCTCGCGGCAGGGATTGGGATATACCGTGAGCGGTAAAATGGTCGCGCCGGCCCGGGTAGCTAGTGCCAGCGAGGCGTCGAAGGTGCTGGAGCCGGGCAGGTCGAGTATCCACTGGTCGGGGTCCACTTCCACATTGGTAACGTTGGCCGTCACCGGGGTGCTGTAGTTGATGGTGGCCTGGCCCTGATGCACCCGAATGGTGCGGGTACTACCATCGTTGAACGTCAGGCGGTAGTCCACGTCGGTCTCGAAAAAGGGCGTGATGCCGGGCTCGGAAGCTGTTTCATCGACCCGCATGCCGAAGGTGTTGCCCACCTGGTTCCAGCGTACATCGAAGCTGGGGTAGCCCTGGCCCCGGTACCACTGCTGGAAAAAGTACGTGAGCGAGCGGCCGGCTTCAGCCTCGAAGATGCGCTGCATATCGGGCGTGCGGGCGGTAGAGTTGGCGTACTGGCTTTGGTAAGTGCGCAGGGCGCGATAAAACTTAGCGTCGTCCTGCAGCAGGTAGCGTAACATGTGAACTACCCCCGCGCCCTTCTTGTAAGTGAGGTAGTAATTGAAGATACGGCCGACGTTGGTGGTGTCGGGCACGTATACGCTACCGGAGTTACTGAGGGCGTATTGGTGGGCGGTATCCATCCAGCTACGGGCAGCAGTGGGCGTGCTGAAAGCTTGCAGCGACAGATATTCCCCGTAAGAGGCGAAGCTCTCGTTCAGCCAGATATCTTCCCAGCTGGCGCAAGTTACGTTGTCGCCAAACCATTGGTGAAACAGCTCGTGGGCGGTGAGGGTGAATTCGAAACCGTCCTGCGTGGTCATAGTCTGGTGCTCCATGCCGCCGCCGATGGGGGCCGTGGAGTGCCCGTATTTCTCGTTGGCGAAAGGGTACAAACCCACCAATGACGAGTAATTTTCGATGAAGCCAGCGGTACGGTTAATTTCGGTCTGGTAGAAGTTCAGCGCATTCTGGTCGTACACGTAATCGACGATTGGAATGCGCGGGCCGCCCACGGGATTGGCATAGCTAACGGTTTCGACATAAGGCGCTACGGCTACTGAAATCAGGTAGTAGGCAATGGGATGACGCGACTTCCACTCGTAGCGCACGCGGTTGTTGGGGAGGGCCACGGTACGGCTCAGCACGCCATTGGAGCCCACTTTATTAGGCAGCGTAGTGGTTACCCACACATCGCTGGAATCGGCCTTATCAGTAAGCACCTGCTTGCAGGGAAACCACTCGTGGGCCGAGAACGGCTCCGAGAGGCTCCAGGTCACATTGTAAGGATAGTACACGCCATTCATGCGGTATTGGCTGGCCGTATTGAAGGCATTGCCGATGGCCGCCGAGTTGCCATTGGGCGCCGTGCCGTGGTAGTAGATGCGCGCATCGAGCAGCGAATTGGCAGCGGCAGGCTGAGCCAGGGCGGCGGTAGCATCGGGGCCGCTACGCCGAATGCCGGGCGAGCGGCGCCCGTTGATAATCACTGAGTCGATGAGCAGGGTGGCAGCACCAGCCGGCCCCTGATATAGCTCAAATGCCAGCGAGTCGAGCGCCTGCGTACGCACCTGCACCCGCATCCAGACCGAGCCCGCCACATCGCGCGAGGTGTTTTCGAGGGCCAGGTCGAGCTTGTAGTATTTCACATCGTAGCGCTCCATTTTGGCACGATGCGCGATAGTGGTGCTGGGCTGCCGCTGGGCCGCGCCAAGGTGCGCCGTGGCGCACTGCCGGGCCGCATCGCCAGCCAGGTCGGCAGCGGTGACGGCAAAATCGTGCGTGGGGCGGGTGGCTTGTGACTGGGCTTGGGCAAATCCCGCGCTAAGCAGTAAGCTGCCCAAAGCAAAGGCGTAAAAGGAACGAGGCATAGAAATGAGCAGCGAGAAAATGGCGGGAATAGGAACGGCGAAAGCCGGTTGCTGGTTGGGCCTGCAAGTTAAGGCAACCTCTAGGCTAACCTTTCGGTCATACTGGCGGTTCCGAAGTGCAAGCGGCCTTACGGATATTGCTGAAAATAAGCTACGAGAGGCGTAACTTGCGGGTAATTTTTCTTTTTCTGCTACAAATGAGTATTTTCTCAAGGCTAGGCGGGGTATTGCTGGTCATCATGGTGGGCGTGTTGGCGGGGGCTTTGCCAGCCCGGGCTACGCACATTGTGGGCGGCGAGATGGAGCTGATGCATCAAACCGGCGACAATTACCTGCTCATTCTCAATCTGTACTTTGACGCCTACAACGGGAGCCCCAATGCCCTGGATGCCGACCTGACGGCCAGCATTTTCCAAAAAAGCAATAATAACCGGAAGATGAACGTGGTGCTGCCGCTGGTGAGCAACACGTTCGTCAACTACACCAACCCAGCCTGCGCGGTGCCTACCCTCAGTACGCGCAAGCTGGTATATAGGAAACAGATAAGTCTATCCGCCAACGGCTTCGACCATCCGTTGGGCTATTATGTGGCCGTGGAGCGCTGCTGCCGCAACAATAACATCAGTAATATTATAGCGCCCGGCGCGGCGGGGCAGGCTTTTTATCTGGAATTTCCGGCCGTGGTGCGCAACGGCCAGCCGTTCATCGATTCGACGCCCCGGATTTTTCCGCCGCTGGCTGACTATGCCTGCCGCAACGAGTTATTTTACTATGATTTTGGCGGCGTAGATGCCGATGGCGACTCCCTGGCGTACGACTTGGTGACGCCCCTGAACGGGCATTCTGACAGCGACCTGCCCAAGCCGGCGGCCGCCCTGCCCGCCCCCTACAGCCTCATCGACTGGCGCCTGGGCCTGGGCGCGAACAACCAGATTCCGGGAAATCCATCGCTACGTATCGACTCGCAAACCGGCCGGCTGACGGTGCGCCCCGCTAACATCGGGCTGTTTGTGTTTGGGGTGCGTTGCTCCGAATACCGTGATGGTGAAAAGATTGGCGAGGCCCGGCGCGATTTTCAGATGCAGGTGCTCAACTGTGCCATCAACCAAAAGCCGTCGATTGTGCTGCAGCCCTCGCCTACCAGCCCGGTGCCCTACCGGCCGGGGCGCGATACGCTGCACTTCTTCCCGGGCAGCAACCGGTGCGTGCAACTGCGCTTCACCGACCCCGACCCGGGCTCGCGGCTGGCACTGTCGATACGAGCCGTGAATTTTTCGGGCCTGATGCCCAATTTCACCTCCGTCACTTCGGGCACCGTGCGCGGGCCGGGCATGGCTGACACCCTTACGGCCACCCTGTGTTTCCCCGAATGCCTTGACAGCAAGGGCAATGTGTTTTTATTGGATGTGATGGTGGGCGACGATGGCTGCAGCCTGCCCCGTCGTGATACCGTGCGGGTGGCCTTCACGGCCGTGCCGCCGCCCAACTCTCCACCGGTCATCAGCACTACCGCCGGGCCGGTGCTGCCGTTGAGAGTTCGCGTCGGCGACCTGGTAACCTTCGACGTTATCGGCACCGACCCCGACCGTGATGCCCTGACCCTGGAAATGACTGGCCGGGGCTTCAGCCCGGCCAGCCTGGGTGCCACCCTCACCCAAGCGACGGTGAATGGCGAACGGCGGGGCCGTTTTAGCTGGCTGGTTGACTGCCGGGCTGTTGGTCTGGATACGCACGAGTTTATTTTTACTTCAGCCACTGAGCCTTGTGGTGGCCGGGAGGCTGCCTCGGTTTCGGTGCCAATAATAGTGGAGTACGACAACACCGCGCCCGTTCTCACGACGACGCTGCCGCCCGCCGACCCGGCAGGCACGATACCGGTGGTAAAACGCCTGCTCAATGACAGCTACAGCGCTACTCTCGAAGGCTTCGACGCCGACGGCGATAACCTGACCCTGACGGCCGGGGCCGAAAACTTCAACCTGGCTGATGCCGGCATGAGCTTTTCGGCCACGAATGGCTTTGGACAAGCCCGCGGCACATTCCACTGGGATGCCAGCTGCGCCAGCGTAAACCTGCACCGCGACCTGACGGTGACCTTCCAGCTGCTTGATGCTACCTGCCGCCCGCTACCGCAGCAGCGCCGCGTGCGCTTTGAGGCTCTGAACCCTGATTCGACTACACTTAAGCTCTACAATATTATTACTCCCAACGGTGATGGCCTGAATGATGCGTTCCGGCTGCCCGATTTGCCCAAAGACTTCTGCGACGCGCAATTTGCTACCCTTCAGATTTTTTCGCGCTGGGGCCAGCAGGTGTATGAGACTGCGGACCGTGATTTCCGCTGGGGCGGCAATGGTAGCGCGGGCCTCTATTTTTACATGGTCAGTTACACCGATGGCCGGCGGTTTAAGGGCTGGCTGGAGGTGATGAAGTAACACTGGCCTCTTTAAAGGTTAACAGGTGAGGGTTAGAAGATAAAACCGGAAATACCTCGGTTTTATCTTCTAACCCTCACCTGTTAACTCACCTTATGCTGCTCAGTACAGCAGCAGAAAAACGGCAAACAGCAATACCCACAGACCGTCTACGAAGTGCCAGTAGGTGCTCATCATCGTCAGTTGGCGCCGATAATACGGGTTACGGATGAACACCAGCGAGCGCACGGCATCCTGGTCGGCGTGGATAACGCGCAGCAACACCACCAGTATATAGGCCATCCCGGCCAGTATGTGAGCCACGTGCAACCCCGAAATAATATAGAGATAGGTGCCATGCGCGTTGCGGCCGGAAAGCTCTACCCCCTGCCCCAGCAGTTCGCGCCAGCCCAGCACCTGCAGGCCGGCAAACACGCAGCCCAACAGCAAGGTAGCTGCCAGACAGCGCGCCAGCATGGTCAGGTCGTCCTGCTCATAAAGCCACCGAGCCTGGCTGAGAACGTAGCTACTGCCCAGCAATACGATAGTGCTGAGCGAAAAATAGCGTGGAAACGGATGTACGCTCGATACTACATCATTGACCGTATGGGTGTAAACATACGCCACCACCAGACCGGCAAACATGCTGGCAATGGCG
>Ga0247804_10000764_pt1 | contig 14819 bp, 14 predicted proteins | sample UWRJL029104C1_FD_181142 | JGI IMG/M metagenome (GOLD analysis project Ga0247804, IMG submission 181142) | Plant litter microbial communities from Arlington Agricultural Research Station in Wisconsin, United States - UWRJ-L029-104C-1 | ecosystem: Environmental > Terrestrial > Plant litter >...
GAGGGGGCAAAGGTAGAAACGGCGCCGGGCTAGAGCCGCTGCAGCAACGCCTGCACCTGCCAGCGCAGGTCGGCCATAGAGCCGGTATTGTGCAGCACCATATCGTAGTGGGCGTAGTCGTCGAGGGCGATTTCGCTGGGGTGATTGTCGTCGCGGGTGCCGTCGCCGCGCTGGCGGAGCGGGTCGCCTTCGAGGCGCAGCATGAGGCCACCGCGGGCGCGAATGGGGTCGGCTTCGCCGGGGAAGCGCACGTCGGGCACGAGCACGAAGGTGTCGGGCGGGAGCTGGGCGAAAAAAGCATCGACCCAGATAGTGGGCTCCCACACGCGCAGGGCCTGCCCCACTTGCTGGAGCATCTCGCCCCGGGTGCGGCCGAAGATGGGCAGCAACTCAGCCTTGCCGCGCTGGGTATAGTAAGGCTCGGTGGTTTCGCCGGCCAAGCTGGCGCACACCGATTTGATGGCGTCGCCAAAAGAGCGGATTTGCCAGTCGCGCTCCGGCTGAAACTGACGCAGCAGGCGGGCCACCGTGTCTTTGCCGCTGCCGCGCTTGCCGGCGAGGCCGATTAGTCGTACCATCGTTGAGAACTTAGAGAATATCTTTCAGCTCGCTCAAACAGCTGATTTCAAAAGTGGTTTCGGCGAAATGACGGCGTCGGTCCACGTTGAAATACACCTGGTCGATGCCCGCATTGTAAGCGCCCAGCACGTCGCATTCGAGGTTGTCGCCAATCATGAGGCTGGTTTCGGCGCTGGCGCCCGTCAGCTGCAGGGCGTGGGCAAACATGCGTGAATCGGGCTTGAGGAAGCCACTGCATTCGGAGGTAACAACTTCGCCGAAATACTCCGTCAGGCCTGACGAAGCCAGCTTGATATACTGGATGTCCTTGAAGCCGTTGGTAATTAGATGCATCTCGTACTTCGGGCGCAGATAATCGAGCACCTCGAAAGTGAAGGGAAACACCGCTGCCTTTTGGGGCAGAATGTCAGTGAATTGCCGGGAAATTTCGGTAGGTACCTCGGTTTCGGGTACGCCCAACTTGGTAAGCGTACGCACGAAACGAATGTCGCGGAGCTGCTGCTGGCTCAATTTGCCATTCTGGTACAAGCGCCAGAGGGCATGATTTACCTCGCTGTAGCGTTCGATAAATCGCTCAACCGAAAAATCATAACGCCCTAATTGATGTAGCTCAAACAGCGTACGCAAGGTCTCGTCGGCGTTTTTCTCAAAGTCCCACAGCGTGTGGTCGAGGTCGAAGAATAAGTGACGGTAGGTTTTCAAGGACAGTTAAAAGTTGAGCGTTGTAAGTTAACAGACAGGGCGTAGAAGGAGGTTTTTAACTTCCATTACAGGTGACCTGCCAGCAGCATGCTCAGCACGCCCGTCAGCATAATGCCTTTGCACCAAGCGCTAAGCTGCCGAAAATGCCGGCGCCGGTCGGCTTTGAACAGCAAGTAGCCCAGCTGCGCCATCGGCCCTAGCACCAGCACGAGCAGCCACAGCGCCAGCAGCCAGTGGGCCCCCAGTAGCAGCCGCACCATCGCCACCGCTACCAGCAGCGCCAGGCTGCCCAGAAACACGCTCGTCACCCATTTGGTGCGGGCCACGCCCCACACCAGCGGCAGCGTGCGGCAGCCGTGCTGAGCGTCGCCGCGCATATCTTCCACATCCTTCACGATTTCGCGCACTATCGTGAGCAGGAAGGCAGCCAGGGCATAAGGCCAGACGATGCTCGTGCTGTCGTGGCGCGCCAGTTGGAGTTGCAATTCTGGCAATAAAACCAGCGCGGCCGTGAGGGTGGCGATACTGGTATTGCCAGCCAGTGCAATGCGCTTGAAACGGGCAGAATACCCCCAAAGAAGCAATGCCGAGCCCAGCGTAACCACGCCTAATGCCGGATGCAGCCAACCCGCCAGCAGCACACCGATACCGCTCATTACCAAGTGCGCCAGCATGGCCTTGCGGCGGCGCAGCACCCGGCCCACCACCAGCCGGTCGGGCCGGTTGATGGCGTCAATTTTGACGTCATAGTAGTCATTGATGATATAGCCGGCAGCCGCCACCAGCAGCGCCGATAGTACCAGCGCGCCAAACCGTAAATCCAGCAGCGATGTGCGCAGCGGCATTTCGGGCAGCAGCAGGCCCACGCGCACCAGCACCATGCACAGCAGCATCATGGCCAGGTTGGGCCAGCGCACCAGGCCGGGCAGGGCCCGCACCAATCCGCCGCGCTTATCGGGCGCGGGAGGCAGGGTGGCAGGCGGCGGCAAACTGGACATGGCGGCAGGGTGGGGCTGTCGCAAAGGTCGGGCAAAGTGCGGGGCCGACTGCGCCAGCCACAAAAAAAGCCTTCCCGGAGGAAGGCTTATCGTATTTCGTAGAAGAGCGTGCCAGCCTTAAATCTTACGCACGTTCACCGCATTAATGCCCTTGCGGCCTTCCTGCGTTTCAAACTCTACCCGGTCGTTTTGCTGAATGTCCAGGCCGTTGAGGCCCGTTACGTGCACGAAGAAGTCTTCTTTAGTCGTCTCGTCGGTAATGAAGCCATAACCTTTGGCTTCGTTGTAAAATTTAACAGTTCCCGTTTTCATGGAAAGAAAGGAAAAAAATGAACGGCCGGGTAAAGGGTAGCCAGAAAAACCTCCGGCGGCACTCGCGTACCGCCGTGGGGCTGCTTTACGGGCCGTCGGGCCGAAATGTTCAGCCGCGCGCTATTGGTTATCGCGCCATTCGTACACCCACTTGGCCTGAATCTGCTCGAGGTGGCCTTCGGTGGCCTGCTCACGGGTGCCTTCGAAATTGGGCAGCGTGAGTATCCACTCCAGCAAATCGGTGAAGCGGATACGGTAGATTTTGGCCTCCGTGAAGTCGTCGCCGAACTTCTCGTAGAGGGCCATGGCAACGTCTTCGTGGTCGGCCCACTTAATGGGCGGCTCGAAATGGTTCATCAGGTTGAGTTATGAATTACAAGTTATGAATTATGAGTTGACAAAAAGCTGAGTTATGAGTTCTAACAGCTGGCTGCTCCAACGCTGTTAAAACTCATAACTCACAATTTTTAACTCATAACTCCCGACCTAATGGCCGAGGAAATCCTGTTTGGGAATAGTGACCACCACCTGCATGCCGGCATTGAGCACGCACTGGCAGGCGAGGCGGGAGTTGAGGCGCGGGTTCACGGCACGGTCGATGAAGTCTTCTTCCTTGTCGCTGATTTCGGGCAGGTCGTCGCCGCCCTTGTCGATGTAGACGTGGCAGGTGCTGCAGCCGCACACGCCGCCACAGTTGTGCTGGAGCTGAATGCCGTTGTTGAGGGCCACATCGAGCACCGATTCGCCGGCGGCCGCTACGTGGGTCTGGGCCGGCTGCCCGTCGCTAAACTGGAAGGTGATGGTGGTGGCAGACAAAATACTAACTAAAAAATTCGCAAAAATTGAAGGTGCAAAGGTAACCCTCCCGCTTCCGGCATCAAAGCTGCGCCTGAATGCTGGCCGTGAGCCGGGCATACAAGGCCTGCCAGGCGGGGTGCGCCGCCAGCGCCGCGTGGTGCGCTGCCAGTGTGGGGGCATCGTGCCGCACGGCGGGTCCGGTTTGCACCGTGAAAGGCGGATTGGCGAGGGCTTTATCCATCGTTTCGCGCACCAGCGGGGCCAGTAACGTAGCTGGTAAACCAGCCTCATTCAGAAGGGTATCGGCAATGCCTAACAGGTGATTAGTGAAATTGTTGGCAAACACGGCGGCTACGTGCAGCTGCAGGCGTGCCCCCGAGGCCAGCAGATACACGTGCTGGCTAAGGCTGTGTGCCAGGGTCAGCAGCGTAGCCTCGCCAGTGGCATCGGCCGCTTCGATGCCGAGCGGCACTGTGGGCCACTCGATAACCCGGCCGGGGCTGAAGGTTTGCAGCGGGTAGAACACACCGCCGCGCACGGCCGGCCGTTGCGCAAAAATGCTGAGCGGAAGTGCGCCGGCCGTGTGGGCTACCAGGGCTCCACTGGGCCAGCGCAGCGCAGCCAGGGCAGGGGCCACGGCTGCGTCGGTGAGGGCCAGCAAATACACGTCGGCGGGTGGGAGCAGGGCGTCGGGAGCAGCCAGCGCCTGGGCAGCGGGCAGGCGGGTGGCCAGGGCCTCGGCGCCGGCCAGGGTGCGGCTCCACACAAAAGGAATGTGGTGGCCGGCGGCGATAAGTGCCGGGGCAAGCTGCGTGGCTACGCGGCCGCTGCCCACCAGGCCCACGCGCAACGGAAAGGAGGAAGAATCGGTCATTGCGCAAATTTCGAGGAAGAAAACCAGCCTGCCTTCGGGCCGTATTGGTCGATGAAATGGCCTGACTGGTCGGTCTTTCGCCAGCAACGCGGGGGGGCATGGGCCGTCCGTTTAGCGGAAATTTAGCATCTTAGTCCTTTCAAAGCCAGATTCGGCCCGGTTAACCACTAGCGACTGGTGCTGGTTTGGGAACATAATGTTCATAATTCTCTCCACTTTCTAACCCCATTTTTTTTACCACATGACAAACTCCTACAATCGGGCGGGCCTTACGCCCCGCTTGAGGAACCTCGCGCTGCTGGCCTTACTGGCTGGCGGCACCGGGGCTGCCTACGGCCAAAGCCTGCCGTATACCGCTCCGAATGTGACCAACCGGACCGGCACTTACACCGACCTGGGCACGACTGGCACCGTGATTACCACGACGAGCTTTGACGATGCCAACTCGGCCGCTCAAAGCTTCGGGTTCAACTTCGTGTACAACGGCACGACGTACACCGATTTCGTGCTCAACACCAACGGCTTCATCAAGCTGGGTACGACGGCTCCGGCCGCTCCGTTCTTCTCGACCTACGCGCAGGAGCCTTCCCTCGGGGGCCCGCTGAACTCGGCCGAAACCAACGTGATTCTGCCCTTCAACACGGACCTGGAAGCTGGGTCGAGCACCCCGGAGTACCGCTGGGCGGTGACCGGCACTTCGCCGAGCCGTGTGCTGACCATTCAGTGGAAAAACGTGAGCGACAAAGGTCGGGCTGGTGCTGCCGGCGCTGGCACCATCGACAAGCAGTACGCCAACTTCAGCTTCCAGGTGCGGCTGTACGAAACCACTAGCCAAATTGATTTTGTGTATGGTACGGCCACTCCGGCTACTACTACCGTAAACAACGCCAACTTCGTCGTAGTTGGTATCAAAGGTTCGGGCACGGCGCTCGACCAAGCCATTACGGCCATCAAGCCCTCGAACATTCCCTGGAACCAGACGACCTTCCAGCAGGGCCCCTACATCGCTGCCTCGAACGCCCTGAACATCCGCCGCGCCCCGATTATCACGGGTGGCCAGGTGATACCCGACGCGGGCCGCACGTTCAGCTTCTCGATTCCGGTACCCACCGACGCCGCCACCAGCATGGTGTATGGCTACAACAAACTGGTAGCTCCGGCTGGTCAGCCGGCTACTATTCAGGCGCTGATTCGCAACGCTGGTACCTCGGCGCTGAACAACATCACGGCTACCCTGACGGTGAGCGGTGCTAACACCTCCTCGCCTGCTCCGCAGGTAGTAGGCTCGCTGGCGCCGGGTGCTACGGCAGTAGTAGTATTTACGGGCGTAGTGGCCCCGGCCCCTGGCACCAACACCGTGACGGTGACGACCTCGGTGCCTGGCGATGGCAACCCGACCAACGACGCGGCCAGCATGGTAATGATTACGGACCCGACCACGACGTCCTTCATCACGCCCAACGAGCCCTCGCCTTCGGCTTTCGGCATTGGCAACGGTGGCGAAGCCTATTTCGCTGCTAAAATCAACTTCGTAACGCCGCGCGACATTACGGCCGTTAACGCCTACATCGGCGACGCTGAACCGAACCCCCCGACGATTACCCAGAAAACGACGGTAGGCGAAACCCTCTACGGCGTGGTGCTGGACGCTACTACCGGCGCCCTGCTGGGTCGTTCGCCCAACCACGTAGTGACGGCTGCCGACGTAGAAACGGTGTACAGCTTCCAGATGTCGGCTCCGGTATCGGTGCCCGCTGGCGATGTGCTGGTTGGTATGGTGCAGATTGCCCCGGCCAGCAACGGTACCGTGCGTTTCTTCCCGATGGGGGTGCAGGCGGAAAATCCGACTCGTCCGAACACGTTCTACAGCGGCGCGATTACCAACGGTGTGCCCGCTGCTCCGGCCCTGGCTCTGACGGGTGCTAACGCTCTCTACAAATACATGCTGGAGGCAGTAACCACGACGCCCGCTACCTGCCCGACGCCGACCGGCATCACCTTCACCGCTACGCCTACTTCGGCTACCTTCACCTTCAATGGTCCGGCCAATGCTTCGGGCTACGAGCTGGTGTACGGCCCGACCGGCTTCAACCCCGCTACGGGTGGCACTACTTCGCCCGCATTCACGACCTCGCCCTACACGCTGCCCGGCCTGACCGGCGCTACCTGCTACGATGTGTACATGCGCGCCGTGTGCGGTGCTACCGACCGGAGCGCCCTCGCCGGCCCCATCGCCGTATGCACGCCCTGCACGCCTCCCATCATCACCACGTATCCTTACACGCAGGATTTCAACACGGTTACCGCTGGCCAGTCGCTGCCCTGCGGCATCACGGTGACCGATGCGAACACCGATACCTATACCTGGCAGACGCGTACCACGATTCCGGTACAGAACAACCCCACCCTGCCCATCGGCAACGGTGGCGCGGGCGGAGCCATGGTGTATTTCTACAACTCCACCAACAACACCGTGGGGGCTGACGACTGGTTCTTTACTCCGGCACTGCGCATGACGGCCGGCCGCGCTTACCGCGTGAGCTTCGCGCTGCGCTCGGCTGGCGCCGGCTACCCCGAAGGCCTCGAAGTGAAATACGGCACGGCTGCCACGCCCGGCGGACAGACTTCGGTGATTTACACCAACACGAACGTGGTTAACCCGGCTTACGCTGCTGCTACGGGTGTGACGGACATCGTGCCGGGCACTACGGGCACGTACTTCATCGGTTTCCACGCTACCAGCGCCGCCGACCAGTTCTTCCTGGCCGTTGACGATGTAGTGGTGACCGAAGTGCTGGCCTCGTCGGCTGCCCTTACCCGCGCCTTGAGCGTGTACCCCAACCCCTCGAACTCGGGCCAGTTCAACCTGGAAGTGCGTGGCGCCAACGCCGCGCAAGGCCTGAACGTGGAAGTGACCAACATGCTGGGCCAGACCGTGTACACGGGCAAAGCCAAGGATAACTTCACCAACTCGCTCAACCTGACTTCGCTGGCTTCGGGTATCTACACCCTGAAAGTGAAAAACGGCAACGAGTACTCGGTGCAGCAAATCTCCATCGTGAAATAAGGCTTCGGCTGCGTTTCGCAAGCCAAAAGGGCCGCCCATTGGGCGGCCTTTTTTTGTGGTGCTGTTGCCATAAAATCCGGGCCTGGCAATGGTGCGTGCAGTTGAGGCGGGGCTTGTCGGTCGGACGCCCGAGGCGTCCGACCGGTTTACGTGAGAACGATACCACCCATTCGGCACGAAAGACCAATCATTCGGACGCCTCGGGCGTCGGACCGGTTAACGACAGCAGAAAAAAAACTAGCCCGGCTGCGACAAAGCATTTCGCTTTCGTCGCGGCCGGGCCAGTTAGTTATAAGACAGTTGGGGTTACACCACCGACTGCTGCAAAGGAGATGAAACCTCGGACGCTTCTTCAAGTCGGGCCGTGTCGCTCTGTTCGCGGCGGTTGCGCTGGCGCAGGCTCATGAAAAAGCCCAGGCCCATGAGCAGCGTGCCGCTCCAGAGTAGGTTGATGAAAGGTTTTTCGGTGGCTTTCAGAATGATGTAATCTTTCTGGGTAGTGCTGACGCCGAAACGGAATTCGCCTTTCTCCGGGTCGATGCTGTTGAGGGTGAGGCGCACGCCGAGGTCGTCCACTTCGTCGGGCACGCGGCCGATGAGGCGGTTGCGCACCACGAACACGGGGTGGGCGTGGTACTGCCGTTTCTCGCCCGATACTATCATGTCGGCCTGCAGGGCCAGGTCGCCCTTTTGCAGGCCCAGGCCGGTCACTTCGTGGGCGGGCTCAATGGCGCGGAACACGGCAAAGTAGTCGTTAAGGAAAATCGTATCGCCCACGCTCAGCGTGTGTTCGGTGGGCGTGCTCCACTCGCGCTCCTTGCGCGGGTCGAGCACCGAGCTGATGTGCGAGTAGATGTCGTGCCCCGCAAACTGCTTGATGGCAGGCGAGGCCAGCAGGCCGCCCATTTCCTCATTCACCTGGGCGCGGGGGTAGAGCACGAACTGCTCGCCCGATTCACGGTCCTTGTAATTGACGCGGTAGTAGGTGTTTTCGGGAGCAATTTCGAGGGTGTCGCCGGTTTTGTAGTAGGTTTTGCCATTGGCGGCGATGGGGCCGCGGGCAATGGCGCGGTACTCGTCGTCGGTGCGGAACAGCAGCTGTTTGTTGATGTAGCCGGGCACGCCGGGGGCCTCAAAATACTGGCCGGTGTAGGTCACGTCGTAGTTCTGCATGCGGGCGGCTTCGTTGCGCCACAGTAGCACGTTGTCGCGGTTCAACTCCTCCGTGAATTCGCGGGAATATACCATGCCTGACACGTTGCGCGAGATGATATTGGAATAGCCCGCCGAGGCCAGAATGCCCAGCAGCATCAGCCCGATACCCAAGTGGGCCACCGCCCCGCCCGACAGCTGAATGCGCCGCCGCAACAGCGTGAAAATAGTGCCAAAATTGGCCAGCACGCCGAATAAGCCCGCCAGCAATACCACCACATAAGGAGCCGAAATAGTGAGCTTGTTGTAGCGCAAGAGCAAAATAACCAGCGCCGTGCCCAGCATCGCCAGCAAGGCCGGGGCCGTGAGCGAGCTGATAAGCGTGTTCTTGTCGTTGCGCTGCCACCACATCACCTGGGCCAGGCCCGAGAAGAAGGCCACGGCCACGCCCATCCACAGCTGCGCCTTGGTGTAGTGCGCAATCTGGTCGGCCGGCAGCGCCATGTTCGACTTGATGCCGACGAGGCCCAGCAGCGCATTATAGACGGGAATGCTGGTGGTAGCCAGTACCTGGAAGGCGCCCAGACACAGCACCGTAGCGCCCACAAACACCCACAACTCGGGCTGATACATGGTCAGCTCCTTGGGCGAAACCGGAATGGTTTTCCAGCGGGCCAGCAGCAGCGCCACGGCCAGTACCGTGAAGGCGCCGAGGTAAATCAGCAGCTGGCCCGAGAGGCCCAAATCAGTAAACGAGTGAACCGAGGCGTTGCCCAGCACGCCGCTGCGGGTGAGGAAAGTGGCGTATAGAATGAGAATGAACGTAGTAATAACCAGTACGAACGAGGTGCGCAAACCCGTGCGACGCTTCTGCCACAGCACGAGGCCGTGCAGGCTGGCCACCAGCACCAGCCAGGGAATGTACACGGCGTTTTCGACGGGGTCCCAGTTCCAGTAGCCGCCGAAATTCAGCGTTTCGTAGGCCCAGTAAGCGCCCATCATCACGCCCACGCCCAGCACGCCGCCGCCGATGAGCGTCCACGGAATCGAAGGTTTTACCCAGGCCGTCAGCTCTTTCTTCCAGAGGCCGGCAATGGCGAAGGCGAAGGGCACCAGCGTGAGCGCGAAGCCCAGGAACAGCGTGGGCGGGTGAATCACCATCCAGTAGTTCTGCAGCAGCGGGTTGAGGCCGGTACCGTCCTTGGGCACGAAGTCGGGGTTCATCTTGAACACCGGCAAATCGACCATAAAGTCGCGCAGCAGGATGAAGGGCGAGGAGCCGATTTTGACATCGCCCAGCACGACGCCCAGAATCATGGAAACCAGGAACATCTGCACGGCGCTGAAAATGGCCATCACCGGCGCCTCCCAGCGGCGGTTGAAGCGCATCACGCACAGGCCCAGCACGACGTGCCAGAAAATCCAGAGCAGAAACGAGCCTTCCTGGCCTTCCCAGAAACAGGAAATCATGTAATGTACCGGCAAGTGGTTGGAACTGTGGCTCCAGGCGTAGTAATACTCGTAGCGGTGGGCGTGAATAATGTTGAACAGCGCACCCACCACCAGCAGCACTGCCAGCCCATGCACGAAAAATGCCCCGCGGGCCAGGCGGAGCCAGCCAGCGTGTACGTCGCCTAAGGCGCGGCCGCGCGCGGCCTGGAAGTAGCTGTAAGCCGCCACCAGCGCCGCCGCAAAGGCGATGATGACGCCGATGTGGCCCAGATTGCCGATAAGTAAATTCATAAGCTAGGAATAAAGCGCAAAATTACCGCCCAGCCGCCGGAGGCGGCACGTCGAGCAGCAAATGGTCGGTAAAAAAGCGCCCCCGGGGCGGATGACAGGTGATTTCGACGGCTATTTTTTTAATTCCTGCCGCCTGCCAGGGCGCGGCGGGCAACTGACCCTGCCGCGCATTATTGGGCTGATTGACCAGTTGGCGGTGCGTTAGAATGCGTCCGCTCCCCGGGTCGGAAACAACTACCGATAAGTTCGAATTGCGCGGGTATCTTCGCAGCGGCAGCTCCAGATAAGTAGCAGTCGAAGCAAGAGGCGCCTGGGCCGAAACCGGCCGCCCAAACGCTACCCAGCGCTGCTGAAGCAGCACGGGCGGCTGGGTAGCAGCCATAATCTGGTAGCAGTACAAGCCGGCGGCTGTCAGCGTGTCGGTGGTGGCGTAATCGGGGAGGGGCGTGCCGTAGGTATCGCGGCCAACGGGTAGAATATTGCGGACCTGATTCCGAAAGTCGTGCTGCTCGCGGCGCAGGACCTGAAAGCCAGTGGCTGTGCCCAACGAATCGGGCAACTGCCAACTCAAGGTAACGATTCGAGAAGAAAGTGCGGGCGCTATTGCAGGCATGGTGGGCAACAGCAGCGCGGGTATTCCAGTAGCCTGCCGACTGACTTGCAGCGTGAACTGACAGAAATCCTTCAGGTACCCGTCCACGTTCAGCAGGTAGGGCTGGCCCGCTTGCGGCAGGTTAAGCTCCACAAATACATCGTCCTGCGTACCCAGGGAAGTGCAGCTCAACACCTGATAAGTAGCCGGCTGGCACGGCTGACCAGTGAGCACTACCAGCTGCACGCCACGAATGTCGCGGCACTTCTGACCGCCGATGTTGACAAAATAGCGCCCGGCTGACGGCGGCGTAAACGCAAACCACTGGTCGTTGTGGTATTCAATGCACTTGCCGGTCAGGCGCTCATCCACGCAAGCGCGTTGCACGGTGCAGCCGGTGGTTGACGAACTTATCATTTCCTCCAGCTGCAACACCCGCCGACTGTCAATGTTGTCGTTGGCAACCTGGGCCGAGGCTGCCAGGGTGCTCCACCACAGCCAGCTAGCTAAGAGCCTACGCACTATGGGCATTTAGCGCACCGCGGTAGCGCCATCAGCCGCGTTCAGGTCCTTCTTCACATATTTGCTGGGGCATTTCAGCAAAATATTGTCAGCCATGAAGATATCTCCCTTCATGCAGCCCGTAATCACCACCTGTTCCGACTTGTCGAAATCCTGGGGCTTGGGGTTGTTGTACACCACGCGCTGGGCTACTTTGTTAGTGTCGATAAGCGTGAAAGCGAAGTAGTTCGGGTCCAGCATCGGGTCGTATTGCAGGCCGACGGGCTTGTTCTGGGTATCTCGCGGCAGCTTGCCTACCACATGTACCTTGGTAGTGTTGCCCTCGGCCGCCCGCTGCCGGGCCTCGCCGAAGCCCACGTACACGCTGGCGTCGGCGGTGGTGCTGAGGATAATAGCTGCCGCAATGGCAATGATGGCAATGGCAAAAATATGAGCCTTCTTCATAGACCGCAGATTCAAACGGATTTAACAGATTTAACGGATACGCCCACCGTGCGGGCTAACTATTCGGGGCCTTAGACGAAGGGAGCAGATTGGGCAACAGCTTTTTTGCTGTTGGGGTGCCGTTCTGCCAGGGTTAGGGCTTGATTTCTTTTTCGAGGCGGCTCACCTTGCGGTCGAGGGAAATGAGGTAAAGCAGCATGCCGGCCACGATAATAGCCACGGCCACCACTACCACGTAGATTTTGCCGTTTTGGCGCAGGGCGTCGGCCATTTCGGGGGCGTCGGTTTCAGTTTGAGCCCAGGCAGCAGCTACCGAGCTCACCACTAGCAACAATACGAGCGCCAGCTGGCGCAGAACGTTAGTTTTCATCCGATTTCAATTGCAAAAAAGTCAGCCGGCTGCTCACCTGGGTGAGCCAGAAGGCGAAAAGAATCCAGCCCAGCACGGCGGGGTAAAAGACGAGTCGCATGGTGCTGTCAAGGTCGTAAGAACTGAAGCCGGGGTTGCCGGTCTGACCCGGGTGCAGCGAGGGGCCGCTGAGACGGGGCAGCACAAACAGCAATGGGATAGCCGCCGCAAAAGCGAAGATGTTGTAAATGGCCGAGATGCGGGCGCGCTGCTGCTCGTCGCGGAACGAGCCGCGCAGCACCAGGTAGGCGCCGTAGATGAGCATGGCCACGGCGGCACCATTCAGGCGCGGGTCGGGCGTCCACCAGGCACCCCAGGTGTATTTGGCCCAGAGGCTGCCGGTGGCGAGGCCCAGCACGCCCATCAGGATACCGGTTTTAGCTGATTCGTGGGCCAGTACGTCGAGCCGGGTGGAGGGCTGGCGCAGGTACTGCATCGAGCGGAACACGGAGGTGCCGAAGATGACAATCATCCCGAACCACATGGGCACGTGGAAGTAGAGGTTCCGAATGGATTCGTGCAGCACATCGAGCCGCGGCACCGGCAGCAGAAACCCCGCGATGGCCGTGTATAGCAAGAGCAGCACCGTTACGCCTTTCCACCAGTTTTTTTTCATCGCTTACAAAGCCACGGGATTAGCCGCGCCACAAAAAGGGAAATAACAAATACGAAGTCGCCGCCACTATCATGTTCAGTGCCAGCAGCGTAAATACCGAGCCTTGGCTCACGCTCCAGTCCAGCCCATCGAGGGCGTTTTTGCTTACTTTGATGAGCAGCAGCAGCATGGGCACCATCACCGGAAAGCCCAGCACGGCCATGAGCGTGGCACCATTGCCGCCCGCCTTGGCGGCGATGCCCGACACCAGCGTGAGCGTGGTGGCAAAACCGACCGCGCCCAGCACTAAGTTGGCCAGAAACAGGCCGGCGTCCTGAATGGGATTGCCGAGAAAGATGGTGTAGAGCAGCAAGCCCAGGAAAGCTACAATCAACAATAGCAAAGCATTGTAGAGCATTTTAGCCAAAATGACGGCCTGCGGGCGTACCAGCGTGTAGTAGTAGAGCCGCTGCCCGGGGCTTTCCTGCATAAACCCTTTGGCCACGGCGTTGACGGCCGCAAACAGCAGGATAACCCAGAACAGCGCATTCCAGGCCGGGGCCGGGGGCGTGCCACCGCGCAAGCTGAAACTCAAGAAGCTCACGAACACCGTGCTGCCCACGTAGAGCAGCAGCCCGCCCAGCGCCGCCCGCTGCCGCCATTCCAGGCGAAAGTCTTTGGCTAGCAGAGTGGATATTTCGTGGAGCAAGGGCACGGCTACGAAGCGTAAATCAAGCCGCAAAGATACGACCGAACCCGTCCTGCATGGTCAAAAAAACAGTGCTTCCGGCCAGGGCCGGAAGCACTGTTGCATGCATTCTGAAATTGACAGCAGTAGGCGATTTAAAAATCGTAACCCAGCGAAACGTAGAATTTGGGCGACTTCACCACGTAGTCTTCCTGCCCCCAGGCTACGTCGAATTTGCCATAAAAGCCTAGCAGCGTGGTGCGGATGCCGCCGCCGTAGCCAATGAGAAATGGCAGCCCATACCCCGAAACATTGCCAAAAAACGAACCCGCGCCAAATTTTGTGGACTGGCTCACAAATGGGTCGCCCCCGGAATACGCATTACCCGCGTCGAAGAAACCCGTGAGCTGCAGGTTGCGGAAAAAGCCGGAATAGATGGGGCGACGCGAGAAATACTGCACAATAGGGAAACGTAGTTCGCTGTTGAACAACAGGTAGCTGGGGCCGCTAACGGCGCTGTAGTCGAAGCCGCGCAGGTTGGTGACAAACTGCTGGTAGAAGATGCCGGTCGGGTCGGGGGTGGCGTCGTTGGGTAGGCGCGGCTCGGCGTATTCGGCATTCAGCCAGTCGTCCATGCCGCCCAGGCGAAACTTGGGCATATCTTCGAGCCGGCGCGGGCCAAAGAAGTGACCGAAACTCACCCGGTTGGCCCATACCAGCGAGCGGTGCAGGCGCTGATAATGCCGCAGGTCGAGGACGAACTTCGAGAATCCCTGGCCCGCGCCGATGTTGTCGAGGCTCAGGATTGATGCCTTCATGCGCGTGCCCGACATCATATTGACCCCCGTGGTGATGGCATTGTCGAACACCAGCTCGCCGGCAAAGCCTAAGTAGTTCTGGGCTTCATCGTTGGCGGCAGTCACGTCGTTGGTACGGGTGCGGGCAAGGTTGACGTAGCGCGGGCCGCCGCGCACGCTCAGGTTGTGCGTGAGCGGGTACGAAATAGTGGGCGCAATCTCATGCCGCCCAAAGCGGTAGCGCGATGAACTGTTGTTAAAATCAAAGAAATATGCCTGCTTCTGGTAGGCAATGCTCCAGTCGTAGCGGCGGGTGTAATTGGTATAGGAAGCCGTAATGTTGCTGCTGCGCAAGTCTATCGACCCAAACAGTCCCGCGTCAATGCGCTGGTTTTCGAGTACATCAGTCAGATTGGCCCGGAACTGCAGGCCCAGCCCCAGCAGCGGGTCGAGGTGGAGCGCCGTCGAAATATTGTCGACCATAAAACGCGGGTCGTTGCGGTAAGGGCCCGTCAGTTGCGGCGTTTCGGCCAGCGGCTTGGGGGCA
>Ga0247804_10000765_pt1 | contig 14814 bp, 11 predicted proteins | sample UWRJL029104C1_FD_181142 | JGI IMG/M metagenome (GOLD analysis project Ga0247804, IMG submission 181142) | Plant litter microbial communities from Arlington Agricultural Research Station in Wisconsin, United States - UWRJ-L029-104C-1 | ecosystem: Environmental > Terrestrial > Plant litter >...
AGTGTCGCCGCCAAGGGCAGCCGGCGCCGTAATCGTTTCGAGCTTGGCAGCATAGGAGCCGCCGTGGCTGTCGGTGGTGCGCGTCACGCTGCCGAAGCTGAACGGAATGGGCAGAAACTGGCCGAAGATGTCGTCGGTCGTCAGCCAGTTGGTGGGCGCTAGTGTGGCGTTGCGGTTGCTCCAGGTTTCGAGGTTGCCGTTGGCAAAAGTGGTAGTTTGGGCTTGGGCCGGGGCGGTGGTGAGCAGACCATGCACGGCGATGACGGCGGCGGCGAAGCGAAGAAGTTTTTGCATGTAAAAAGAGAAATGAAAATGGTGAATCAGCGGTGAGCGAAAGCCGAGGACTACTGCCGCTTTCTGTCTCCCCTGACTTGGCTTCGGCGCTCACCGTTGCCTCATTCCTGCTTTTTTTAGGAAAAATTTCTGGTGGTATGGTTTTGTGTTCTGTACCATCGTGCCTGTCATCCTGAGCATAGCGAAGGGCCTTGTCATGCTTGACGATTGATTCACTACATTGTTCAACCCACACAAGGTCCTTTGCTGCGTTCAGGATGACAGCGTCGCTACAAATGCGATTTCAAGTACTGATACACTTCCGGATGATTGAGCAGGCCACCGTGGTGCTGCTGCGCAAACACCGCGCTACGTACCGTCGTCCCCGGCGGCAGCTTCGCCTCGGCCCCGAACACGGTGCCGCGGGCGCTGCCGGTGCCCACCAGCCCATCGCCGAAATATTCGCGCACGGCCGTGGGCAGCGTGGTGCGCAGCCAGGAGCCCAGCAGCACGTGGTAGGCCACGCCCGGCAGGGGCGGCACCTCGGTGCGCGGCGGCAGCAGGTCGGTGGCGTGGGCATCCTGCCAGTCCTCATCCACCAGAATGGCCTGGCGTAAGTCCTTGATACCGTTGCTGCGCTTGTTGAGCGCCCGGCTCAGGAAGCGGGTCGGGAAGACATTGATGCGGTTCAGCAGCCGCTCGGTGAAGTGGCTGTTCTGCTCCAGCCACGAGCCGTCGTTGGGCGTGCCCAGCATGAAAACGGAGCGGAGGTGGGGTAGCCAGTTTTTAATATCAAGCGAAGCGTAGTGTCCCGCCGAGCGGATAATCAGCCCGCCCATGCTGTGGCCGATGAGCACCAGCTCGCCGATGGCCTCGGGGTAAGTAGCTACCAGCTCGCTGAGTAGGGTGTGCAGGGCACGGCCGTTTTCGGAGAGGTGCAGGCCGGTGTTGTAGCGCAGGTAGAGGGTGCGCACGCGGGCGTCTTCGGCCAGCCGGGGGCCATAGCGGCGGCTGCCGGGGCCATCCTGGAAGCCGGTTTGCCAGATGAGTTCGTCGCCCATCAGACCGTGAATGAAGACCACCGTTTTCTGCCGGGGCTCGCTGAGGGCCAGCTCGCTCACGGGTACATCGCGGCCCGCCCGCCGGAAGCTCAGCTGGATGGCGCGCGGGTCGTGGCGGGCGGCCAGCTGGTCGCCCAGGGCCCCGTTGAGCACCGGCAGGAAAAAGTGCTGGTGCGCCTGCCCCGAGCGAATGAGGTAGCCCGCGCCGCGCACCGGCAGCACCGCCACCCGGCCTACCGCCCCCAGCAGACGGCGGAAACGGTTGGGCTGATTGTCAGGAGAAGTAGCCATGCGGTAAAGGTGGAGCTGTTTAGATATTGACTGGGCGATGTAGAGACGCATCTTTGCGTGTTGCCGTTAGCTTTGTTGCTCTTCGGTTGGACGACAACTGTTAAGTATAATCACCCAGACGGCGTGGACGACGAGCCGCAAAGATGCGTCTCTGCACCGTTCAGGCAACCGTTATAAATGGCCTTTCTATAAAAACCGCGCTTTCAGCTCCGGCGTGGGTAGCAGGCAACTGTCCTGGCGGCCAAACCACTGGTAGCGGTGCCGGGCCACCCAGCGGTAGGTAGCATCGCGCAGGGGGCGGGGCAGCACCCGGCCCACGGCCAGCGCCCGCCACCAGCCGCCCAGCCCCGCCGCAATGCGCAGAATAGCCTCCGAATGCGTGTACACCTGTCCGTTTTCGACCAGCACCACCGAATCGGGCTCGGGGGCGGGGAGGGGCTGGCCGTGGCTGGCTAGAAGGGTGCGGGCAGCGTCCGACTGCAGGGCCGCGAAGTGAAACCGCCGCTGCCGGTCGTTCCGGATAACGAACTGCACGAAGCCGTTGCAGAGGTTGCACACGCCGTCGAAGAGGATGGTGGCCGGGCTGGAAGACATGGTGAAACGGGAAGGTGGGCCGGTGAATACGCTGCCCGCGACCGGGAGTTGGGCAGGCGAAAAATGGTCGGCGGCGCTGGCTGTTGCATAACCGTCGGCGGCGGCTAAGAGTTGGCCCGCAACTGCCGCCGGGAGCTGATAATTGGTGCTGTCTACGTATTTGTCACCGGCAAAATACCAATTAATTCGGCGTTAAAAGGCGGCAAACCGGCGCCGCTGCCCGTATAGAAGGGCCATTTGGAAGTCAATGAGCTTCCGATGATTTCCTTCCATCATTCTCTTTCCACTCCTCCTTCATTATGAAAAAGACTGCATTCTGCGCTGCGGCGCTCACGCTTTTCGGCCTGTTTACTTCCGCCACCGCCTCGGCTCAGGCCACGACTTCGGGCACCACGGCGGGCATGGGCACCACTACGGGTATGACCACTACCGGCAGCACCACGGGCATGATTACGGCCGGCACTACCGCCGGCACCACTACCATGGGCACCACCGCTGGCACGACGACAATGGGCACCACCGCCGGTACCACCACGACGGGCACCACCGGCATGACCACCGCCGGCAGCACCACCGGCCGAACCACAACCGGCACCACCACCTCGGGTCGCCGCCGCACCACCACGGCGGGCAGTACCACGTCGGGCGCTCGCACCACCACTACCGGCATGACTACCTCGGGCACTACCAGCGGCACTACCACTCGCTAAAACGTCGTCCCGGCCCGATTATAGCAGGCGAAAAAGCGCCGCCGGTTTGCCGGCGCCGCTTTTTCGCCTGCTTTTTGTACGTTGGTAGCGGTGGCGCGGCCAGTTTGCTAAACGGTATTTTCATGGTAGTCCTTTTTACCTGGCTCAAGCGGCCCTTCACCCTCGACCTGCGGGCGCTGGCGCTGTTGCGCATGGGCGTGGCGCTGCTGCTGCTGCTCGATTTGGGCATTCGCAGCACCGATTTGGAGGCCCACTACGCCAATATGGGCGTGCTGCCGGTGCCGGTGCTGCTGGAAAATCTCTGGACGCCTTATCAGTTTTCTTTCCACGTAATGAGCGGCTTGTGGCAGGTGCAGGCCCTGCTATTCGGCGTGGCGGCGGCAATGGCGGTAGCCCTGCTGCTGGGCTACCACACCCGGCTGGCCACGGTGGCCTCGTGGCTGCTGCTGGTGTCGCTGCAAAACCGCAACCCGATGATTGGCCAGGGCGGCGACGACCTGCTGCGCATGCTGCTCTTCTGGGGCATTTTCCTGCCCTGGGGCCGGCTGTATTCGCGCGATGCTCGCTCGCTGCCGCCGCCCGAAACAACCAGCTACTGCGGCGCCGCCACCCTGGCCTACGTGGTGCAAATTGCTCTTTTGTACTGGTGTACGGCCCTGCTCAAGTCCGGCCCCGAGTGGACCACCGAGGGTACGGCGCTCTACTACGCCCTCAGCCTCGACCAAGTGCTGCTGCCGCTGGGCCGCCTGCTCTACCCGCACCCCGATTTGCTGCGCACCCTCACCTTCGCCACCTGGTACCTGGAACTGGGGCTGCCGGTGCTGCTCTTCATTCCGGTGGGGGTAAAGTGGTGGCGACTGGCTTTCGTGGGGCTCACGCTGGGATTCCACCTGGGCATCAGTCTCACGCTGTTCGTGGGGCTTTTCTGGCTGATTAACATCGTATCAACTCTCGGCCTGCTGCCGCCGTCGGCGCTCGACTGGCTGGCCCGGCGCGGCCAGTTGCCCCTGCAGCGCCTGCGCGGCTGGCGCCCCCGGCTGCCCGCCTGGCAGCTGCCCTGGCGCCTGCACCTGGAGCGCCGCCCCGGCTGGGGCGCCGGCCCGCGCCGCCTGCTGCGCGCCGGCCGCGAGGGCCTGGTGCTGGGCCTGCTGGCCTACGTGTGCTGGTGGAATTTCGACGGCATCCTAACCACGCCGCAGTGGCTGATGCGTGAGCCCGCCCGCTGGCTGGGCTATTTGTTTCGCATCGACCAGCACTGGGGCATGTTTGCGCCGGTGGTGTTTAAGGACGACGGCTGGTTTATCCTCGCAGGCACCACCAAAACCGGCAAAGTGCTCGACCTCAACCGTGAGGGCCGGCCCGTCAGCTACGCCAAGCCGCGCTCCGTGGTGGCGCTGTTTCGCAACGACCGGTGGCGCAAATACTCCGAGAACTACCTCTTCGTGAGCAACTCCTGGATGCGGCCCTACTACTGCAACTACCTGCTGCGCATCTGGCACGAAAACCCCGCCCACCCGCCGTTGCGCCAGCTCGAAGTGGTGTACATGAAAGAGGTTTCGCAGCCCAATTATCAGCCCAGCCTGGCCCGGCGCGAGGTGTTGTGCAGCTGCGCGCCGTAGGACGGCGGTTTTCCACACAGTTGCGTATAGCTTAACGGCGCCAAGCACAACCGTCATTTTTCGAGTATCAGCACCATGAAAAAGTCCCTTCCTGCCGCCCTATTCGTCGCAATTACTCTACTGGGCGCGTCCTCAGTTTCAGCCCAAACCACGCCCGGCACCGTGAGTGGTCCCGCTGGCAGCAGCGTTACCGTTGGTAGCCCCGCCGGCTCCAGCATGAGCCACTCCAGCAAGAGCGTCACCAGCAGCTCCGTTATCCGGCGCAAGTCCACTGACCCGGCGCCCGTGCGTCATAAAGGCAGTATCGCCCGCAAGACTACCAGCGGCGGTACCCGCACCACCAAGACTACCACGGTCAAGCAGTAAGCACTCATCAGCAGGGTGAAATACGATTTGACTCCGCCGGTTACGGCAGACGGTACCACAGGCCAGAGCCTTTTTCTTCGAACGCTACTACGCCTTTGCCCTTGGCATAGTACAGGTTCTGTATGGCTCGACTACCATACTGGTAAGGTTTTACGTGAATAACCTGCGAATATGTAATTGTGCCAAAGGTCGCTGAAGCCAACAGTTCGATGTTGCGGTATCTCAAGGTGTCAATCGATGCCCCCTGGCTGAGGGAATCAATGGGTAGATACACGGAGTAGGCTGCTTCCCAGTCGGTCTGCGCCTCTAACTTCACCGTATCATCGGCTTCGTCATAGTAAAGCCCCAGTTTCAGGGCTGTCTGGGGCCGGAATACCGAGTCGGTGCGTTGCACGGTTACGTTAATCTGCTGACAATCTATGTCAGGTGCGACGAAAAAGCTTACCGTGTAGCCCGTGTATTGTGATTCCATGCGGTCCTGCACATCGGTCACTTGGTACATGCGCACCTGTCCATCCTGGGCGTGGCCAAAGCGCAGTTCCTGGCCTGTGCGGTAGCCCTGCCAGGCCAGCTGCTCTTCCGTAAGACGGTATTCCTCTTCCCTGGCGCAGGAAGTAGCCGCGAAAAGAATGGTGGCGACCAAGGAGCTGAAAGGCAGTCTGTTCATAAATGGTAGATTGCGGAGTTGGCCTCTAAGATATAATGCCCGGGCTTACTTTATTCAGCGCACACTCTCAATGGCGGCCTGCTGAATATCCGTCCGCAAGTTCAGCTGGCTCAGCTTGTTGTTGTGCCGGGAAGGATGCACCCGGTTGGTAAGCACCACCACCACCAGCTCCGTGGCCGGGTCGACCCAGAAATACGTTCCCGTGAAGCCCGCGTGCCCGAAGCTGCGGCCCGACGCGCCCTTGGCCGTGTTGCCCACCGGCGGCGTGGCCGGCCGGTCGAAGCCCAGCCCGCGCCGGTTCTGGGGGCAAAACTGGCAGCGGGTGTACTCGGCCAGCACGTTTTCGGCGAAGAGCTGGCGGCCGCCGTAGCGGCCGTTCCAGGCGTAGGTCTGGGCCAGCTTGGCCACGTCGTTGGCGGTGCCGAAGAGGCCGGCGTGGCCCGAGATGCCGCCCAGCAGGGCGGCGCCTTCGTCGTCCACGGTGCCGTTCAGTAGTTGGTCGCGGAAGGTCGAGTCGTACTCCGTGGGCACGATGCGGCCGGGCGCCACCAGGTTTTTGGGCCGGAAGCCCAGCGTGCTGGTGCCCAGCGGCTGGTAGATTTCGCGCCGCACATAGTCTTCAAGCGACTGCCCCGTGCGGGCCTTCACCAGCTGCGGGTAGAGGTAAAACGACAGGTCGGAATACACGTAGCCCGGCTTCTCGTTCAGCGCCGACTCGCCGATTTTCGCCACGATAATTTCCGGCAGCCGGCGGCTGCCCCACAGCCCCGCGGCCACCGGCAGCGGGAAGCGGGCCGACGAATCGGCGTGTACGTAGCGATGCCGCAGCTCGCCCTTTTTATTGGTCAATTCCTGCCAGAAGGGAATAAACGCCTTTAGCCCGGCCTGGTGCGCCAGCACGTCGCGCAGCTTCAGATTGGCCTTGTTGGTTTTGCGCAAGGCCGGGAAATACTGGCCCAGCGTGCTGTCGGGGCTGAACTTGCCGGCTGCCTGCAGCTGCATCAGGGCCGGCGTGGCGGCCAGCACTTTGGTCAGCGACGCCAGGTCGTACACGTCAGTGTTGCGCACGGGGCGGGGGGCGGTTAATGAATAATCAGTAATTAATAATGAAGAATTGGCGGGAGATTTTGCAGAAAGATTCCCGGAGCTTTTTGCCCTCCTTAATTTTTCATTATTAATTATTAATTCTTCATTTGCAGCGAAGCCAGCATACGTCTGGTTGCCGTAGCTTTTGCGCAGTACTACCGTGCCGCGCCGGGCAATGAGCACCTGCGCGCCCGGCGTGGCCTGGGCCGCCAGCGCCCGGCCCACGAGGCTGTCCACGCGGGCTTCGAGGCGGTTGTCGAGGCCCACGTCCTCCGGGTTGGCGTAGCGCAGGCGCAGGCCACCTTCGGTTTTGAGGCCGAAGCCGGCGGGTAGTTTTTCTGACAAGGCCAGCGGCAGTTTCCCGCTGGCCCCGATGCCACCGAAGACGAGCTGCGCCGCCAGCTGCTGGGCGTTGGCGCTTTCCTGGTAGGCCAGCACGACGGCGCCCGCCTGATTGATATCGCGCAGCTTGGGCACCGCATAGGCCGAGCCAAACACCGTGACTACCACCTGCTGTCCCGGTTTCACCAGCTCGCGCAGCAGGGCATTGGCCTCCGGCGTGATGCCGAAGTTGGTGGCCGGCTTGCGGCTCAAATCCTGGAAGCCGACCAGAATAGTGTTGTAGCCAAATAGTTTGGCCCGCAAGTCCACCATGTCATCGAGCGAGGGCGCGGCGGGCAGGTGGAAATGCGCGGCCGGCGCATAGTCCGTCACGGCCCGCTGAAATTCCACCGTGTCGGCCGGGGTGCCGCCGATGATGAGCGTGGCAATGCGCAGCGAATCGAGGTGGCGCAGGGGCAGCAGGTTTTGCTGGTTGCGCAGTACCGTCAGGCTCAATTCCGTGAGGCGGTGGTTGAGGTACTGGGCGTGGGGCGGGTTGAGGTCGGCGGCGAGGTTTTGCGAGCTGATGGGCTGATATTTCGCCAATCCCGACCACTGCTTGAGCGCCAGCACGCGGCGGCAGTGCTGGTCGATTTCGGCCTGCGAGATGCGGCCGCTGTCCACGGCGGCGCGCACCATGCGCAGGGCCAGCGGCACGTTTTTGCTGAATTCGAGGATGTCGTTGCCGGCCAGCAGGGCGCGCACGTCGGCCTCGCCGGGCGGGAACTTGCTGATGACGCCGCCCATGTTCATGGCATCGGTGAAGATAAGGCCGTTGAACTTCAGCTCGTCGCGCAGCAGGCCCGTGACGATGGGCCGCGCCAGGGTGCTGGGCCCGCCCGCCGTATCGAGCGCCGGGATGTTGAGGTGGGCCACCATCATGCCGCCGATGCCCGCCCGGATGAGCCGCCGGAAGGGCGGCAGCTCGATGGAATCGAGCCGGCCGCGGTCGGCGCGCAGGGTGGGCAGGGCCAGGTGCGAGTCCACGTCCACGTCGCCGTGGCCGGGGAAGTGCTTGGCCACGGCCAGGATGCCGGCATCCTGCATGCCGCGCATGTAGAGGCCGCCGAGGCGCGCCACGGTGGCCGGGTCGTCGCTCCACGAGCGGTAGCCGGTCACGGGGTTGAGGGGGTTGTTGCTCACGTCCACCACCGGCGCGAAATTGACGTGCATGCCCAGCCGCCGGAACTGCCGGGCCACCTCGCGGCCCATGTCGTAAATCAGCATCGTGTCGCGCAGCCCGCCGATGCTCGACTGAAAGGGGAATTTCAGCACGCTATCCAGGCGCATGCCCACGCCCCATTCGGCATCCATGGCCACCAGCAGCGGCACGCGGCTCTGGCTCTGGTAGCGGTTGAGCAGCCGCGCCTGCCGGCCCGGCCCGCCCTGAAAAAATATCAGCCCGCCAATGCCGTACTGCTGAATGAGTGCCGAAACGGAGTCTTCGTCGATGCGCTTGCGATTGGAATACGCGGCCACCATAAACAGCTGCGCCGCCCGCTGGTCGGGCGTGAGCACGCGCATCAGGCTATCCACCCAGCGCGAGTGCAAGTACTGCGTAAAGGCCGGGGCAATGGGCTGGGGCTTGCGGGCGGCCAGGCGCCGCGCCGCCTCCCGGCGGGCGGGCGACACGCTCGGCAGCGCGGGCCGCCGCACCGGGCCGGCCGGCCGCCGCTGGGCCGGGGCCAGCAGCGGGCCGATGAGTAGCAACAGAAATCCTAAGCGAAAACAGAAAGTGCGCAAAATCGGGGCGGTTTTTTCCACGAAAGTACCGCTTTGCCCCGCGTGAAACGGGCGCGGTGTTTCCTTTTTCGGCGCTGGCCCGTAGTAGTTGGTAGTTATTGATTTCACCACGCTCTGTTTTTTGGCCATGCAACTCCCTGCTCTTCTTCGTCGGCCTGGTAGTATCGGACTCGTTTGCGGCGCCACCCTGCTGCTGGCCTCCTGCGGCGGCGCGCCCACCGAGCTGTCCACCGGCGGGCGGCTGCGCGCCAGCACCGTGCAGCCCGACTCGGCCGTCGTGCTCAACACCGAAACCTGCCGCCTGCTCACGCCCCGCGAGGTAGCCAGCCTCACCGGGCGGCCGGTGCGGCAGCAAAGCCAGGGCGCCGCCTGCATGTTTGTGGAAGACACTGGCGGGGCCAGCGCCGAGGCCGTGGTGCAGGTGTCGTTCCGGCCGGCGGCGGCCTTCCGGGTGGTGCAGGCCGGCAACGACCTCAAGCGCCGCGACGTGCTGCCCGTGACCGGCCTGGGCCACGAGGCCTACTACGACGACGACCACGGCGACCTCTACGTGCAACTGCCGGGGCGCACGCTGGTTATCGGCATGCCGCGGCCCATCCGGGAGCGGCCGCGCCACCGCCTGGCGCCGGAGCTGGGCCGGCTGGCCGTGGCACGCCTCACCGCCGCCGCGCCCGAAGAGGCTTCCGACCTGCTAAACTCCGCCCAATAGCCTGCATTACGCCTGGATTGCCCCGGTAATTTTCCCAGAAAAAGGCCGCTCTATCGACAAAAAACGGCCTTTTTAGCCGAAAATGGCATTTTACCCTAGCCGCATCCTAATACTTTCGCGTACACCCCCTCAACCCCGGCGAACTCAGCGGTAGCTTTTGCGCCCGCGCCCCGCCTCCAGCTATGTCTTACCAAACACTTTTTTCACTCATGCTTACCCCTTCTTCTCTCTCCGCTTCGTTCCTGCGCGCTTCGGCTCTGCCGTTGTCATTGGCCATTGTGCTGCTGGGCAGCAGCTGCGCCCGCACCGCCGAAACGGACACCGCCGCCACTGCAACCACTACCACGACGACCACCACCCCGACCGACATGAGCACCATCCCCAGCGTGCGCTCGGCCCGGGACATCCTCACCCCGGCCGAAGTGTCGGGCATCATCGGCAAATCGGTGGTGCTGCAGGCGGGCTCCGACTCGACCACCGCTACCGCCACCACCGTCACCAGCTTCGTGCCGAGCGACGACCCCAGCGGTGCCCCCATCGTGAACATCAAACTGGCCTCGGAAGGCATGTACGCCGATGCCCGCGACATGGCCCGCAATGGCGGCCACAAAACCATGGACATGGCCAGCATCGGCCAGAATGCCTACTACGACGATGCCGACCGCAGCCTCTACGTGCGTGACAAGGGCCAGACCCTCATCATCACCGTCAACGGCGCGGTGCAGGGCAAAACCAGCGAGCAGGTGGCCTCGCAGCTCGGCCGCATTGCCACCGGCCGCCTCACCCAGATGTAAGCATTGCCGTTGGCAATAACCCACCGGGGCCGGCATGGTAGCAGTACCGTGCCGGCCCCGGCTTTTTTAGCATGGGCACTTACACGGCCTTGCGGAGCGGTGCGCAAGGCCGTGTAAGTGCCCGCCGGGGCTTGCGAACCTTCTCCCAAGCCCGTGTAAGCACTTACACGGCCTTGGGAGAAGTTCCGCAAGCCTGTGTAAGTGCTTACACGGGCCTGGGAGAAGGTTCGCAAGGCCGTGCGAGTGCCTACACGGCCTCTGGGGCAAAACCGGCGCCTGAAATCAGCCCGGCGGTGGGCATTGGGGCGGCGGAGCCGGGCCCGATAGGCACTCCTTCTATACCTTGCGGCCCATGAACAGATTTATTCTCGCCGGGCTGGCAGCCGCGGCCCTTCTCACGGCCTGCAACCAGGAAAAAACCACCTCCACCAGCACCACCACCACGGGCAGCACCACCAGCAGCAAAGACTTGTCGGCGTTGTTTGCCAGCTTCTGGGAAAAGCAGTCGCGGCTCGACCCGCTCTCGGCCACCGCGCAGGGCGACAACCGCTTCAACGACCAACTGCCCAACGACCAGACCCGGGCCTTCCGCGAGTCGCAGCGCGCCACCTACCAGGACTACCTCGACCAGGCCCGCAAAATGGACCGCGAGAAGCTCAGCGACAGCGAGAAAATCAGCTACGATATTTTCACCTACGACTTGCAGCAGCGCCTGGAGGGCCTCAAGCAGAATGCCTGGCTGATGCCCAGCAACCAGTTCTGGGGCCTGCCGCTCACGCTGCCGCAGTACGGCTCGGGCGAGGGCGCGCAGCCTTTCAAAACCGTGCAGGACTACGACAACTGGCTGGGCCGCGTGCGCGGCTACCCGGTGTGGACCGACTCGGCCATCGCCAACTTCCGGCGCGGCCTGGCCGCCGGCGTGGTGCTGCCCCGCTCGCTGGTGGTGAAGATGCTGCCCCAGCTGCGCGGCGAGGATATTCTGGTGAGCGATGCGGCCAAATCCATCTATTACCAGCCCATCGAAAAATTCCCGAAAGACTTTTCGGTGGCCGACCGCAAGCGCCTGAGCTCGGCGTACCAGGAAGTTATCCTGAAAGACATCGTGCCGGCCTACCGCCGCCTGGCCGATTTTCTGGAGAAAGAATACCTGCCCAAGTCGCGCGCCACCAGCGGCATCGGCACGCTGCCGGGCGGGCCCGAAAACTACAAGTTCCTCGTGAGCTACTGGACCACTACCGACCAGACGCCCGACCAGATTTACCAGACCGGCCTGCGGGAAGTAGCCCGCCTGCGCCAGGAAATGGAGCAGGTGAAAACCCAGGTCGGCTTCCGGGGCGACCTGCCCGCCTTCTTCGCCTCGCTGCGCAAGGACCCCAGGCTGATGCCCTTCAAAACCGCCGAGGAAGTGCTGGACTTCTTCCGCAACACCCAGAAAACCATCGACCCGAACCTGAAAAAGATGTTCGGCCGGGTGCCCAAGACTCCCTTTGAAATCCGTCGCACCGAGGAGTTCCGCGAGGCTTCGGCCTCGGCCGAGTACATGCAGGGCAGCGCCGACGGCTCGCGCCCGGGCATTTTCTACGTGCCCATCCCCGACGCCACCAAGTTCAACGTGACCACGGGCATGGAGTCGCTGTTTTTGCACGAAGCCATTCCCGGCCACCATTACCAGATTTCCTTGCAGCAGGAGAATACCGGCCTGCCGGCCTTCCAGCGCTTCGCCGGCTACGGCGCCTACGTGGAGGGCTGGGCCCTCTACTGCGAAAGCCTGGGCAAGGAGCTGGGCCTCTACACCGACCCCTACCAGCGCATGGGCGCCCTCAACGACGAGATGCTGCGCGCCGTGCGCCTGGTGGTAGATACCGGCCTGCACTCGCGCAACCTGACCCGCGAGCAGGCCATCGACTACATGCTGGCCAACCTGCCCCTCGACCGGCCCGACGCCACCTCGGCCATCGAGCGCTACATGGCCATCCCCGGCCAGGCCCTGAGCTACAAGATTGGGGCCCTGAAAATCCGCGAGCTGCGGGCGCGGTACGAAAAGCAGCTGGGTGGCAAGTTCTCACTCAGCAATTTTCACGATGAGCTGCTGAAGGATGGGGCCATGCCGCTGGCCGTGCTGGAGCGCAAGATGGACGCCTGGGCGGCCCGGCAGTAGGCATGGCAATGCTGGCCGCCGTTTAGCGCGTAGCGCGTAACGGCAGGCCGGGCAGTGGGGCGAGTTTCCAAACTCGCGTAGTTGGTGCTAGTGGCGCAGTACTGGAGGGCCGCTTCGCGGCCGCGAGTCAGAGACTCGCCCCACTGCCCGGCCTGCCGTTACGCGCTACGCGCTAAACGGCGGCCAGCGCCACTCGCGGACTACAAAGTCCGCGCTACATTCGTTTATCCCAACTATTCCGGCTGGCTTACGTTTCGCCTACCCGGTAGCTTATGAGTTTGCGCGTCCTGACCTTTTTTCTGCTGGTACTAGTTGGTGCTTCCTCGGGAGTGGCGCAGCCGCGGCGGCCTCGGCCGCAGGGCCTTACCCAGTCGGCGCAGCTGGCCGCCTTGTTTGAGCGCTACTGGGAGCGTAGCAACCAGCTGTTTCCGCTGCAGGCCACCGGGCAGGGCGACCACCGCTACGACTACCTGCTGCCCAACGACCAGACCCAGGCCTTCCGCGATACGCTGCGGCAGTTCTACCAACGCTCGTTCAACCAGCTGCGGCGCTTCGACCGCGGCACGCTCTCCGACCAGGAGCGCATCAGCTACGACACCTTCCGCTACCGCCTGCAAACCGACCTGGCGGGCCTGCAATTCAACAACTGGATGCTGCCGCTGTCGTCGCTGGGCGGCTCGCCGCTGACCATGAGCGGGGTGCCGCTGGCGCTGGCGCAGCTGGGGCCGGGCGGCGGGCCGCAGCCCTTCCGCACCACCCAGGACTACGAGCGCTGGCTGCTGCGCCTGCGCGGCTTCCCGGCCTGGACCGACTCGGCCATCGCCAACTTCCGGCGCGGCCTGCGGGCCGGCGTGGTGCTGCCCCGCGCTTTGGTGCTGAAAATGGTGCCGCAGTTCCGCAGCCTGGCCTTTACCGATGCCAGCAAGAGCTTGTTTTACGGGCCGGTGCAGCGCTTTCCGGCCCGCATGGCGGCCGCCGAGCGGCAGCGCCTCACGGCTGCCTTCCAGCGCCAGCTGCCCGCCGATGTGGGCGCGCCCTACCAGCGCCTGGCCGATTTTCTGGAAAAAGAATACCTGCCCAAAGCCCGCCTCACCAGCGGCTTCGGCGCGCTGCCGGGGGCCCCGGGGCGCTACACCTACTCGGTGCATTACTGGACTACCACCGACCGCAGCCCAACCGACATCTACGAAACCGGGCTGGCCGAGGTGAAGCGCATTCGGGCCGAGATGGAGCGGGTGAAGCGCCAGATAGCCTTCCGGGGCAGTCTGGCGCAGTATTTCTCGTTCGTAAACACGGCCCCGCAGTTCCAGCCCTTCAAAACTGACGCCGAGGTGCTGGCGGCGTTTCGGGCCATTCAGGCGCGCATGGCGCCGCAGCTGCCGCAGTATTTTGGGCGCATGCCGCGCACGGGTTTCGAGGTGCGGGGGCTGGAGGCGTACCGCACGGCCGCGCCGGCCCAGTACTCGCGCGGGGCCGCCGATGCGTCGTGGCCCGGCATCTTCTACGTGCCCATCGCCGATGCCAACACCTACAACACGGTGGCCAACCCGGCGATGGAGGCGCTGTTTCTGCACGAGGCCATTCCGGGGCATCACTACCAGGTGTCGCTGCAACAGGAGAATACCGAGCTGCCCAAGTTCCGGCGCTTCGGCAGCTACAGCGCTATGGGCGAGGGCTGGGCGCTCTACTGCGAAAGCCTGGGCGACGAGCTGGGCCTCTACACCGACCCCAACCAGCGCCTGGGCGCCCTGGGCACCGAGATGCTCCGCGCCGCCCGCCTGGTGGTGGACGTGGGTTTGCACTCCCGCCGCCTCACCCGCGAGCAGGCCATCAAGTATCTGCTCGACAACGTGCCCATCAGCGAAGCCAGCGCCGCCGCCGAGGTGGAGCGCTACATGGCCCTGCCCGGCCAGGCCCTGGCCTACAAAGTGGGGCAGCTCAAAATTCAGGAGCTGCGCGACCGCTACCGCCTGCAACTGGGCCCGAAATTCGACTTGCGCGCCTTCCACGACGAACTGCTGAAAGACGGCATGCTGCCGCTGGAAGTGCTGGAACGCAAGATGAATATCTGGGCCCTGCGCATCCGCAATGCGGATTAACGGTGAATTGACGGGTTGGTGGAGTGGTGGATTCGTCGGTCAGCCGCGAAGCGGCGCCACGTTGGTAGAAAATCAGGCATAATAGAACAGAGCCGCAAAGCGGCGGCACTTCTTCCCTGGAAGAAAGTACCGCCGCTTTGCGGCTCTGTATAGTTTGCGGGGCTGGCGGTGGCCACCAACGTGGCGCCGCTTCGCGGCTGGCCGACGAATCCACCACTCCACCAACCCGCCAATTCACCACTACTCGCCCGACTCGGTGGGGC
>Ga0247804_10000766_pt1 | contig 14802 bp, 13 predicted proteins | sample UWRJL029104C1_FD_181142 | JGI IMG/M metagenome (GOLD analysis project Ga0247804, IMG submission 181142) | Plant litter microbial communities from Arlington Agricultural Research Station in Wisconsin, United States - UWRJ-L029-104C-1 | ecosystem: Environmental > Terrestrial > Plant litter >...
GCGCGGTGAGCAGCAGCGCCGCGGACTGCGCCCGTCGATGGGAGATGGCGTGGGCGATCGACTCGCCGCTGTCGGTGAACGCACGCTGCAGATGACGCAGCGAGACAGCGAGGTGCTCGGCGACCGTCACCGGGCGGAGTGAGGCATCCCGATGGTTCCGTTCGATCTCGGCGGTCGCGCGGCCCCTGAGCCCTGCCCGCAGGTCGTCGCCGTCGAACGCGTAGCCGTCGGCCTCCAGGAACAGGCCGACGGTGAGATCCTCGATGGCCCGGCCCGCGACGAGCCCGCCGACCGGCGACGCCCGCCAGGCGGTGTCGACGATCGACAGGGCGAGCTCGCGGAGGGGCGTGCGGAGCGACCTGGCACCATCGAGCAGGAATCGCGGGCCACGGGTGCGCACGCCCCGGTCGGTGAGTGTCGCGGTCGGCAGCACGACCTGGAGGCATCGCGTGCCGTCGCTCGACTCGGCGTCGACCGATCCCCAGTCGTTCACGGCGTACCCCGCACCCGGCCGGAGGGTGGCCGGGCCGCAGGTCGTCGAGCAGATCGTGACCGAGCCGGCGAGCACGAACCCGAGCGACATCGATCCCGTCGTCATCGGCATCCCGCGAGTCAGGCGCATCGCGGAGATCGTGACGAGCATGAGCTCGATCGAGCCGAGCGTGCGCCGCTGGTTGGCGAAGTGCACAAAGGGCGGCTGCGGCACCAGGATGTGCTCGGCGATCACGGGGAGCAGTTCGTCGGGAACCCTGTCGACGAACCCGATCTGCGTGAGGATGTGACGGATGCCGCTGTGCCCGAGCGGCATCCACGTCGACGACTCGGTGCGCTTCACACAGCGAGCGTAGAACCGGGCGACCGGTGGTTGGGCGACTTTCTCGAAGCGCTTGCGCTAGCCCGGTTCAGGCTGGTAGACAACCCGTCCGCGTGATGACCGCAAAACTGGGCTGGCATGACAGGCTTGGGCAACGAGACCCTGAGGAGCGCGCGCGGTGAAGCTGAAGAAGAAGCCAGAGACGACAGTCGACGAGGTGGCCGCGACCCCCGCCGTGCCTCTGCAGCAGCTGCTCACCGACCGCATCGGCAAGCTCGGACTGCGGAGCGGGCAGATCATCCTGATCCTCATCCTCGCCTCGGCGATCGTCTTCGCCCTCGTGCAGCTCAAGCTCGTCGTGATCCCCCTCATCATCGCGATCATCATCGCCTCCGCTGCCGCCCCGCTGCTCGGCTGGATGCGGGCGCGGGGTCTCCCGGCACTCGCGGCCGCCTGGATCGCGCTCGTCGCGGGCATCGTCGTGTTCGGTGGGCTCGTGACGCTCATCGTGTTCGCCGTGCGCAACCAGTGGGAGGAGCTCTCCGACTCAGCGGTCGAGGGCATCGACACGCTCCAGGACTTCATCACCACCGGTCCGCTGCCCATCGACGAGGCGCAGATCACCGAGGCTCGCGAGGCCGTCGTCGACTTCCTCACGAGCAGCCAGTTCGGATCGGGAGCGCTCGCGGGGGTCTCCCTCGCCGGCGAGCTCATCACCGGCGTCGCCCTCGCGATCGTCATCCTCTTCTTCTTCATGAAGGACGGCGACCGCATCTGGGCGTTCTTCCTCAAGCCGCTCTCGGCGCACCGTCGTGCACGCGGCGAGCGCATCGGCACCACCTCGGTGCGGGTGCTCGGCGGGTACGTGCGTGGCACCGCCACGGTCGCCCTCGTGGATGCCGCGGCCATCGGCATCGGACTCGCGGTGCTGGGCGTCCCGCTCGCCCTGCCGCTCGCCGTCATCGTCTTCGTCGGCGCCTTCGTGCCACTCGTCGGGGCGACCGCCGCCGGCATCCTCGCGGCACTCGTCGCACTCGTGGCGAACGGCTGGGTGGTCGCGCTCATCGTCGTCATCATCGTCATCGCCGTCAACCAGCTCGAGGGCAACTTCCTGCAGCCCGTCGTGATGGCGCAGTCGCTCAAGCTCCACCCGCTCGTCATCCTCGTCGCCCTCGCCGGCGGCACGATCCTCGGCGGCATCGTCGGCGCGATCCTCTCGGTCCCCATCGCCGCGGTCGGCTGGGCGATCGTCAAGGTCTGGAACGAACCGGCGCTGCCCGCTGCCGCCCCGGTTCCTCGCAGAAAACGGTGACCAGGAGCGAATAGCCCTCGCGCGAAGCTCCCGCGCGTGGGAGCATCAAGCTGTGGGAACCTCGCGAACAGCCCCAGAACGTCGGCCGTCACTCGTCGCGAGCGGCATCCTCACGATTGCGGTGGTCGCCTTCGCCGTTGGATTCGTCGTCTACCTGACCGGCAACGAGGTCGCCGCGTTGCTCATGATCGCTGCGTTCGGCGTGTTCGTCTTCGGCGTCGGCGCGCTCGTGGCAACGAGCGAATAGCCGCTCCGGGCTAGCCCGGGTGGGTGAGCCGCCACCAGTCGTCCGGTGCCTCGATGGCATCCTCGACGATGAGCGGCACGGTCACCGAGCGCGAGCCGGCCGTGTAGGTCACCGTGCCGACCGTCGACCCGGCGATGACCGTGCTCACCTCGTCGAGCTCGACCACCGACGTGACCGGCGTGTCCGACCAGACCAGCAGCTCGGCGTTCCGTCGCGCCACGATGTCGACGTCGTCCTGCCAGGGCACCGAGAGGGTGCCGAACTCGGCCCCCTGCCCGATGACCTGGAAGGGTCTCGACGCCGCGCGGATGCTCTCGAGGAAGCGCAGCACCTCGGTCGCGACACTCGACTGCTCCACACCGCCGAGCACCACCCCGACGATCGTGAGCGGCTCCTCCGCGCCCACCGACACCACGGCCGAGAACAGCAGGCACGCCCCGGCCTCGTCGAGCGTGCCCGTCTTGATACCGTTCACACCCTCCTGCCCGAGCAGGGTGTTGCGGTTGTAGACGGTGTCGCGGCCCGGAACGGCGTAGCTCTGCGACTGCACGAGGCTCGCGACGACAGGGTCGGCCATCGCGAGCCGGCCGATCGCGATGAGGTCTGTCGGCGTGCTGGCGTTGCGCGGGTCGAATCCGGTCGGCTCGAGCAGCGTTGTGCCCGTGAGTCCGTTGGCCGCGATCCACTCGGCCGCCGCGGCGCGGAAGCCCGCCGGCGAGCCGAAGGCCCAGTTCGCCATCGCCTCGGCATAGTTGCTCGCCGAGGAGATGAGCATGACGGCGAGCGCATCGCGCTGCGACATCGTCGAGTTGATGGGCATCCGCTCGATGGTCGCCCCGAGCGAGTAGTACTTGTCGTAGAGGTCGTTGTCGGCCTTGTCGAAGGTGATGGTCGGGCCGGGCTCAGCCTCGCCGAGTGGTTTGGCGCCCAGGATGATGAGAGCGGTGAGCACCTTGCTGATGCTTGCGATCGGCCTGGCCTCGTTGCCGCCGTTCGTCACGAAGATGCCGTCGTCGGCACCCGTGTAGTCGGCCGCCCCGGTGATGCTCGCCGCGAGCACCCCGTACGTCGGCATCGTCAAGGGGAGCGGCTCGGGCTGCGGTACCGTGCGCTCAAGCTCCGTGACTGTGGCGGCCGGCAACGGGGCGTTGAGGGTGACCGGGATGTAGGTGCCGATGATGCCGACGATCACGAGCACGACGGCGAGCGTCGACCACCCCGCGATGCGCCCCCGTCGACGCCGCCGTGCGGCGATCGCCGGATCCTCGGTCGGCACCACGGCCACGTCGCTTCCGAACATCGACGAGAGTTCGGCGAGCTCGTTCGACGGGCCTTCATCGCGCATGCCTCGATCATCCCACGGAGCTGAGCCGAACTCGATGGCGTAGATCGCGGATGCCCGGTGATCGAGCAGACCGGTGATCGAGCGGACCGGTGATCGAGCTTGTCGAGATCAGATCGAGCTCGTCGAGATCCCGCCCTGTCAGCCCCTGCGTGCACAATGGAGCCATGTGCGGACGCTTCGCTCTCGACTCCGGAATGAACAGCCTCATCGAGGAGTTCGTCGCCGACGGTGGCGACTTCAGCGACTGGACGCCCACGTGGCATATCCGGCCGACCGACACCGTTCCGGTGGTGATCGATGCGCCCCGCGGCGACCTCAGGCGCCGCATCGAGGGCGCGCGCTGGTCGATGGTGCCGAGCTGGCAGAAGGAGCTCAAGACGAGCTTCCCGACGTTCAACGCCCGCTCGGAGACCGTGACCGAGAAGGCGATGTTCAAGGGCAGCGTCGCGGGCAAGCGCGCGATCATCCCGGCCACCGGGTACTACGAGTGGCACACCGAGGGGAAGACGAAGACCCCGCACTACATCCACCCGGCCGAGGGGCTGCTCGCGTTCGCGGGCCTCTACAGCTGGTGGCGGGCGAACCCGGAGTCGCCGTGGGTGCTGACCGCGACGATGTTGACGATGGATGCAGCACCGCACCTCGCCGGCATCCACGACCGCAACCCGGTCATGCTGCCGCGCGACTGGTGGGACGACTGGCTGAACCCCGAACTCGTCGGCGACAAGGCGTTCGTCGATGCCGCGGTCGCCGCCTCGGTGCCGGTCGCCGATGCGCTGCAGTTCCACGTGGTTGCGCCGCTGAAGGACGAGGACGGCCCGCAGCTTATCGCCAAGGCGGATTGAGCGCTGAGCGGGTCGAGCTTGTCGAGACCCGGTGGATTGAGCCTGTCGAAATCTCACCGACGCTCAACCCGAGCGCTGGTGAGATTTCGACAAGCTCAATCCGCCTTACAACTCGACAGCCCCGAAGGTCTCACACGCGTTCGGCCCACCGGTCTTGCCGGCGAGGAACCAGCGCTGCCGCTGCTCGCTCGAGCCGTGCGTCCATGCCTCCGGGTTGACCTGGCCCGTCGTCGACTCCTGGATGCGGTCGTCGCCGACGGCGGCGGCCGCGCTCAGCGCGTCGGCGATCTCCGCGTCGGTCGGCTCGACGAGGAACGGTGTGCCGTCGACATCCTCCACGGTGGATGCCGCACCCACCCAGGCGCCGGCGAAGCAGTCGGCCTGCAGCTCGAGGCGCACCCCGTCGGAGGTCGGGCCGGTGTCCTGGCGGTCGAGCCCGTCCATGACCCCGCTGATCGCCTGCACGTGGTGGCCCCACTCGTGGGCGAGCACGTAGATCTGCGCGAGTGATCCACCGCTCGACCCGAAGCGGTTCGCGAGCTCGTCGTAGAAGTCGGTGTCGATGTAGATCGACTGGTCGGCCGGGCAGTAGAACGGGCCGGTCGCGCTCGTCGCGCCGCCGCATCCGGTGTCGACCGATGCCGTGAACAGCAGGAATTCGGGGGTGGTGTACTCGACGCCCATCGGGGGCAGCTCGGCGGCCCAGTAGGTGTCGATCGAGTCTGCTGCTGCGGCCAGCCGGCACTCGATGTTCGCATTCGCCTGCTCGCCGGTCTCGCAGTTCTCGATCGCCTGCTCTTCGGCGGGGGCGCCTCCGCCGCCGCCAAGCAGCCCTGACAGGTCGACACCGGTGAACTGGGCGATGAGGAAGATCGCGATGACGCCGACGATGCCGCCACCACCGGCGATCGCACCGGTGCGACCACGCCGCCGGGTCTTGCTCGAGTCGATGCGGGCGTTGTCGTTGAACGTCATGGCTTCACCGTACTCACTGTCGAAGCACTATCGCAGCAGCGGGAAGATCCGGTCGGTCGTGAGCGGCGCGATGGCGATGTGGCCGGATGCCGCGGGCAGGGCCCACAGCAGCTCGACGATCTCAGCCTGCACCACCGGGTCGCCCCTCAGCGGAACGCGGAAGACCTCCGCCTCGACGGTGTGGCCGGCCTCGTTCGCGGCGAGCGCCTCGAACGATCCGAGGTGGTCGAGCTCGTGCTCGGCGACCACGAGCCCGAGTTCCTCATGCAGCTCGCGCACAAGCGCCTGCGGCGCGGTCTCGCCCGGCTCGTACTTGCCGCCGGGCTGCATGAACACCGTGGTCTCGGCCTTGCGCACGAGCAGCACCCGGCCGGCCTCGTCGACGATGAGCGCGGCGACGATCCGGATGACGGGCATGGGTCGACCGTACCGGTGATCGAGCGGCCCGGTGATCGAGCTTGTCGAGATCAGGCGGATTGAGCCTGTCGAAATCCGGTGGATTGAGCCTGTCGAAATCCGGTGGATTGAGCCTGTCGAAATCTCACCCGCGTCCAACGTCGGTGAGATCTCGACAGGCTCGATCCGCGTGGGGCAGGCTCGATCCGCCAAGTCCGCTCGATCACCGCCGGGCGCTTCAGCCCCGCTTCAGCCCGGGCAGGGCACAATGGCTGCGTGAGAATTCTGGTGGTCGAAGACGAGCAGCGCCTCGCCGACGGCCTCCGCAGGGGGCTCGAGGCGGAGGGCTTCGCGGTGGATGTCGCCTCGAACGGGACCGACGGTCTGTGGCTCGCCCGCGAGCAGGAGTACTCGGTCATCCTGCTCGACATCATGCTGCCGGGCCTCAGCGGCTATCGCATCTGCGAGACGCTCCGTGCCGAGAAGAACTGGACGCCGATCCTCATGCTGACCGCGAAGGACGGCGAGTGGGACCAGGTCGAGGCGCTCGACACCGGCGCCGACGACTACCTCACGAAGCCCTTCTCCTTCGCGATCCTGCTGGCGCGGGTGCGCGCGCTTATGCGGCGTGGCGCGGGCGAACGACCGACCGTGCTTGAGGCCGGTGACCTGAGCCTCGACCCGGCAACGCGAGTGGTCGGGCGGGCTGGGACCACGATCGAGATCACCGCGCGGGAGTTCGCCGTGCTCGAATACCTCATGCGGCGCCGGGGCGACGTGGTCTCGAAGCGGGAGATTCTCGACAACGTCTGGGACACGGACTTCGAGGGCGACCCCAACATCGTCGAGGTCTACATCGGCCACCTCCGCAACAAGCTCGACAGGCCGTTCGGTCGGGCATCCATCGAGACGCTCCGTGGCGCCGGGTACCGGCTGGCGGCGAACGGTGGCTAGGCGCCGATCGCTGCGCACCCGCATCACGCTCGCCGCGACCGCCGTCGTCGGCATCGCCCTGCTCGTCGGTGCACTGCTCTTCGTCGCCCTCATCCGACTCTCGCTCGAAGACGGCGTCGCGCAGGGTGCGGAGCGCGATGCCGAGACCATCGTCTCGCTCATCGAGAGCGGAGGGCTCACGGCAGTCGAGTCGCTCGATGACGACGACGTGCTGTTCCAGGTCACGTCCGGCGGCACGGTGCTCGCGGAGAGCGAGAGTCTCGAGGGCGCCGGCCCGCTCGGCGAGCGCGACCGCGTGGAGAGCGACGGCTCGACCTTCCTGCTCGCACGGCCGGAGGATGCCGACCTGGGCGACGACGACGTCACGGTCGTCGCCGGTCGCAGTCTCGACGACGTGGATGACGCGATCGGGACCATCGCTGTCGCCGTGGCGATCGCCGCTCCCCTGCTCGTGCTGCTCGTCTCCGGCACCACCTGGCTCGTAGTGGGCCGTGCCCTCCGCCCGGTGGAGCGATTGCGTCGCGAAGTGGACGAGGTCACCGCCTCGAGCCTCGACCGCCGTGTCGCCGATCCCGGCACGACCGACGAGATCGGCCGGCTGGCCACGACCATGAACCGCATGCTCGACAGGCTCGACGCCTCGCAGCGCGCCCAGCGGCAGTTCATCTCCGACGCCTCGCACGAGCTGCGATCGCCACTCGCGAGCCTCCGCCAGTTCGCGGAGGTCTCGTCGCGGCACCCGGAGCGCGTGACCCAGCGGGAACTCTCGGACGCGGTGCTCGACGAGGGCGCCCGGCTCGAGCGGCTCGTGCAGAACATGCTGCTGCTCGCGCGGGCCGACGAGCGCACACTCTCATCAGCGGCGACCACGGTCGACCTCGACGACGCCGTGCTGGCCGAGGCGTCCCGGCTCCGTGCGACGACGTCCATCGCGGTGGATGTGCGCGGGGTGGGTGCGGCTCGCGTGCTCGGCGACTCGTGGCTGCTCGGCCAGGTGGTGCGCAACCTCGCCGACAACGCCGTGCGGCACGCGGCATCCCGGATCGCCTTCGAGCTGACCGAGACGGTCGACGGCGTCGAGTTCACGGTCGACGATGACGGCGAGGGCATCGCCGACGGCAATCGGGAGCGGGTCTTCGAGCGCTTTGTGCGGCTCGACGAGGCTCGCGCCCGCGACTCCGGTGGCAGCGGCCTTGGGCTCGCCATCGTGCGCGACATCGTCGAATCGCATGGCGGCACCGTCGTCGCTTCCGCGAGCCCGCTCGGAGGCGCACGCCTCACGGTGCGGCTCCCCGGCGCAAGCTGAAGACACCTTCAGCGGACTTCAGTCTCGCTTCAGCGATCGCTTGGCAGGGTGGTGCCACACCCCGACCCAAGGAGACCCCATGAAGAACAAGAAGATCTGGATCATCGCCGGCAGCGCAGCGGCACTCGTGCTCGTCGGCGGCGGAGTCGCCTTCGCCGCGACTGACGGCTTCGAGCAGGACGACGCGCTCACCGGCAGCTCCCTCGACCGTGCGAGCGAGGCCGCCCTTGCCGAGGTCGGCGAGGGCACCGTCACGGATGCCGAGCGCAGCGACGACGCCGACCACGCCTACTCGGTGGAGGTCAGGCTCGAGAACGGCACCGAGGTGGATGTCGACCTCGACGAGGACTTCGCCGTCGTGCGCACCGACCGTGACGGCGCCGCAACCCCGAGCACGAGCCCCACACCGTCGGACGACAGCACCTCGAAGGCGCTCACCCAGCAGGAGATCGACGAGGCGAGCGCCGCCGCCCTCGCCGAGGTCGGCAGCGGAACGGTCACCGACGTCGACCGCAGCGACGACGCCGACCACGCGTTCGAGGTCGAGGTCACGCTCGACGACGGCAGCGATGTCGACGTCGAGCTGGATGACGCGTTCGTCGTTGTGCACGTGGACGACGACTCGCAGCGCTAGTCGCCCAGGCGGATTGAGCCTGTCGAAATCTCACCCGCGTTCAACGTCGGTGAGATCTCGACAGGCTCGATCCGCGTGGGACAGGCTCGATCACCGCACACAATCACCGCAAACTCCCAGCCTGCCGATATATCGTTCGGTATCGCCGAGATCAAGCCGGTCCGACGGATTCCGATACGACGGAGGAGCGCACCATGAACGGTTCACCCAACAAGAACACCTTCACCGGCGGTCGCCGCGGCGGCCTCGGCGACAACTGGCCAGGTTCTGCAGTCTGGGAGGCCATGGAGCAGTTCCGCGGCCAGTTCGAGGCGAAGGCGGGCCCGAGGATGGGGCGCGGCGACGTTCGCACCGCCGTGCTCGCGCTCCTCGCGGAGAAGCCCATGCACGGCTACCAGATCATCCAGGAGATCGAGGAGCGCAGCGGCGGGGCATGGAAGCCGAGCCCCGGCTCCGTCTACCCGACCCTGCAGCTGCTCACCGACGAGGGACTCGTCGAGGTCGAGGAGTCCAACGGCCGCAAGACCTACTCGCTCACCGTCGAGGGCCGCGAGGTCGCCGACGCCGCCGACCGCCCCGCCCCGTGGGAGGCACAGAACGCGCGCGAGGGTTCGCGCGCCGGCGCACTGCCGAAGGCCGGCATCGAACTGGCCCAGGCCGCGGCGCAGGTCGGTCGCTCGGGCAGCCCGGAGCAGGTGCAGGAGGCGGTTTCCGTGCTCGATGAGGCGCGCCGCAAGCTCTACGCGATCCTCGCCCAGGGATGACCGACGCCCGATACCTGCAGGCGCGCTACCGTCGGATCCTGCGGTTCGCCGCCCGCTACCTCGTGCAGACGTGGTGGTACGAGCTGGTGCTGCCGCGGTTCGGCCTGACGCGCGTCGCTGAACGCACCCGCACGGCGCGGATGCGGCGCATCGCCCACAACTTCCGCGCCCTCGCCGTCGACCTCGGCGGTCTCATGATCAAGCTCGGACAGTTCATGTCCACCAGGCTCGATGTGCTGCCGCCCGAGGTGACGAGGGAGCTCGAGAGTCTGCAGGACGAAGTGCCGCCGGTGCCGTTCCCGCAGATCCGCGCCCTCGCCGAGGCCGAGCTCGGGGTGACGCTCGAGCGCGCCTACTCGTTCTTCGATCCCGAGCCGCTGGCCGCGGCATCCCTCGGCCAGGTGCACCGCGCCAGGCTCTCCGAGGTCGATGCCGAGCAGACCGGCATGCTCGACGTCGTGGTGAAGATCCAGCGCCCGGACATCGCCGCGATCATCGAGGTCGACCTGCGCGCCCTCCGCCGCGTCGCCCAGTGGCTCAGCCGCGTGCGCCTCGTCTCCGACCGGGTCGACATGCCCGCCCTCACCGAGGAGTTCGCCCTCACGAGCGTCGACGAGATCGACTACCTGCACGAGGCCGCGAGCAGCGAGCGCTTCGCCGAGAACTTCGCCGGCGACGCCCGGGTCGCCGTTCCCGAGCTCGTCTGGGAGCGCACCACGCGGCGGGTGTTGACGCTGCAGGATGTCACGGCCATCAAGATCAACGACGTCGCCGGGCTGCGCGCGGCCGGCATCGACCCGGCCGAGGTCGCCGCCGAGTTCGCCGCGGTCATGTTCGACCAGCTCTTCCTGCACGGGTACTTCCACGCCGACCCGCATCCGGGCAACATCTTCGTCACTCCGCTCGTCGGCGCCGAGGAGGGCGCCCGCACCTGGCGCTTCACCTTCATCGACTTCGGGATGATGGGCCAGGTACCCGAGACGCTGCGACGTGGGCTGCGGGCACTGCTCATCGCCGCGGCATCCCGCGACGGCAAGGGCATGGTCGACGGCATCCGCGATGTCGGCGTGCTGCTGCCGACCGCGGACACCCTCGAGCTCGAGCGCGCGATGACAGCGCTGTTCTCGCGGTTCGGCGGCATGGGGTTCGCCGAGCTGCAGGAGGTCGACCCGCGGGAGTTCCGGGCGTTCGCGATCGAGTTCGGCGACGTGGTGCGCACACTGCCATTCCAGCTGCCCGAGAACTTCCTGCTCATCATCCGCGCGATGTCGCTGACATCGGGCATGTGCAGCTCGCTCGACCCGGCCTTCAACATCTGGAACGCCGTCGAGCCGTACTCGGCGCAGCTCATCCGCGCCGAGGGCGGCAACGTGGTCAAGGACCTCGGCTCGCGGCTGCTCTCGAGCGCGGGCATCATCGCGCGCCTGCCGCAGCGCCTCGACGCGCTCGCGACGCGCGCGGAGGAGGGCAACCTCGCGGTGCAGAACCCGCGGCTGGAGCGCCGCCTCGCCACGCTCGACCGCACCGTGCGCCGGTTGATCTCGGCGGCGCTCTTCGCGGCCCTGCTGTTCGGCGGCATCCTGCTGCGAGGCGAGGATGCCGTGCTCAGCACGGTGCTGCTGGGCGCCTCGGTGCTCCCCCTGCTGCACACGCTGTTCGCCGACCTGATCGCGCGCCGGGGGCCGTGGCTCTAACGCCAAACGGGTCGAGCGGCAGGGCGGGTCGAGCTTGTCGAGACCTCACCAGCGTTCAACGACGGTGAGATTTCGACAAGCTCAATCCGCTCAGGAACCGACGGGTCGAGCGCAGCGGGGCCACGCCACGCGTTGCCGATTCCTGCATCTGCGACGGTCGCTTCGAGGACTACCCCCTTGCGCCCGGCCCGCCATCGGGGTAACATACAACCAAATGGTTGCACAATTGGAACTCACCGACGACGACGTGAACCGCATCTTCCGGGCACTCGCCGACGCGACGCGACGCGACATCGTTCGCCGAACGCTCGTCAGCGAGATCTCGGTCTCGCAGCTCGCCGACTCGTACGACATGTCGTTCGCGGCGGTACAGAAGCACGTCGCCGTGCTGGAGGAGGCGAGGCTCGTGACGAAAGAACCGCGCGGCCGTGAGCGAATGGTGCGGGGCGATCCCGAGCGCATCCGTCAGGCGCAGCACCTGCTCAGCCAGTTCGAACAGCTCTGGCGTTCGCGGATCGACCGCCTCGACGCCCTCCTTGAAGAAGAACCCACCTCGAAGTAAGGGAAAGAAGATGCCAGTCACCTCCGTCGAGACGAACCTCGACCAGCTCTCCATCACCATCGTCGCCGACTTCGCGGCGCCACTCGCCCGCCTCTGGGACGCCTACGCCGACCCGCGCATGATCGAGCGCTTCTGGGGACCGCCGACCTACCCGGCCACCTTCATCCGCCACGACGTCGCGGTCGGCGGGCGCAGCGTCTACCGCATGACCGGGCCGGAGGGCGATGAGCACTACGGCTGCTGGGAGTGGACCGACGTCAACGCGCCGGCCTCGTTCTCGATCATCGACTGGTTCGCGGATGCCACGGGCACACCCAATACCGACCTGCCCGGCAGCAAGGCCACCTTCGCCTTCGAGGCGACCGACACCGGCTCACGGCTGACGACGACGTCGCGCTTCGAGAGCCTCGAACAGCTGCAGCAACTGCTCGACATGCAGATGCTCGAGGGCACCAAGGAGGCGATGGCCCAGATCGACACCGTGCTCGCCGACCTCGCGGCCTTCGCGACCGACCGCGCAGCCGAAGCGCAGATCCTCAGCGACACGCAGGTTCGCGTCGCCCGCGTCATCCGTGGCACCGTCGACCAGGTCTGGCAGGCGCACAACGACGCCGCGCTCATGCAGCAGTGGCTGCTCGGCCCCGACGGCTGGACGATGCCGGTCTGCGAGATCGCCACGAACGTCGGCGACAGCTACCGCTACGAGTGGGCACCCGAAGGCGGCGGCGAGGGCTTCGGCTTCACCGGCGAGCTGCTCGAGTCGGAGAAGCCGTACCGCGCCGTCACGACCGAGGCCATGATCGGCATGGACTTTCCCGCGACCCTCAACGAGCTCACCCTCACCCCGGTCGAGGGAGGCACCCTGCTCTCGCTCGTCATCACGTATGCGGATGCCGAGCAGCGGGACGCCGTGCTCGCGACCGGCATGACCGACGGTATGGAGACGAGCTACGCGCGCCTCGAGGGGGTGCTGGAGTCGGTGACGGCGTAGCGCCCGGTGATCGAGCGGCCCGGCGGGTCGAGCTTGTCGAGACCTCACCCGCGTTCAACGTCGGTGAGATTTCGACGAGCTCAATCCACCTGAGGCCGCTCAATCCGCTCAGCCGGCGACGATCTCCAGCAGCTGCTCGCCGAACGTCTCGAGCTTCTTCTCGCCGATGCCGCTGATGGTGCCGAGCTCGGCAAGGCTGGACGGTCTCGTGATCGCAACCCCGCGCAGGGTCGCGTCGCCGAAGATGACATAGGCGGGCACACCCTGGTTGCGGGCCGTCTCGGCCCGCCACGCGCGCAGCCGCTCGAACAGCGGAGCCGCCTCGCCGGGCAGGTCGGCCGCGACCTTCGACTTGCGGGCGGCCTTCGCCGCGCGCTCCGGCTCCTTGCGCAGGCGCACCGCGCGCGAGCCGTCGAGCACCGAGCCGCTGGCCTCGGTGATCGCGAGCACGCCGTACTCGCCCTGCACGGTCAGCAGCCCCTGCGCGAGCAGCTGTCGCACAACCCCGCGCCACTCCTGGTCGCTGAACTCCTGCCCGATGCCCCAGGTCGAGAGCGCGTCATGCCCGTGCTGGGTGGTGCGCGGTGTCGTCTTTCCGAGCAGGATGTCGATGAGGTGGCCGGCGCCGAAGCCCTGGTTGCGCTCGCGGCGCAGCCGGACGATCGTCGACAGCAGTTTCTGGGCGGGCACCGTGCCGTCCACGGCCTCCGGGGGAACGAGGCAGGTGTCGCAGTTGCCGCACGGCGTCGAGGTCTCGCCGAAGTAGGCGAGCAGCTGCATCCGTCGGCACTCGATCGTCTCGCACAGGGCGAGCATGGCGTCGAGGTTCGCGCCGAGGCGGCGACGGAACGCGTCGTCCCCCTCCGACTCGTTGATCATGCGCCGCTGCTGCACCACGTCCTGCAGGCCGTAGGCGAGCCACGCCGTCGAGGGCAGGCCGTCGCGCCCGGCTCGGCCGGTCTCCTGGTAGTAGCCCTCGACACTCTTCGGCAGGTCGAGGTGGGCGACGAATCGCACGTCGGGCTTGTCGATGCCCATTCCGAACGCGATCGTCGCGACCATCACCACGCCGTCCTCCCGCAGGAAGCGTGACTGGTTGGCGGCGCGAATCCGCGAGTCGAGGCCCGCGTGATACGGCAGGGCGACAATGCCGTTCTCGACGAGAAACTGCGCGGTCTTCTCGACGGATGCCCGCGACAGGCAGTAGACGATGCCCGCGTCGCCGGCGTGCTCGGTTCTGATGAGCGAGAGCAGTTGCTGCAGCGGCTGGTTCTTGCCCTCGATGCGGTACTGGATGTTGGGACGGTCGAAGCTCGCCACAAAATGCTTCGCGTCGCCGAGCTGCAGGCGGCTCGCGATCTCGCGGTGGGTGATCTCGGTCGCGGTCGCCGTGAGCGCGATGCGCGGCACGTTCGGCCAGCGCTCGTGCAGCATCGAGAGCTGCAGGTAGTCCGGCCGGAAGTCGTGGCCCCACTGCGACACACAGTGTGCCTCGTCGATCGCGAAGAGGGCGATCGTGCCGCGGTCGAGCAGTTCGGTCGTCGACGACACCCGTAGCCGCTCCGGCGCGAGGTAGAGCAGGTCGAGCTCGCCGGCGAGGAACGCGTTCTCGACGCGCGAGCGCTCCGCGCCATCCTGGGTCGAATTGAGGAAGCCCGCCCGCACGCCGACGGCCGTGAGGGCATCGACCTGGTCCTGCATGAGCGCGATGAGCGGGGAGATGACGACCCCGGTGCCCGGGCGCACGAGGGCCGGGATCTGGTAGCAGAGCGACTTGCCGCCACCTGTCGGCATGAGCACGAGCGCATCGCCGCCCTGCACAACGGTGTCGATGATCTCCGCCTGCGATTCGCGGAAGGCGTCGTAGCCGAAGGTCGACTGCAGAACGGCGAGGGCGGTAGTCACTCCACGAGTGTACGGAAGGCGACCGACGGGATGCCGGGAGGGTGCAGAACGACGACGG